>JACCDR011642099.1_pt1 | contig 17866 bp, 20 predicted proteins | sample 7446431 | NCBI WGS metagenome assembly JACCDR01 (sample SAMN15323443, study PRJNA562643) | freshwater metagenome | isolation source: river surface water | place: USA:Blue River Watershed | collected 2017-08-17
CTAGACCGCCGTGCTTGCCGTGTCCTATCCAGACTTGTTTCTTTGGCCTAGGAGTGTCGCATCTTGCCCACGTTGCCCCCACCATCGCGCCGCCGATCCTTGCTACAGTACTACCTTGCCACCACGGTAAAGGTTCGCCGCTCTTGCGTGTAGGAGTGCAGAAGTGGACAGTAGTACCAACGATAAGACCGGCGACAACGGGGTAAGACGTGATTACATCGTGCGTTATTGCACTGATTGTATCGCCTTCCTCTTCTGACTTTAGAGCAAGTGCTTCACCTATCGCCCAAGTACCAAGTCCTGCCATAATAGAGAGTACCGTTTTCTGCCGTCCTGTCACGGTTCTATTACCTCTACCACGATAGCACCAAGCGACTGCGCCGCCAGTGCATCTACTTGAGCATCATAGGTGGTCAGTTGTGCAATTTTTGCCGCTTCCGCCGTCTCTCTCGCAACACGTTTTGCATGGGCAACAGAGTAGTCAAGAAGCACCCTAGCCGCTTTATCATTAGCCTTTGCCGTTCTTGCCGCAATGAGTCCTGCTTCCGCATCGGCGAGAGTAGGAAACTCTTCACTAGGAACATAAGATGAGGCAAGTGCCGCTAAAGCCGCCGTACGTCCTGTATCGCCATTGGCCGCAGATTCAAAGTTGAGGTAGATAGCCAAATCCTGCTGAGTCTCAGGGGTGAATGTGATTCTAAGGGCCATAGTAGTTATCCTTACGCCGATTTCATGCGCGTCATGGTTGCATGGGTACAAGTGATGATATTGCTTGCACTAGCGGCAGTGTAAGTAGCCTTTAGAGTCACTGCCTGATCCGTAGTGAAGTCGATAGTTGTTGTCGAGTTCGCCGTAGTGCCGACCATTTCCGCAGATGCGACAGTAGACGCGGCAGTAAACCTAGTATTAGTCCCAAATGCCCACACCGCACCACTCGCGCCCGTAGTCGTTACTACCGCCTCTACAGTTACCTCCCACGCACGGTTTGTACAAGCCGCTGTAAACAACGCAGAGGTCTGTGCTATTACGGTTGACCCCATGTACAACTTCAGCGTGTAGGTCGCACCGCCAGCGACTACGGAGTGGTGTCCTCTAAAAACAAACCTATAGGTTTCGTACTGTACTACTGTATCAGCGGCAATAGTAAAACTGCCTGAAGCGGTAGGCGTAATACTTGTCTCGGTCGTTGTATTAGTACAGGTCGCTGTACCTGCCGCCGTTGCAAGGGTAGTATTAGTCGAAGCCCCGCCCCCACTGGCAGTCAGAGTCCCTGCGCTCATTGACAGCCCACTACCAATAGTAATCTCTTCGATTCCCCCCGTGCTTGCTGTGGTACGCCCTAGCAACCTTGCGGTCGCCATAGTCAAACCGGAACCCGTTGCCGCCCCTTGAATAACCGCAGTACCACTAGTCGCCGGGCCTGTGAAAGTAACTCCGTCAGGGATAGTCAGTGTCGCACCCGTAGTAGGGGCCGTAATCGAAACCTTGTTAATGCTGGTCGCTGTAGCTACACCAAGGACAGGGGTGACGAGAGTTGGCGTGTTTGCGAATACGAGCGACCCACTGCCGGTTTCATCGCTAATCACGCCAGCCAACTGAGAAGATGTTGTTGCGGCGAACTGAGCAAGCGTAGACGCTGTAAGCCCAACCCCGCTAGGCAAGTCACCTAGCACCAAGGCACGGAACGACGGAGCGGCAGGACTTCCCGTAGTTGGGCCTGAGAACACGGTGTTTGCCGTCTGCGTTGCAAGACTAATCGCGATAGTGCCAGAGGTAGTAACAGGCGATCCTGAAGCAGACAAGAACGAAGGGACAGTCACCCCTACGCTTGTTACAGTGCCACTGCCCCCGCCCGTCGCAGACAGGGTTCCTGAAGAGAACGACAACCCACTGCCAACGGTAACACTACTGAACCCCCCTGAACCGTTACCGTAGAGAATAGACGTGCCAGAAGTAGCAGGGGCATAGTCAGTTCCAGATACCGCCGCAGAGAGAGTGGTAGACCCGTTTGACTTCAGTATCCCGTTAACGCCGTAGACTTCCGTGAAGTTGTCATTGATCTTATCTCCTCCGTCACGGATTGTATCGCCCGTTCCGTCATTGGCAGAACTGCCTATATTGATTGTTTGCTTTGCCATACTATTCTTCCGTCGCGTCGAAAGTGATCGCAGTCGTGTCGAACGTGTAGTCTGTCGTATCCCATGTTAGGGAAACCGTAGTCGAACCACCACCGGGGCAATCGTCTACTACCCATGTACCAGAACACGGCCCATCAAAGACGAACGATCCAGAACACGGCCCGTCGTGGACTTCGCTACAATGACAACCTGTACCCGCCGCAGGAGTCGCTACGAGAGTCGCCCGTGCGTAGTTATTGCCCGTATCTACGTCGTCAGGGGTCGTGCCGGTGACAGATGCAGACAATATGAGTTGACCGTTCCTGCCAATCGTGCCAGCGATAGTACACGACTTATTAGCACCAACGGCAATTGCGCCTATCGTCCATACTCCTGCTGTCACCGTCCCTTGAGAGGGAGTGTACGCAGGAGAAGTGAATCCTATAGGAGACAGGATCGTTACTTCCGTTGCAGAGGTAGCGTCAGGCCCGTTATTAGTGGCAGTGATAGTGAAGGTGCCACTCGCCCCTACTGCCGCCGTAGAAGGCGTTACAGAGGCACTGAGGGCTACATCGCAGGACGAACTAGGTGGATACCCGCAAGAGTTCCCCGTATCCGTTGCGGTCAACCTAAAGTCCGTTATCTCCGTTGCTACATCCATGGTTTGATAACCAGTCATGATAGCGTAGGAGTGATCCGAGACTAAGCGAATCCAACATGCCGTCACTGTCGAAAACGATCCTGAGTAGGTCGTTGTTTCGCTAAGGGTTGTGCCGTCAGTCGAGTACGCAGGGACGTTACAGGATACTCTAGTTACTTCAGTCCATGTTGCACCGTTAGTTGAATACTCTAATACCGCTCTTGCTGAAGGATCGGGAACAACGGGGGGGTCAGTATCAGGGAGTAGGGTACATGTAGGGTTGTTTGCCGTGGTAGTAATCGAGTTCCTGAGAGCAAAAGAGAACCCGGTTATTGTGTGAGACGTGCCTAGAAATATAGTCCCTGTGCAATAGGCGTGTGCTGAAATGGCTTGACAGTAAGGAGGAGTGCCTTCACTAGAGTCAGTACCATCTTCACCCGTAGTTAAGTCGCCTACACTCCCGTCATTAAGCAGGGTGGTGACACTCATATCATCCCATTCAGGACGATCTGAACCTAACCAACGGTACACAAATGCCACTTACTTAACGCCCTCTCAAGTCGCTAGGCAAGTCGGTGTAGAACACACGGCGGACACTCTCGGATAGGCGCGAACGCTCACGGAGGAACACTTCCTGAAACTCGTTTAGCAAGTCAGGCAGTCGCCCGATAAGCGAAGGGTCAGTTGCCTTGCGCTTCACTAGGAGGATTCCTGCACCTAGAGGCAGAACCTTACGTATAAGATCATCACGCATGAACGATGCAGAGGTCACAGTGCTTCCACTGCCGCTTCCAAGCATGGGCGGTAGTGCGTACCCGTAGAGCGTACAGGTGTATGCCGTATCCGTTTTAGGGTAGAGGTGTACTACCTCCTGCTCTGTGTACCAATACTCGCTAGTCCCTGCCGCCGCCGTGCGGAAGTCTCTCACTTCTCTCTGTAAGTCAGACTTTGTAGTCTGGATCAACGTCGAGGTATTCAACACTAGGCTCTCTACGCCCCACAATGCCCCCTGTGAGGCCGCAGGGGTGAAGTCGGATAGATTGTACTTCTCGGTACTAGTCGCCCACGTTCGGCTCGCAGTGCCTTCTAGCACCCATGCCGTTTGACACCAAACATTCTGCACTTCATTGAGGTAGTCTGTAATGGTTGTCAAGGTCGTTAGAGACGTGCCGCTACCTTGCGCCCATGAAGAGTCAACAGATAGAATACCGCCTGTGCCGTCTGCGACTTCTGCCGATGAAGAGTCATACGCCTCATCGACTTTGCGAAGGGTCAGGATTTGGAGTTCTGCCAAAGATACGCTCATTGTTTACCTCCAAAGCCTTCGAGGTGCGCCGTTAGAGATTGACTGGTAGTGTCGTGCAGTGTTCGCCTCTACGTCGCCTAGCAGTCCTCTGTATGTGTCACGCACAATGCCTATTGCCGGTGCAAGGTGAGGATGCTGTACGATTAGCGATTGCAAGCGATCCAGCAACGCCCCCTCTACCACACACGCATGGGCCATAGTAGGCAGTGGACATTCATCCGTAGTCGCAACTGCTTGTGCTACTCCGCTTGAGTTATACACCCAAGTCTCACCCGGCTTGTAGTAACCCTCCAGCCGTAATCCACTCGTAATCGCAGTACTAGGAGTAGGGTAGAGAGTGATCTTATTAGGCCCGGTTACTACGCCCATTTGAGGATAAGCAGAAGTCAATGTATTGCGCCACCAACCACCGGATACCTTGTCTGCTTGCGCCCGTGTCTGCACTGGCAAGTTAGTCCAGTTACTACTCGCGTCCTTGAATAAGACAGAAGTGACTGCAAGCAAGTCAGGAGGGCAATAATCTGCTTGGTTCGCTACGATATTGAGCGTTCGCCCCGTGTGTAAACACATGGTTGCTTCTGCGACTTTATCAGCACTACGCCAAACAGCGCGGCGACGTGCGAATGGGTTATCATTGGTAGTGCTACCAAGATACTCTCCCAGTCTACTCGCTAGTTCGTTTTCCATTTCGCCGCGTGTCATTTATTAGAGATTCCTTAGTAAAGTGCAACCACGCCCGTAGCAGTAGTTCCTGTAATCCAAAAACGCACGACACGCAAGCCAATTGGCACTCCTGCCGCGACGTAAGGGATGGTGTCAGTCGTACCATCAGCCGTAGTCACCTTCAACGAACCGGCAGTGCCGACCATGAAGGCACCGCACGGTTTAACGGCGATGTCTGCACCGTCATTCAATGTGATTACAGCGATGTCTGTTGCTACTCTATCGCGATAATTTACGGAATTACTTGCCATGATTTACTCCTAAAAGCCTATACCTATTGAACTTACGCCCACCTTAGAGTAAGCGACCGCAGTAGAAGAAGAGGTTGCATACAACGTAGGCCCACCATAGTATACACCAGCACCCGCGTAGGTGGTTGGCATCAACGTAGTCGAAGAACCGTGGTAGTAACTACCCGCTATTGTAATGGCACCCCCTAGAGTCGAGTCAGTAGGTTGACTACCTGCACTACCACCGGGGTAGACCTGCATTTGGAAGGTCACAGGCCGAACGTCCTCCCACACGCAGTAGTTGCCGGGGACTAACTCCACAGGGGTGATGCTCTTATAGAGAATACTGTTCGCCGCATCTGCTGTGCCGGGTGACGCATTAGTAAACGTCGTTGATGTAATGATCGTCGTGCTGGTAGACCTATTAGCCAATCGCACCGTCATAGTAACGCCGATAGGAGGACTCGCCGCACTAGGGCTAAAGATTCCAAGAGCGTCTACACTGATCGTGCTGTTGACAGTGAAGTAAATCCCCTCTGTTACTAGGTTTGTCGTGTTCGCCAACGCTCCTGCATACGTGCGGATCGGAGTTCCCATTAGAACCCTATCCCTATGCAACCAACATTGACTGCACCGGCACCAACTAACGCGCCTAGGTTAGCAATAAATGTCGGCCCGCCAAACTTAGACGCTCCTCCATCCTGATCTGGCATTATGGTACTTGCACCAAAGTAGTCATTCCCTATCGTCAACGCGCCACTCAGAGTAGATGTAGATGGAGCAGAACCGGGTGACGGTTGACCACTATTGTATGCTTGATACGTTGCGCTGTAACCAAACGACCACACGCAGTAGTTGCCCGGTACAAGGATCGCAGGAGTGATACTCTTCGTCATGATCCTGTTGGTCGAGTCAACCGTACCGGGAGAAGCATTAGTAAAAGTCGCTTGCCCCAGTAGTGTAGTTGAAGCAGAACGCAGGACAAGGTTAGTAGTGATTGTAACGCCTGACGCTGGCCCAGCCCCGCCCGGCGCAAAGGCACCTAGGTCAGTCACCGTGATAATCGAGTTCACCGTGAAGTAGATGCCGATTGCATTAGAAAAAGTATGGTTGCCGTTAGACCCGGCGTAGGTTCTTAGTGTAGGCATTTGCTATTACCACGGCAAGCGGATAAACCCGCCAAACTTACCAAATTCTTCCCACTCGCGTTCTTTACGGTAAACTCCGTCGCCGTCGCGATTCACTTCTTGTCCACGCTCAGGCCCGGTGTTGCCTTCCACGGTGAACACGCCCTCTCCGTTAGGCATACGCTCAACGACGATACCAATATGAGCGACACGGCCCTTTGCAGGGAAGTAGAACAACGCAAGGTCGCCGGGGAGAATCTTCTCATCGGTGTCAACCGGCAACCAATACCCGTGCTTCTTTGCCCAGTCTTTCCAGTCAGGACAGTAACCACTCTTAGGCGGTGCAGGGGATAGTGTTACTCCGAGTGCCTTAGATGCGGCCTGAATACGGTACGCGCAAAAAGCGGCACACCATGGGTTTCCCGGCTGAAGCCCGACAGACTTTAGATAAATCCTTACCGCAACTCCGTCATTTTCAGTAGTCTCGGTAACTCCCACGTTAGCAACGGCATCTTTTGCGGCTCTAACTGCAACTGCACCGGGAGGGTTCATGCGTTCTGCCCTCGCACGATAGCATCTTCTAGAACAAGAAACACGTCTGCCTCTACCTGAGACTGCACGGACTTTGCCTGATCGTAAGACAACTTAGTGCGTAGCGAATCCCAGATTGCTTTCTTGAGAAGCGCGGTACGCACGACCGTAGGGATAGACACGGTAGGAATCTTAGGCATTGGAATCCTCTTTCTTTGCGGTATTGACACCTGTGACAAGACCTGCAAGCGCACCGATACCAACATCAACAACATGGCCTGCCCACTCAGGACTTGCTTTACCAATAGCAGACAGAGCAAGAGTACCCACCACGCTAAGTAGGATCGCCGATCCAATGATTTTAACGATTAGCAAGTTCAATGCTTCACTCCTGTCTTTCGGATATTGCCACGCATACGGTACTCATCCTTGTCATACTCTACCCAACTTGCACGGGCCTCAACAAAGAAAGACTCACCTTTGCGCGTGACCATGTAGTTTGCGCGGTACGGTAAATGATTTATCGCCGCTCTCTTTAACTGTTGGAACACTAGGTCAGCTTCTTCAATAACACTAAGCCAACCATTGCCCTCTTTAAGCATCTGCTCTTGAGTCAGACCAAACAATTCACAGGTACTCTGCGACACTGCGGTAAAGTGACCTTCATCATCCGCCTCAAACCAACAAACTCCCGCTTCCTCTAATTCTATCTCCTTGAGCCTTCTATAGTATTCTTGATCTCTACGAAGTCCTGCGAGTTGAGTACCTAGCACTTCAAGCGAAGCATTATTCGCATGAACACCCCTATTGATTTCCTCAATCTTCTTTGTTGCGTCGTCAAAGCGTTGAAGAATCTGAGGAAAGCCCTTCAGGATTTCACGGTTCTCTTCATCTTCCTTCTTACGCTTGTCGCGCTTCTGCTTCCAGTTTTTGCCTGAGCTATACATACCTTTAAGGATAGCACCCGCCGTAACTATGGAACCTAATATCGCCGCGATTGTTTCCCACGTCACTTTGAACACTATCCTTACCCTGCGATTGGCTGATGATACGAGCAGTACGCAGAATGTCAGCATCGGCGCACCCGACTGTGTTACTGACAAAGCGGCAAACAAGTCGGTAAACGCCATGATTAGTTGTCCTCTTCAACCGGCGTAGCCCAGCAGTTAAGGCCGGGGAACGCAGTATTAGCAATTGTCTCCACTCGGCCTACTAGGTCATTGACCGTCACGATAGTAGGGACTAGCGACTCGCCAATGATTGTATGCCACGCCGCGTCGTGCCAGTTCTCAATAACCCACTGATGAACAACCTCCCAGAACGTATCAACGTCAACCTGATCTTCAAGGCCAACGGTAGGGAAGAGAGGCCCAACAAACGACGTAAACTCTAACTCGGTGCAAGGTAGTACTGGTTCCATTGGTTCTTCCTAGCAGTCCCATGCGCGAAGGGACTTATTGATCCTACTATTAGGATCATTGGCAGTCTTGGCAGAAGTCAGTTTCTCTTTCATTCCTGACATACGCGCACAGAATGACTTGCGCCGACCTGCCGCCGTCTTAGACGCTTTGGCCTCTTCCATCTTGACAGGGGGTTTAAGGTTATGGCCTTGCTTCTTAGCAGATGCACGACCCTTGGCATTTAGCCCTCCAGCGGGGTTTTTCCCGGCTTTCCTAGTCCAAGCAGGTGTCTTGTACGGCATAGTTTACCTCCAAACAAGAAGTAAAAGGGAGTACCCGAAGATACTCCCTTGTTATCACTACGGAGTTAACTTACCCGTAACAATATCTACAGTGATAATTGAACCCGTAGTCAGTGTTGCTGAAGGGTTCCCTGCAACAACACGAATATACCGGCGTTGGGTCTGGAGGCTGTAGATTTCCTCCAAGTTAGCCGAATAGTTCGTGGTGTTGTAACTAATCGTTTTAGCCCAAAGAGTCTCATGAGTCGTGGTGAAGTTATCATCCGACGCGGTGATACTCAAGGCTACGGTTGCGGTAGAAGCAGTAACCCCGCCTGTGACCTTGACTTTAATAGGGAGTCCGTCTGCGGGGGTGCAGGTTTTAAGGTCAAAAGCGGTTCCATTACTTCCTGAACTCGTAGAAGTCAGGGTGCTACTGAACAAGTTGCAAAGGGCATCAACAGCCATTATATAAGTCCTCGCCTAACTGAATAGGCTTAGGTCGTGCCGCCCATAAAGAGCGGCAATAGAAACGCAAGCGATTAAATCGCTAATACTAGTCAGCAGTAATGCCGTAGATTTGGACTATGGAACGATTGTCAGCTTGCTCAAGACCGTAAAGGTTCCACCAAGTAGTAAGCCAAGTGACACCATCTTCCGCCTGTCGAGGATCGTCAGGGCCGGGTGCTTTGAACTGGTTCATACACAGGGTTTTCTCGCCAGTACGCACCATGAAGATCGACGTGTAGGTACTGCCGGTCGCGTCATCGCCGTTAGAAGATTCCGTGTTCGCGAGAATCTGCGACTGCGCCCCGGTAACGTCAGGTGTCTGACGACCAGCACGTTTGATCTTGGCATTGCGAAGGGTGAGAATCTTCTGCCCGAACATGTTTGTATCATCGCCGAACAGCGAGTGAGTTGTAACCAACGGGGACGCTTCAAGGGCCGCAAGAACGCTCTGGTTCGCATAGAAGATACAACCGTCACCATCAGGCGCACCGGAAATCTCCATAGCGTTCAGCATCGCACGGTAGACCTTCATGACGTTGGTTGAACTAATGTTCGCTGAAGTCAGGTCGGCACTCCCAGACGTGAGTTTGCACTCAGACGGGATACCGTACTGCGTTCGACCTGCTGAGGTGAGACGATACCGAAGTCCATTGAAACACTTAGTATTGTACGCACCAGTGCCGTCAGTCGGTGCCGCCGCAGTGGGAAGGCGTTGGTTGTTGAAGAACTTGTAGTTCAGGTCAAACGAGTGAGCCATGACCGCAGGGTCAATCATCTTGTTGATAAGAACATCACGACCACCACTACCACGCGCACCGGCATAGACCTTAGACACGGGAATCGTGAAGCCAGCCATGTACTTCTGCTCGGCCCACGGTTGCGGGACGTTCTTGGTAACAGAAGGTTCTTCGTTGATATTCAACCAACCGGGAGTGTTGCTGAATCCAAGGTAACGCATACCGTTAGACTCAAGGGTGTTCTCAGTCTTGACGCAAACATCCTCTAGGATGCTCCCGTACTTAATGAAGGACATAGCCGCAACACGATTACGCTCAGGCACATCCGCAAGAAGCGCGTACTCGGCGTAGTTGAGGGCTGAAGTACTAACTGCCATAATTGTTTCTCCTTACCCCTACTATCCGCAAGGGCATGAAATACAAAGGCCACACAGGGACACCCTGCATGGCCTGTTAACCGTCCTGCCTAAACAGGATTATTTGAGGTTTCAATCCTCAGTTGTCGGAAAGTGATGCCCTCAACGGAGCCTAACGGCCACGTTTACCTTGTTGCATATCTCCGAAATAGTTAGGAACCCAGTTACTCAGCTTGCTTGGCATCGTAAATCCCGGTTTCCCATTTGCTTTCTCTACAGGTTGACTACCACCACCAGTACCCGTTACAGGGGGAGGAGTAGACTTACCTCGCGCCGCACGTTGGGCCGCTTTCGCCGCACCCGCCTTAAACCCGCGTTGGTGAATCGCTTGAAGCATCGGCGCAAAGTTAGAGGCAAACTCGGCAAAGGACGGGACTTCAAGACCGGCAACAGACAATGCTTCGTGCATTTCTGCCGTTAGGTCTGCCCACGATCCTTGACCGTCAACCGCTTCTACTCCCATGAGTTCATGGCCCTTTGGGAGATTAGCCTTATACACCGCGTAGGACTGTTGACGTTGCAATGCTACTTGCTGTGCTTGGAGTTCAGCAGTTGCCTGCTTTGCCTCTTCTGCCGCTTGCTTGCCTAACTCCTCACGGCGACCACTCTCCCACTTAGAGACACGGGCCTCAACAAGTTCTTGGAAAGCATCGTTGTCAAGTTCCTCTAGGTCTTGGAACCTAGCACGAACCTCGGCCTCTGCAATGGACGTTTGTTTCTGCTTCTCAGACTGAAGGGAGAGTTCCTGCTTCTCAGCAATCGCTTCCGCCTTAGCACGTTGAACTTCCGCAAGATTCGCGTCGAGAACCTTCTGCATTTCAGCAAGTTTGTCGTTAAACGCTTTCTCCTGCGCGGCGATACGCTCTTCTAGGGCTTTGTCGGCGGCAGTCTTGCGAGTCTTAGGTGAAGTGCCGTCAGCGTCGTCAACGCCTAGTTCATCTGTACCATCGTCCTCATCTTCGACTTTACCCTCTTCGTCCGTGTCTCCCGCTTCTTTGCCTTCTTCCTCATCGCCCGAAAGGAGGAAGTCCCGTTCGTTGCGTGCTTCATCGTCTAAGTCGTCTCCACGGCCAAAACCGTCGCCCTCTTCATCCTCACCATCGTCAAGAAGTGCCTCACTACGCAGTGCGCGAGTCATCATTTCAAGTTCGGTTAAGGGATTGTTTTCACTATCACGAATCACATCGCGATTAGCATTAGGCATGAGGTCGAACGTAGAGTCTTGGGCGATACGCGGCAAACCACTAAGAGCGTTGAAAATTGCATCCTCGCTATTGTAGTTAACGATAGGAGGTTGTTCAACAGGAGGCGTATCGGCAGTGTACTCAGTAGTATCAACTACATCACTACTGCCAATATCATCCAACGGCTCATCAGAAACATTAGGTTGTGAAGGTCGGCGACCCATGGGGTATATCCTTTTACGGTTGATTAGACCGGACAGAGTTTACGGGACTCTGTAACCCGTGATATAGCAAGAGGTAGGAGATTGCTCCCCTACCTCTACATCCCGCACTTTAGCACGGGAGGGCTTATTCACAAGGAATCAAGTCAAGGTAGTAGTAAGAACCTAGAGTTAATGAGTCTACAACCGCAGGGTTATCCACATCTATCTCAAGAACCCCGCTTGGAGTGTATTTTGTGAACGATTCATTTTCCGCGCTCCCTCCCCCGACTGCACGGAAAACCGCTTTAAGCCTGTCAGGGTAGCCACTGTACCGACGTATTTCTTGCAGGTGGAATTTACATCTAACTTTCATGTCCTCGCTCAATTCTTCTTTGCAGGAGGAGTCTTAGGTTTTAGCATCTTCTGAAGCATACCCTGCGTCTTGATCTTCTCAAGTTCTCGCTTGTGCTTATCTGCCTCTGCTTGCTGTCCTAGAGAGTGCTGAAGTACGGTACTCTCTAACTGATCCTGCTTGGCAAGTTGACGCTCACGATCCTGAAGGGCTATTTGCTGTGGCATTGTCGCCATAGCGTGTTCCTCTTCTGCGTCGGCAACCATCGCGTCGAGACTTGCCTGTGCTTGCATTTCCTGCAACTTCAGGTTGTGCTGTAGTCGCAGTCTATCAAGGTCATTCTCGCCCTTGGCTTCAACTACCTGTAACTGCGCCTGAACCTTCGCTTGTTCAATCGCGGCAGGATCAGGTTGTTGCTGTGCCATTTGAGCAAGCATCGCTTGTTGCTCTTCAAGGAGCGGTAGCACCTTCGCAGACAACGGAGAGTTCGTCAACTTCCAGAACACCATGGACGCTTCAGGAGTGCCAACAGGCCCAAGTAGACCCATCTGGAACTTCTCTGCTAGTTCCTTCTCCTGACCCGCTGGTGACTTCAGGAGGCCACTTGTTGGCGCAAGGTAGAGTTCTACCTGCCCCCCGTCTGAAATCGCCTCTAGTGCCGTTACTTGACCAACGGAACCATCGGTTGCAACGGGTTTGTTACCGCGTGGGTCAAGACCCATCATGAGTTCAGGCGCACCCTTATCAGCATACTCGCTGATAGCACCCTTCAGGAAGTTGACCTCGTTACGGCCAATGTCCTGCATGAGCGGCGCAAGGATATTAGATGCACTCTCAATCATCAGGTCGTACATGTACCCTGACATTTGAGAAGCAGGAGTCTCGCCACGCATTACATCTACAATGCCACTAACCGTATCCATGAAGTTGATAGCACGGTCAATCATCATTACATGGTCGCTATTGATAGGCGGCATGTTCGCAACGGTCGGTGCAGGAGAACCGGGATTGTAGTAAGACTTGTACAGGTCTTTCAGTTCTACAAAGTCGTCAACACCAACTCCCGACAACTTCTGAATAAAGACGATTCGCTTGTCTTTCTCAAGACGTGCAAGGATACGTGAAGTCTCTCGGTTAATCGTCTGCTGTGCGTCATAGAGCAGTTCGACAAGACTCTTGCCATACGGCATCGTATCGTTCTGTACATAAGAGATTGGCGATAGAGGCCAGTTCTCTTTATCTGCCCAAGGCCAGTCACTCTTGTACAGGATACGGTTGCCTGAGACAACCATGTACAAACCATTCTTCCAACGGCCCATAGGGTTAGGACGAATCAACCACTCATAGACGTTGCAAGAATCACGACGGGTGCCTTTACCCGCAACGGGGTTAACGATATTGCCTTCATCGTAGTAAGGAAGCGGAGTCACATACCCCGATGAATATGAGTCTGCCGACAACCCATAGGCCGCATCGCCATACGTCGCCTGTAGCCACGACAAGGGCTTCACGCGGGCAATCACGCACTGGTAGGCATCCTCACTGCGCCGGGTAGAAGCATCCCAAAACACTTCGCGCCCACTAAGCACTTGCACCCACAACCCGCCAACCTGCTCACGGGACGCACCGATCATTTCGCCTGTTAGGTCGTCGTACTTAGGCAGTAGGTCGTACTTGCTAGAATCCCAACCCCAATAGCGATACGCCGTGGTAGTGATAAGAGCATGGCGCAATTGACGCTTGCGGAGTTCGCGAATGTCATGATCGCGGTACATCTTGCCCGATAGACCATCCGCCTCTACTGCCGCTTGCTTATCGAGTCCAGTCTCACAGAGAGGGTGGCAGGATACCTGCGGGTCGTTTTGCGTAAGGTACGACACAAGACGCTCTACAATGTGGAACGTGTAGTTAAACGTCTTACTGCGGTCAAGGTCATACTGATCCTCGCGGGAATCAACTACCCCGTGCGCTTCGTCAATGACTGCCCACTGCTCACCATCATAGCACCGTTGGAACAGTTCCCACTTCTGCATACGACTCAGGTGTGCTTCACGGGAGGCAGTATAAACCTCCATGCACTCATTCACTAAGTCGCGGTATTCACGGGAGGCAGGGTTAGGGATGGCACCACGGCCAGCAGGGACAACATCACTCTTTAGGTTAGATGCCTCTACCGGGATACGCGGGTCTTTAGGATCGTTCAGTGCAGGAGGGCCGCTTGGACTCTTAGGCACTGTGCCGTTATTCGATTTGGTTTTACGACTGCCAAACGAAAACACTTAGCATTTACCTTTGCGGGACTTCTTAACGCCCATAGACTTTAGCATAGGCATCTTGACTGCGGCGGCTTTCGGCATCTTCACGGTTTTCGGCTTATACGTCTTGGGCATTTCGTTAATCCTCACAAACAAAGCGACTCCCCGGTTTGAGGATACTTTCGCATAGCCTTGGGGAGTATTCACTGCATCGACTGGGCTCGAACCAGTGACCGACCGCTTAACAGGCGGTTGCTCTTGCCAACTGAGCTACAATGCAAAAACCACAGACACCAAAGGTTAGTCCCATGCAACAGGGCATAGGTCAATCCGTAGTAAAGGACACGGACGCTAACCTTTGTATTAAACTAGAATCCGAGTACAGGCCGTAAAATTTGACAGGCCGAAAGAAAGTTAAGGCGATACGGCCCATACTCAGGATCACACACAAGCAGAGTATACCACATCCGGCAACCTACTTGTCAAGCACAAATGGAAATACGGTAGAGGCTGGCACCTCTACCGTAGATTGTTCCCTCCAAAAATGGCCTCAGATATCAGGATGATATCTCGTAAGTACACGGCAAGTGTACCTTGGTTGCAATACTTTTGTCAAGTATGCCGTCGCGGAGTTCGCTTCTTATCCTCTGGCACAGGCGCAACGTACTGCCGCCACTTGCGGAAATCTACGCATAGAAGCACCGCGCAGGCCGCTACAGTGACCATACAGAGGCAGTTGATTACTTGTAGTGCTATCACGTAGTCTTACCCTCTTGCTCGTATTCTGCCAATTTATGCTTGAGAAATTCGTTCCAAAAAGGCATGTCGCCTTCAACAAGCACTTCTGCATTTAGTTTTTGGAAGATGCCATTAGGGTCTTTCCATACCCACCACTTAACTCTGCCGTCTCCATTTCGCCCATGCCTAGGACGCAAATCACTAACCGTAATCCCTTCAGGCAATTCTGCCGCCCACATACGTTGGCCGTAAGTAAAAATACAGTTTACATTTTTCAACTCTTCAGTCATTATGTTATCCTCTTGCCTGATTATAAGGCTTATTGAAGTCATGTGCAGGTCGGCCTGTTAGGATCGCTTCCATTTGCCGCCTGATATACGCATCCATACCAGCAGGGAGAGTTACTACTTGCCCTTGCGAGTTAGTGACCTCCCGTGCCGCCATACTGTCTTTACCTGCCGCCGCAATAGGCCGTTGCATCATGCAGTACCTAAAAGCGTCTCCTGCGTGGGTCAATGACTCTGCAACGGACACATCTTCAGGGTGCCGTGGGTCGGCCATTGCACGTTCAAAGAAGGATTGCAAGTACGGTGCGCGACCCCTCATAATCTTGAGTTTAGGCGCATACGACCCATCGGTTGCAAGCCTTGTCTCTCGCAACCATGAACGCAAGTTCGCCCAACCTGCGATGCGATCCTTCACCGCCATAACTGCGTTAAGGTTCTGCGCCCACCACTTCTCTACCGGATACTCACCAAGTTTCTGCGCCGTATCTTTAGGCGGGAAGGTGTTTGCCCAGTCAAAAGCAATGATGATGTTTGCCGGGTCAACGTCATAGCGACGGCATAAATCCTTGAACGCTTCTGCTTGCTCTGCGCTCTCGCGTCCTGCCTTGTACTCCTCACCAAAGACGTAAACGTCGCCGTACTCATCTACGGCGGCAAGGTACGAACATGCGGCGGCAGTTGTGCCGTAGTCATGTCCTGCAAAGACTGTCCAGTGCTTAGGTATCTCAAACGGTTCACAAACGTGCCATGGCCTACCATCCTTCTCTGCTTGGAAGCGAAAGAACATGCCTCCTGCGCCAACCTCATGTTGGTACTCTACTAGGAACGATCTTAGGCCAATAGCATTGATAATATCTTCCCATTGGTTGTTAGATATACCGGGCCATGCAGAATCACCACCTGAGATACGAATGACTTCCCTACCTCCAATCTCTATCTCCTCAGTGCGAAGTCCATTCACCGCAGGTACTACATCCTCGATACGGTTCCTCATAATCTGCAACTCTTTGTTGAGAAGCTGAGACATGATAGACCCTGCATGGATAGCGTTCTGTGCAAAGAACACAGCAACGTCAGGAGTACCGGCAGGGATGATTGCTTTAGTGATTGCTTCTATTTTTGCCATGGTAACGGCAGGAGAATCACCTTCTTGGTCAAGGTCGTCCAGACAGTTATGAGACTTTCCAAAAGAAGTTAGGTATGTATGGTCAGCGGTCGTAATTGGTACGAACGTCTCTTCGCCCGTCTCCTTGGTTTCAATCACCTTACTCCAGATAACCCCGTTCTCCGCCATTACATGCTTAAAGGCATACCTATCAGACAGTCGCGGATTGTACCCAAGCACTTCAGAACCAGCGCAGAACCGAATGTCGTACTTGTCTTGCGTGTTGCAAGGAATACCATTAATCACAGTACTCCTAGCCTTAATTCCGCTCCTGATAGACGACGGAATATTGAAGCGCATAAGTATACGGCGTAGAGACTCCAAGCCTTTCAACGATACGCTTGTGATTCGGATAGCACCATCACGCGGTTCAGTGAACCCATCGGCATCCACGTACCCATTTATCAACTTGCGTTGGTAATTTAACCCAATCGTTTCAACCCACTGCGGAGGACATTTCTGCCCGTGCTTGCCGGGAGTGTGCTTCCAAGTACGCAACCATGAGTTGATCGCCGTATGGTTAAACACCCATTGGTCACAACCGGTCTTAGGAATCTTCCAAGACGGCATTGCGTAATCACGTAGCAACGCATTTAGGCGTTCAGCGATCTCTGGTTGTGTATGAGCAATAGTTATACCAACTTGGTGTTTGCCTGCTAAATGCCCGTCGCCCCACCACAGGCCAAAGAACCACCACCACTCATCGTCTAATAACTCAGGCAGAAGCACCTTTTCATAATGCCCGTTTTCTTTGGCATTATTACCTTTCATTACCCTGCCTTTTAGATCGCGTGATGTTATGTTGCCGGGCCTATACACATCTATAGACTGAATCTGAGTCACTTCGTTGTTGGCAGGGTATGCAATGTAATGGCGAGGAGTCAGGTCTTTTGCTTCTACCCAACCTTCTTCTCCGTCAATACGAACACTGCGTTGACCCTTGCCTATTTGCTTAGACGTGATTGTCTTTGCCCAGTATCTATGCTCAGGAGTAACCACTTCCGTATAAGGCAAGCCGTGCAACTTTACTTCTACGCCTGCACTCTTCCGCAAAGTCGCTGTAGGATGATCCTCAACCTTCATAAACTTGCCGTCAGTGTAGATTTCAGTTCCTATCTTATGGCAAATCATGTCCGGCCTTAGACTATCAAGTTTAACACCTCGACTGTGAGCATCAAGCCCATATGCTAAAATATTAAACCCATTGCTTGTTCTAAGTCGTGAAGCAGTCCAACCCTTAGAGTACCCGTACTGAGACACGGCACGTTGAATACCAATCTGCTCCATGACGTTCCCAATATCAGAGACATGGTTATCAGCAGACTCTTGCTTTGCTGAGACATACAAGATGAATTTGCGATTGATCGTATGAGACATACGGGCGGCGATAAGTTCAATAGTCGTTGACTTGCCTGTGCCTCTAGGCCAGCAAGCAAGAAACGTAGGGGGCATACGCCCCTTCTTTAGACTTTCTGCCCACTCCCACGCTCTCATGTGTGCCGGTGCCAGCTCACGGGTAGCTATATGGCCTGCGTACCTGCGAATCCACTCCTGATAACCAATGTTCGCTCCCTCCTCAATAGGATAGGAGCGATCACGCATGATACTACCGGCAGTGTCTAGGCGCGAGTCAACCGTGACTAGGTTCTTGATCGCGTCGAACA
>JACCDR012457268.1_pt1 | contig 17863 bp, 26 predicted proteins | sample 7446431 | NCBI WGS metagenome assembly JACCDR01 (sample SAMN15323443, study PRJNA562643) | freshwater metagenome | isolation source: river surface water | place: USA:Blue River Watershed | collected 2017-08-17
CCTCACGTCCGGCCAAGAGCACGATCTCACGAGCCGTGTTGCTGAGATCGACGTAAAACTGTGCGAGCATCTTGGATGCCGCGTGGCGCAAGTCTTTGTCAACCGCGCGGTCATGCCGTTGTTCCCAGTTGCGGTAACGGATCACCTTGCCTTTCCACAGTTGTTCACTCGTGTCGATGGTTTCCATGGTGCCACCTCACATCTTCTTGGCACAGTCCGAACAGATGGAGTGCGTGTCCATGTCCGTCGATGCCGGACCCATGTCCTTGCCGCACCACGAGCAAATCACCCGACCGTAACACACCACGGCCGACACGATCTCAGCGATTGCTTTACCGAATCCCTGCATGATGACCCCCGTCAATCTTTCTCACGAACGAATGTGACATGATCCGTGCTCTTGTCTTGCTCGATGAGGAACGCTGCCCATTCTCGGGCTTCCTTGCGCGTCTCATCCTCGGTGCCTTCTGTTGGGTGCCACTCGTGGTCAACCACCATGCACCCCGTACCTACGTCATAGGTCACAACCTCGATAGTCATTGTCGATCACTTCCCCGTTCTCTCCCTCGTTGTCATCCTCAATGCTGATTCCTAGTGTCAACGGTACGCGCTGACTGCAAGGCTTGTCCTTGATATAGATGAAGTCTGAACCGTCCCGTTGACCTCGGATGATGGGTGCCCTGTGGTACTTAAAGCATCGCTCATAGCGCTTGGCACCACACCCCGGACAGGGGTTGCCGTAGGGGTTGAGTGACCGCACCACAGCACCCCCCGCCCTGCCCGGCTTGAGCCATCCGGCCCGTTCCATGGCCCGGTTGATGGTCACGACACAACCACCGTGAGATCGGACTTGTACGCGTTTAAACGGGTGTACTCATCGGTGGGTGAGCGAAGCGTGACACGCGCGTCATCAATGTGACTGTGCACGATCCACAACCCCCGGCACTTTTCCCACGCACCCCCGTACAGAACTTCGGTGCCGGGTGGCAACTCGATCTCAAGCTCAAGCCGCTTAAACAGGTCATCCATCGGTGTCAACCCCTCACGTTCCACGGAAATACCGGGCTGTCAATCTCTTTGGCAACCCAACAGTGATAGCCACCCTCACCGTGCTGTTCACCCCACCCGCCGAACTTGCCAACGTGCGATGCAATCTCGTTCGTGTCGATGACGGACGGGTCGGCAAGCTCAAGACCGGTCTCGTGCACGAGCCGTGCCCATTCACGTTCGCGCATGAAATAGTAAGTCTGTTGCGCAGCTATGCACCCGTCACAACCCCCGCACGGCGGGTAGCTCATGCATCGATCGTCGGCGTTCGCGTCACCGGGCATCTCTGCCAACCGGTCGCGCAAGTCCTTGTCACTTAGGTAGTACCGGCACGCGCAGTAGCGCAATAGATGCTCGCAATTGTTGCACCGGGCGTTCATCGCGTCATCACGATGAACGCCTAGCCGATGATGCCGCGTCACTCGCCACCGTCCTTCTCTTCGAGCAACATCTGTCCGCCACAAGGGCAAGTCGGGGTGCCGAGTTCTGCCCACTTCTTGGTAAGCCGAATCACGTAGCCACCTGTACCGTCGTCGAGTTCGCACCCGCGTTCGATGTAGTCACCGGCCTCGTCGTCCCACACGCGCCCGGTGCACTGTGCCTTGAGCATGCGCGTCGTTTGCTTCTTGACGCCACCGGCCGCAAGGTTGACCTTGGTGTGAGGGTAGGGACCAAGACGCTTGGCAATGTCCTCAAAAACAGGCATAGCGTCGTCAGAGATGTCTGTCGATGTGAAGCCGGTACCGTTCTTGCCACCAACCCCCTTGAGACCAACGGCAATGGCTGCCGCGCGGAACTCTCCCGTGTGTCCCTTGTGACCCATCGCGTGGTCAAACTCATGCGTGACAATCTCAAGAACGCGCATGGTGTCGTCCTGAGTCGGGTTGATGTAGATGTGCGCGATACCGTCGTTGCAATCGGCGTGGTGGCACTGCCCGATGATCTTCCGCACGTTGCCTTGCGGGAACCCCGTGCTGATCAAAACCTTGGTGGTGTCAGCTTGGGGGTAACCGGCCTGCCGGTACAGTCCGCGAATCTCGGTGACAGCATCCATGAGCCACGCCTCACGGATCGACTCACGCAATGCCACCCCCTCAGCAACCGTCTCGGGCGGCAAGACATCCTCGGTGAGGTGATCCCCCTCAAGGGTGGGGTCAATGTCATCGAACGGGTCACAACCACACGTGTTGGTGTTGTGCTCTTTGCAGTATGGGAACTTGGCAACAATATCAAAACGCTCCGATTCGGCAACCTTGATAGCGTCCTCAAGAGCGTCTTTCTTGAGCGTGTGCGGCTTTTCCACGCCAAGCGTCCGCGCGTACTTGACCCGCTCGTTGCGCTCTTGAAGTGCGGTGTTCGATGCCATGACCCCAACCCCTCGTTCGTTGCTTACTAGGTAAGACTACCGTTTAAACGATCACTGAGGGGTGGGTTCCGCCAAACCCACCCCAAGATTTTTAGCGGATCACCGTCAGTTGCCCAGACGAGTAAGTACGCGTCTCGCCGTTGATGACAACCTTGTTGACGTAACGGTAGAACACTGCATTGCCGACACGCTCGCTGGAGACGAGAGTTCCGATCTCACCGGTAGCGTTGACCTTGACCAGCATGGTGACCCCCTGGGTTGTTCTCTCGCTTACAAGGACAACACTACGGCACGTTTAAACGCGTGTCAGGCACTTGGCCAAATTCGGCCAAACTTTTTTGCCAAGCCCGTTGGCATCGTGTCGCCACGCTCGGTGACGAACTCACTTGGCGTGGTGCGCTTGTCGTTGGCTTCCTCGTTGTCCGCGTTCATGGCCTGCCACTCGGCTTCCTCTGCCGGGGTTAGCTCACGGCCGGTTGCGTCCGTCATGACGTTTAAACACCCTTCCCCTTGAGCTTGGTGATCTGCCCCTTGAGAGCGGCGTTGCGTCGCCGTTCGTGGGCAAGCTCACCACGGATGCGGGCAAGCTCTTCCGCTTGCTTGTCGATGGTCTCGGTTGCCTCCCGGATGGTGTTGCGCTCTGCCCTGTTCATCGCTCGTGCCACTCCCTCATGTGCCGTGCGCGTTCCGCGCGCTCTTCTAGTTCGTCACGTGCCTCTTGAAGCTCTTCATAGTAATCGGCCAAGTGTTCATCACACAGAAGGTCTAGGTTCACGTCGTCAAGGTCGGCATCGTCGCGCCAACACCGAGGGCATCCGATCGGACCGCGCATGTTGATCAAACCTCCACGCAAATCGTGTGCCCACAGAAGTCAATGAGCTTGGCACCGTGCTTGGTCATGTACTCGGCAGGCGAGCAAGTGAAGTACCCAATGTAGAGATCGGGGGTGGTGACGTGAACGCCAAGCGAAGCATCGTTGACCGGACCCGCAAGGTACTTCTTGATGCCCATGATGCCGGTACGGTGGGCAATCTTGGTGGTCTTGGTGCTCATGTCGTCCCCCTCGTTGTTCTCTCGCTTACAAGAACAACATTACCCGCGTTTAAACGGGTGCGCAGCGAAACGCCAAACTTCGCACCAAGATTTTTTTGAAGTTACGAACCGTCCTAGCATCCTAGGATGGCGAGGTAAAAGGGCAATCGAGATCTTTCGATCTCGGCCCCGTTGCTCTCAGAACACCCGCTCGGTGGACAGCCGTTGCGTGTGCGGGTTGAACGTCCGGATGACGGTGGCCTTGCCGTCGGCCCCGTACTGCGCAAGCACGTTGACCATGATGAGTCCGGCCTTGTCGGCTTCCTCAGCGGAGCACAGACCCTGCTCAACCGCGAGCTTCCGGGCACGTTCCATGCCACCGAACGTGTCGTTGACCTTGATGTCCTCAACGCAGACCCAACCGAACCCGCGACCCTTGCTAGGACCCTTCAACATCTCAGCGTGCGTCCGGAGTTCGATCGTGGCCGCGTACTCAACGGTGCGGGGGTCAAGGGCAGCGTAGTCCTTGTTGAAGTACGTAGCGGGCATCTTGGCGCTCATGGTGTTTCTCCCTTGTCCGTGTCTCTCGCTTACAAGACAAACACTACGCGCGTTTAAACGCTGTGTCTGGCAAACCGGGAAACAAGTCCAAGATTTTTTAGAACATCCAAACATCGACAACTGTTAAGGCAAATATTCACATGTATAAGCGTCCTAGCGTCCTAGGACGCTTTTAAAAAGTCGCCGGACAGCAAGACACCCCCGAGACTCGTGGTCATCGAGGGTGCCCGTTTACTTGTCTATTCGGTTGTGAGGTTGGTGGGGGTCCGGACAAGCCGGGGGTCAACGTCTCGCCCGGACCCCTCACCGGGGGGTTACTCGGCGGGGGTCTCTGCCGGGCCACCCTCGTTGGCGTCGGCCGTGGTGGGGTCCGTCGCCGTGGTGTCCTTCTTGACCGCGCGCTTGTCCCGCTCGCCGGTACGGAACGACACGATGACCTTGCCCTCGGTGTCGGACGCCGGGTGCTCGGGGTGGATGTTCATGCCCACGTCGTACTTCTGCGCGGCGGCACGCAGCTTCCGGGCGACCCGCTCGATCTTGGCCGGATCGTTGTCAACCTCGATGTCGTACCACTCGCCGCGCTCGGCATCCCGAACGGCAAGGTGGATCGGGTCGTTGCTCGTGCGGGTACGAACCGAGGTGATCTCTCGGGTGCTCTTGCGGATGGTCACCACACCCACGTCACCACGCTCGTTGGCGTTGGCGTCAGCGTCCGGGGTGGCCGTGGCGTTGGGGGTCTCACCCTCGAGGGTGGCCGTGTCCGTGTTCTCGGTGCGGTTGCGGTTCGCGCGGGTCATCTCAGTTCCTTATCTACGTGATGTTTCTCGATGTCTGTTGGGTGCGGAACACCGGCTAACCCCTATACCGGCCACGCGGCGACTAACACTCTCGGCAAGGTGGCTCTTGCCCCGCGCTTCCCTGTTACTGCACTTACCTTATCCGATGCTCACCCGTTTGGGGAGAGAATCAGTAAAGGTCTTCCGCTTTCTCGGCAGCCTTGCCCTTGCCCTTGCTCGCCGGGGTGACCTTCTGGTCAAGCTTGGCGGCAGTCTCGGCATCGAGCGGCATGAACTTGCGCACCTTGGCGCGCAACTGTCCGTCCCACTCGTCGTTGTACGTCTCCACGAACGCGAAGTTGCCGATCAGCTCATCGGTGTTGACCGATGCCGTGGGGTCACCGAACGCGTTGTAAGCCTCCTGACGCATGTTGTCGGCAGACTCACTCAGCGAGATGGAACGCCAGAGCTGACGGCCCTTGTAGCGACCCTCGTTGATGTCGGCAGCGATACCGGTCTTGGGGAACTCCACGACCCAATTCCAGTACGGACCCTTGTCCCCGCTGTATTCCTTCTTGGTCTTGGGGTCGGCGTCGTACACGGCCTTGAGCGCGACGACATAGACACCTTCCTCCATGTCCCAACCGGACTCGGCTTCCGCCGTGCGCTTGGCAACATCCTTGGGAAGCTGTGGCATGAGCCTTACCTTTCTCGATGCGGTTTGCGTGAGCCTTGCGTTTAAACAACCCCGTTGCTTGGTTCCGGCGACTTGCCGAACACCCTTGACACTACTCGCCGTTGCGTTCCTTGGCGAGCCTTTCCTTGAATTTGATGGTCTCTTCATCGGTCGAAAAATCAAGCTTGCCGTTGAGCGCGTTGATCAGTCGATCGGTGGACGGATTGACAGTCTTGGGTCGCGTGATGCCGATGCGGTCACCACCACGCCACTTGCCGATCTCACGACATACACCGATGCCGATGACATCCTCATCATCCGGGCCGAACTCGTGAAGGTCGGCACCCACGATGAGGTTGACGGACCCCATCAATTCCTCACGGAACTTTTCGGTGAGACCGGGCACCCACTTGCCATCTTCAATGCGATAGTGCGCACCAAAGAAGACGTGGCACGGAAGGTCTCGGTAAAGCCGCATGAGGTGGCGAGCCTGATTCGTCCACACCCCATAGTCACCAAGCTCGGTGAGGAACGGGTTAACCCCCTTGTCCATGAGGGCTTGCGCAGAGCGGAACTTCTCAACGGCCTTGAGCCCGTTCTTGCGCGTCTGCCGTGCCATGGTGGCCGTGCGGATGAACCGTTGTTCAAGGTCGGACAGGTGGTCAACGTGGCAAGCCACAAGTTCGCCACGCTCCGCCATCGGTTCGGCATCCTCCCAAAAGATGCGTTCCATGTCATCGTATGAGGTGGCCTGCCGGTACACGATGTTCTCAAGCGGGATGCCAAGCCTCCTGAGTGGATACTTGAGCCAACCCTTGCCCTCGGTGTCGATGGCCAGGATGCGACCAAGCCGGGCCGACCCTGCCATGTAGGAAGTCTTCCGGCGCTTGGCGGGACCGTAGATAACCCCCTTGATGAAGTCATCCGATTCCGCAAGTGTCCCGTCACTCACGACGGACCCCCTCTGTTTAAACGGTTGGTTGGTTGGGTGCCATGAACGCCGATCCGTTCCGCACCCTCTTGCACACTTCCCGACAGTCGGATACGCGTTGTGCACAAGCTAGATGTCCCGTGGTTGTCCTAACAGGTCTTGCCGCCGGTGACTAGTGCCGTTCGCGCTCTTGGTTAAACCCAAGCCGCTCAAGCATCCTTACCATATCCCCCGGCTTGCCTGTCCGTCGCTCAAATAGACAAGCTTCCGTGTACTGGCAACGCCACTTGCAACGGTCCGAGTCTGCCTGCCGTTGGTGCCGGTTGCTCGTGCTGTAGAGGTCTTGCACGTCGTCAAGGGCACACTTGGCAACGTCGGCAAGTTGGGCATCGGTGTAGTGGATCGGGGTGCGTTTAAACCGTGCCTCAAGGGGTGTCTCTTTCATGTTGGCCTTGAAGCCCGGTTGCCCCGGCTTGTAGATGTCCCCCTGATTCTGTTTGGTCTTGCTCGCACTGTGGATGGCACCCCGCACGTTAATGCCAAGCTTGCGCAACCCCCACACGTACAGTCCGAATTGGTCAAGAAAGTCATAGTCGTGATCGGACGGAAGCTGCCCGTGACTCTTCTCATCGATGACACGCACGTGGCCGTACTTGTCACGGATGGTGCGGTCAATCTTGAACTTGAGCACAACCGGCGTGACACGCTCGCCAATCATGATCTCACCGAGCGGGGCAAGGTGGGTGGTCTCCACACCGAGGATGTCATGTGACTCATCGATGCCCCACATCTCGACATACCCCGCGTACATCCACGAGAGAAGGTCAAGAACGTAGGCGTCAACACCCTCTTTGAGCTTGGCGGCAAGGAACTTGCTTACCTCACTCTCACAGTGGCGCAACATCTCGTCTTCCGACACGTCCCACTTGACCTTGCCGCCGGTGGTGAACTCTTGGTGGCCGTGGATGGTGCGGAAGTGCGTCTCAAGTAGAGCGTGGTAAAGCACCCCCTTGCCAAGCGGCGAGTCATCCTCAACCGGCTTGGTCCACCGATCCTTGTACGCCATCTTGTGCTTTAGCTTGCACTGTCGGCCCGCATCGATCTCAGACCAACTGACAATGATGGGCTCCGTCATTACTCAATCCCCATGATGGTCCACAGTCGTCCCGCGTTGCCATGGTCACATGCCGTCTTGTAGACATACGTGGCCATGTCGCCAGGGCTGAACTCAAGCCCGCGCGTGTACGGTGCCAGTTCCAAGAGCGCGTACGCGGCGGCAAGTCGCCCGACAGTGCGCAAGTCCCGATGGTTGGTGCCAAGTTCCTTGTTGATGTCCATCACACGTACCGTGCTTCCTTGTAGCGCTCGCCAATCGGAAGCGTTCCGGGTGCGCTACGCGCCTTCTTGTTTGCACGTCGCCACTGACGATTGGTGAGCACGGGTCCGGGCATCCCGTCGCACGAGGCCGTTGGCTGCCCCGTTTGCTTGGCGTAGTGCCGCACACGATCACCGTAGGCAAGCGGCTTGATGGCGTCCGGGTTGTTGACACGACCCAACGGCAACGTGTGCCCGGTGAACGGGTGAAGACCCGATGAGAAGTGCTTGGCACCAAGACCCCGGTCACCCTGCCCGTACCGGCGACTCTGAGAGGCACGCACCATGCGCACGATACGGTTCGGGGTGGTCTTGTCCACAGCGGATGTCTTGCGCTTGTCCATACGAACCGCGTGCCGCTCACGACGGTTGCCGGGGGTGGCAAGGTCGATCGGCCGGTGAGCACTTTCGACTGTGGGCACGTCATCGTTGGGCCATGTGAAGAATCGACCGGTGTCATGCATGTCGTCAACCATGGTGTGCCCACCCTCGTTGGTCACGATGGCCGTTGGGCCAACCCGATCCATGACGGGCATGTTGGTGATGTACTCCGTGCGCAACTCTGCCCGCACCTCACCCGCCTTGAGCTTCCCGCGACGCTTGCCGGTGACGTTCTCATACGTGTTGGTGAGCGCGTCCCCCTTGAGCGACGTGAGGTGTTCGTCAAGGTCAACCATGACCCCATTGATGTTGACCGTTACCTTGTCCATGGCAAAGCCTTCCTAAGTCTTGGGTGTTTAAACGGTGTGCGTTGTTCCGGCAGCCGCACCCCTGCCCTGTGATCAGAACGGGATAGCGTCGGCAGCCGACTGCAAGTCGGTGAGAACGTCATGGTGGTTGAGGGCCGAGACGTACTGCCGGTATCCGGAACGGTGAACCTCGCTCCGGTTGTGCTCGGCAAGAGCCTTGAGGGCAGCGTTGGCACGGTCGCGGATAACCTCACCAAGCGCGTATTCGTACGCTTCCTTGGCTTCCTTGATACCCGCAAGCGTGACGTTCCGGATGTCCTTGACGAGTTGGATCTTGTGCAGACCCCCGACGTTCACCCCGTCAAGCTCACGATCAATGACATCGTACGCAACAACGTTGATGTCCGCGTTGCTCATGCGCTCAACCACTTCACCAAGCCGAGTGAGAAGGTTACGGTACCCCTCACCGGCCGCTTCCGAACCGCCCGAGCGAGCGACGAACTCAGCAATGGTCTTGGTGATGAGCCCGTTGACAGCGGTGTGGTTGATCATGCCGTTCATGTTGACCCCCGTTTGATTCGGCCCGGTTGGCCTTGCAAGAACAACATTACTCAGCCGGTGGCGTGTTGTCAGCCGAACTCGGAAAAATCTTGGCGTTGATGCTGTGCCCGTGCTCAAGCATGAAGGCAAGGGGGTTGGCACCCCGGTAGTACAGCACCACGCGGGACACGTGCTCACTGTCGCCATCCCACGTGCTCACGCTCACCGTGGCTTCCGCGTACGTGTACGCCACGTTTAAACGCAACCGGGGTGCTTCCGGGTGCCGGTACGTGTTGCCCGAGGTCTTGACCCAACCGGCGTTGGTGAAGATGTTCCCGAGGGTGGCAAGCTCTTCCGCAACGTTCTTACTCATCTTCATCACTCTCATGTACGTAGTTGGCTTGATCGATCACCATGTCTGAATACTGCCGTGGCAACTGCCAATACTTCGCACCCTTGCCGGGCCGACCCCCCATCGATGCGGCGTACTTGTTTTGTGATCCGGGCGAACCGCAAGCCCGTAGCTCTTTCTCAAGCGCACCCCGTGATGTCATCTGTTGCTCACGCATTGACAGGTTGCGCTGAGTTTGGTTCCACGCGTCCGAACACGCAGCAAGGTTGACCCAAAACACATGCTCGGCTTGGTCGTACCAAATCGGCTGTAGCAACGACCCTTGTCCGGCCGATACCGGGTGCTTGGCACGCATCCACAAGCGAGGGAACACGTTCAAGACACCTTCCGACGCGTGACCCTCGGTGCCATCGGGTGCAATGCCCCGGTACCAATCGTCAATGACCTGTGTCCACTTGTGACCGGTACCAAGCACAGCGTCAAGCACCCGCGCGCCGATGCGCAACGTAGTCCGGGCTTGGTCATCCCGTGACGTAACACCCTCACGCAACGACGCGTACTCATCGAGCAAGTGAGCATGTTGCAACACGGCCATGAGCAAGACACCCGATGCACGTCCAATGTCATCGGTGACTAGCTTGTCAGCATCCGGGGTCCGAATCTCATTGGTGAACTCTGCCTCAATGAACCGGTCACGGTATGCCTTCTGTCGGTACCAATCGACACCTTCACCCGATACCACAATGGACGCGCGGAACGTCTTACTGACAGTCTCCCAACCGGCTTGCCCTTGCGTCTTGAGTGCCTTCTTGCCGCCGGTGAGGGCAACACGCATGTCTTGCTCTTGCTTCTCAGTGAGGTGGCAGTCATCTAGCCACACAGCGCCGTTGAGGTTGGCAGCCAACGCATCCCGTAGGGTGGCATCGGTGTAAGCCTCACCGTCGTTGGTGGACCCCAAGAGCTTGAAGAGCAATTGAAAGAAGCGAGTCTTGCCAGTACCGGCCGACGCTTGCACGAGCAACCCCGGCATGAGTCCTTTCCACTGTCCCCGCAACATGAGCATCATGGCCCATGCCCCTACCTTTGCCGCTTCCTTTTCAGGCTGTAAAGCCAACAGGCGTGACATCCACTCACGTGCTTGCGCCAAGTCCGCATCAAAGCTAAATGCCGTAGGCGCGTCGTGCTGTAGCTTGTCGTCCGGATAGACGCGCGTAAAATCTCGCAAACCGTCTGCACTGATCTCGCCTTGCGTGGTTAGGACAGCTTGACTTTCCTCGCACCATCCATAGTGGTCACGGGAAAGCAACTGTTCGGGGTTTTGGGATTCAAGCAACTTGTGAAGCCGTTGACCTACATGCATCCCCTTACGCTTGTCACCGGCGTTGTCGTACGTGCTCACGCCGTACTTGGCGAGCCACCTCAAGGTGCGTTGCTTGTCCATCAAGACATCGGTGTCAACCTTGATGCCGCCGATCACCTCACCATCGCTCTTGGTGAGATCCACAATGAACATGCGCTTGGTGTAATCCGGACTCGCCACAATGCCACGCGCTGTGATCTGAAAGTCAGTGATCGGCATGTATGTAACTGTACCGTCACGGCCTTCAATGGGGGTATCGTAGCCACCCGCCTCACGAGGGAAGAGCCATCCACGCGACTCATCGTCAAGCCGCTTGGCATCCTTGGCTTCAACAACCTCACGATGCCTGTCCCACTGACTGAACTTCTTGTCCATTGCGGAATCACTAAGCGGGTCGGCAAGGTAGCCATTGACCCGATGCAACACCGCACAGAACACATCACGATCCGGAATGAACCGAGCAAGGTACCCGGCAATACGGATCATGTCATCGTCACCGGCCGATGGGTCATCGGGTGCCTTGAGCAAGGTAGCCACCACGTCATCACCGGGGTTGTCTTCCTTCTTGGCGCGACGCTTGGGGGCAGCTTTGGCAGGCTTGACATCGGTCGGGAACACAGCAACCGGCAGTTGCGCCGTGAGCGTGTACTTTGCGCCGGACGGATGCACACTCGGTGGCAAGACGATGTAACCCTTGCCGTTTAAACGAGTGTCTACGTTGGGCCAAATCTTCTGGCCGTGCGGGATGGGGTTGTTCGGGTGTTGTTTAAACAGGTAGTGCGTTCCCTTGTCGGTGGTGTGGGTCCATGTGGCCGGTAGCTTGTCCGGCAGATCGGTGGGTCCGTCGATGTCCACCACAAAGTGATCAACGGGCGGCACACCCCCGATGTTGTACTCAGGATTGCGACCCCACCACAGTTTGATTTGATCGATGTCTTGCGTGGCATCCTTGAAGCCATTGGCCGTGGCAGGCTCTTTCTCCCGTGGATGCAACGGGAACACCGACCAACCTTGAGCTACCCACCACGTTGCCCACGTCAACATGGGTGCGGTCTTGCTTGGCGCAATAAGCGGCATGACTCACCCCGTACCAAATTCCGTGTGTTGTTTAAACGACGTTTTCGTTGACCCCCGGACACGGAAGCGCCGGACCCCAAGCCTAACATGAACGTCCGACCCCGGTAAGGATTCCTCTATACGGCACTGCCGTATGAGCTGCCGTATGAGCGCTACCAATTTGGTAGGAATTGCAAGATCCACATTTAACGCTAATGACACTGTTGTCAAAGTCGATGGCAAACTACCCCTCTCATACGGCCCTCATACGGGTCTTCATACGGCTGCCAAGATCAACAATTTCCACGTTTGTGCAGGTCACGGGCTTGTCATACGGCTCATACACCTTATACGGCTGTAGACACATGACTTCTATATACGCGTTAGTTTTGCGTCCCTCGGGGTGCGTCACGTTGCGACGTTCTTATAGGGGGGACTCACATCCGGTGAAGGCGTATGAGCGTATGAGGGTACTTATTGGGGTAAGATGGGGTGTCCGGCAACACCGGGGAGCGACTAGAGAAAGTGTTTAAACGTGGATGCGGATGCCGCACGGCACTACGCAAAGTCGATCGTTTGGAATCTCGATTCCCGACGGTTAGCGGAGTGTGTCAGCAAGGGCATTGACGTTGGTATGTGGACAACCACCAAAGATGGTTGGGCACGAATCAGCCGACACAGCGCCGGTAAAGACTCGGCGTATGTCCAAGCCAACAAGATGAGGAAGCGGCACGACAACCTAGAAACCAAGGTGGTCGATACTCCCGATCAAGAATGGAAGGCAGAGGTATGGGTGAGGGTGAAGACATGCTGAGAGATATGTTGACGCGTGAGAGCGTTGCTGCCGTGTTCGCCATGACGTGCAGCGCGGACCTTGACTCACGCCGTGAGAGAGTGGCCAAGCGCGAAGATGTGCCCGATGAAAGGCTCATCCCGTTCATTGCCATCATGCCGGACAACCTCACTGTGGAGGAACGTCAACAGTGGGTCAAGGAAGTGGCGGAAGGTCTTGACGCTGTGGCGGCCGATGCTGGCAAGAGCATTGCGGTTGGCCGGACCATCGAGATGATGAAAGACCTCGGTCTTGGTGAAGATGGGGACGGTAACGCTCGTGGGTAACGAGAAAGGTGTTGGCACCTATTACTCAGTTGAGCAACGCATCTGTTGCCGACTGTGCAGCGGAGCAAAGCACACGTTTGCCCACACTCCCGATGGGTTGTCGTTGTTCGGTCACCATCTTGAGCTTGTCCACCGTGTCACCTTGACCAAGCGGATGAAGGATCACATCACCAATGTCTGAGATTGCGTTCACCACACCCGATGGCTTGCAGATGGTGTCATGGTCCAAGCGTGAGCTTGGCGAGTGGCTACATGAGAACGTGCGTCCGGCCGATGGTGAGATTGCCCTTGACTTTGAGGCTAGTGGCCGTCACGTCGATGGTAATTGGGCCACGGAAGCGGGCAAGTGTGAGCCGGAAGCACGAGCGTCTATCGCCGCTATGGCATGGCGGGACACCAACACCAACGCCGTGATGTCGTGTGCTATCCCGTTCGATCAGGGCATGGTGGGTGGCAAGAAAGGTCGCTACATTGCCAAGCCCACCAAGAAGAATCCCACCGTTGGTTGGGAGACCATCCCGCACACCGATGAGTGCGCGTCGTACAACGGTGCCCCGCACAACAACCCGGCGTACATCACCCCGCATGGGTGCGTGTGTGCACGGTGGAACTTTGGCGCGCAAGGGTGGCTTGACCTCAAGGCCATGTGGCAGAGCAACAAGATCAATCGAATTGACTACTTCAATGCCAAGTACGATATGTGGATTGCCCTTGCAGGGTTGCGGGATGGTGCCCACGTCTCGTGCTCGCCGGATTGTGTGGGGTGGAAACACCACGCCGGACCCGAGGGCACGTGTTTAAACGCGGGTATCGACTTGAGCGGCAAGCTCGGCACGGACTTGATGGTTGTGGAAGGCATCCGGGAACCGGCCGAACGCGCAAGCCTTGACCACGTGGCGCGCAAATTCTTTGGCACCACAAAGGACAGGGGCATTGAGGAAGGTCTCAAGGCCAACGGTGTCGGTCTCGGCAAGCGATATGACTTGGTGGATTGGCGCATTGCGGGCAAGTACGCTGCCAAGGACGCTGAGTTGACATTGCGTGGCAAGCTCAAGGTTGACCGCATCATTGAAGCCGGTGAGATTGACTCGCGTGACTTGCCGATCATCCACCGTGAACACCGCAAGGAAGTTGTCTTGTTCCGGATGGAACAACGCGGTGTGGGCTTTGACGTTGACCTCTGCCGTGAGCAGGGTGTCAAGATGCACGATGAGGTTGACAAGCTTGTTGGTGAGCTTCCGTTCAAGGACACCAATATTGCTGCCGGTAACTACTTCTTTGGCGACCCGTCCGAGGGTGGGCTTGGCATCCTGCCCATCAAGCTGACAGAGGGTGGCAAGCCATCGTGTGATGCTGAGGTTGTCGCGCGGCTCACGCACGAGAAAGGCAAAGCCGGTGAGGTGGCCAAGCTTTGGCAGCACATCGCCAACATGAAGAGCGTGTGTTCAAAGTGGTACGACGCATGGCCGAACCGTGCGGGTGCCGATGGCCGGTTGCGGACAAACTTTTTCCAGTTTGCCATCGAGACGGACCGCAAGGACATGACAAGCGGGGGTGCCATCTCTGGCCGGTTGAGTGCAACGCGTGTGCAGCTTCAAGGCGTGCCGCAAGCGTGGCGCATTCCCGATGGCATTGTGGGCATCAAGAAGTTGTTCAAGCCCAAGCCCGGACACCAAGTGTGGGAGTTCGATGCGTCCAACGCTGAGGTTCGCGTCACGGCGTGGCTCACTCAGTGCCAAGCGTTGGCAACGGTCATCAACAGTGGTGTGAACATCCACAGTGCCAACACCGTCAACATCTTTGCGCACTACCTTGCCGGTTCGTGGCCCGGTGGATGGCCCGAGGATATGCCCCACGACGCGTTTAAACACAAGTCGGGTGAGGGGTGGACCAAGGACGTTGAGGAAGCTCTCTTTGACAAGGACGGTGACCCCGTTTATGTCATGAGTGACCATCCTGAGTGGAAAAAGGTCCGCACGAGCATGAAGCGCGGCATCTTTGGCACCATCTATGCGTCGGGTGTTCGGACGCTCAAGGCACAGATTGACGCCGATCTCAAGGACGACATTCCCGAGCGTCAAATCCGTGGCTTCATGGACGCACTGAACGCGGCATACCCCGAGATCAAGCGCACGAGCAAGGCTTGTGAGCGCAAGGTTGACGTGGCTCAAGGTGGTCCGGGGTACGTGCGGTTGGTATCGGGCCGACGCCGTGTGTTTGGTTGGGGTGAGCGCACCTATAAGGCATTGAACGCGTGTGTCCAAGGTGGCGTGGCCGAGATGATGTCTGAGTTGATGCTTGCCGTTGAAGACAAGTATCCGGGCATGTTGATCAACCAAGTGCATGACTCGCTTTGGCTTGAGATTCCCGATGAGATGGTTGATGAGGTTGGCACGTGGGTCAAGGCCAAGGGCAAGCTCATCTTTGAGAACGCATTTCAAACCAAGACGCTCAAGGTGGCGTTCAAGTTCGATGGAAGTAGGTTGGCATGAACAAGAACAAGATCAATGTTGGGCGCTTCAAATCGATGCGCGTGAGCAAGCCATGGTGGATGCACTGCCCTATCTGCCCGATCCACACCGGATTCAACTTTTACCCGAGTCAAGAGGCGGCATGGGATGCGGCAGAGCGTCACCTGTTTAAACAACATCCGGGTATCAACACGGGTGAGCAATGGGCTTTTGAGTTGCTTGTCAGGGGGAAGAACTCATGAGCATCGAACTTCCGGCCAAGTGGGTTTCTATCGATCCGGGTGACATTCACTTTGCCGTTGCGGAGTGGCGCGGGAAGACGTGTTTAAACGTCACCGAGTTCTTGCCGGATGACGGCATCGACTTTCTTGAAAATGGCATCCGGACCTTGGACATCCATGCCATGATATATGAGAAGTTTGCTCTTGATTTGAAACGGGCCAGTCAACAGAACGGGTCCGAGATGTTGACGAGTCAAGCCATCGGCCAGATTCGTTATCTCGGCCGGAAGTACAAGGTTCAGACAACAGGGTTTTTCAACCATCAACATAAGCGCATCTATCACATGAGTTGGTTCACGAACATGACACGGGCCGACCATCAACGGATGCCATATTGGACACCCGGACCACGCGGGGGCACCAAGAATCAGCACAAGATGGATGCGTGGTGTGTGGGCATGTGGTTTAAACACGAGAGGGGGCATCGTGACTACATCCAAGGATGACTTTCTGATCAGCCAAAAGGGTTGGCTCTATGTCGTGGCGCGCAACATGCTACGCAACTTTGAAGAGTTCACCCCGGAAGACCTTGCCCAAGAGGGCTTGATTGCCATGTGGCGTCACTATGAGTCGCATGACCCGTCACGGGGTGCGTCGTTGCAGTGGTACCTACGTAAGCGTGCCAAGCTACGCATGATTGAAGTGTTGATGCGCAACGGTCAATGGTTTGGCATGGATCAACGTCATCGGGGCACGGCTGATCAGCGATCGAACAGTATGGACCCTCAAGAAGGTGACTATCTCGATGCCATGAGTGTTGGCGACAACATCGATGATGTCATGTGGGCTTACCACGAGGGTGAGGTTGCGCGGGCACTTGACGCGTTGACCCCCAAACAACGTGAGTACGTGTTCCGGCGCTTTTGGCTTGGTGAGCCTGTTAGTGAGATCAAGCGTGCCATGCAGACCAACACAAGCACCATGTGGGCAAGCGCCAAGAAGCGCCTTGAGAAAGAGCTTGCCCACCTAGCGGGGGTGTGACATGCCAAGTACGGTGAAGTTCCGGCCGGATCAACCGTTGTTCAAAGCGGATGCGTTCCGTATGCCCTTGTGGATTCACGCGCCGTTTGAGGTTGTGCGTGGTCTTTACAAGTGGATGACCGTGACGCTTGTGCGAGACAACCCGCACCGTAACCCGATGGACAACGCGACTTTTACCAAGCGTGCGCGCAAAGCTCACCGCAATGCGTTTTGGACAGGTCGGCCCGTCATCAAGCGTGCTAAGTGGATGACGATGGCATGGCGTTGGGGGTGGGTCGCCACCGTACTGGCATCGCGCAAGTATCTAGTGGGGTCGGCATGGTTGTGGATGGCACGGTTGGCCGGACGGTTCCTCAAGTGGATCGGGCTTGATGTCATCCCGTGGTGTTGGGCTCACCTCGGTTGGTTGCCGCTCATCCTTGTGGGGACAATCGCCGGTGTCTATGGGATGGCATGGGCGTTTAAACGGTTGCTTGTGAAGATGCATGGCCGTGGGGATGCCAACACCCCGTGGTATGAGTACGTGATTGCGGCAGAGACGTGGGTCAAGGGGAGGTTCGGACGATGACCACAATGCTTGTCATTGCGATGGTGCTTGGTGCGTTGTTTCTTGCGTTGGGCGGGGTTGTGGAGGCTGCCCACCGTGCCAAGCGTCGGGACACGTGGATTCGTCCGGCCGCTCAAGTCTTGATTGACAACCTTCCCAAGACAGGGATGGCGGTTGACTCGGGGGTCATCGATGGGGTGGCCACGACGATTCGTGATCGGCCGGAACGGTACGTGAGGTTGCCGCGTGTGTTCCCGATCGATAGCACGGACCTTGAGTCTTGCGTGACCGTTCGGCTTCCGGTGTCATCGGGCAACCAAGAGAAAACGCGTGACCGGATCGTTGCGGATATTGGCAGTCGTCTTGGCTTTGATGGCACCCCCACTGCCGATTGGTCATACGTGGGTCACGGTGCCGTTGTTCGGCTGTACCCCACTCCATCGTTTGGTGAGGCACGGTCTGTGTATGACTACTTGCCGCACATTGCCGCACTCAGTGAGCCATACAAGATTGTGCTTGGTCTCGATATCGAGGGCAACCCGGTAATCTATGACCATGTGACGATGGGTCCGCACCTCAAGGCAAGCGCCGGATCGGGTGGTGGCAAGAGCAACCTTTACCGGTTCCTTGTGCCGCAATACATCCGTAAGGGTGCTCAAGTCATCGTCCTTGATGTTAAAGGTGTCTCGATGCTTGACCTTGCG
>JACCDR010048527.1_pt1 | contig 17862 bp, 18 predicted proteins | sample 7446431 | NCBI WGS metagenome assembly JACCDR01 (sample SAMN15323443, study PRJNA562643) | freshwater metagenome | isolation source: river surface water | place: USA:Blue River Watershed | collected 2017-08-17
CTGTTCATCGGCGTCGTCATGTACTTCCCGAATGGCGTGGCTGGCCTGTACGAGACCCATGGCAAGAAATGGCTCGCGAAGCTGACCGGCAGGAAGCCGGCGCTGCCCGAGGTGAAAGCGGCTGCGCCCGCCAAGGCGGCTGCCGTCGCCAGCCCGGCGCCCGCGAAGGAACTTGATCTGACCGGCCTGGAGGTATCGAAATGAATGCGTCCCCTATCGGTGGCATCACCACCAACCGTCCGGTGCTGGCGATCGAAGGCCTGACCGTGTCCTTCGATGGCTTCAAGGCCGTGGACGACCTGAACCTGTACGTCGACCGCAATGAAGTGCATGTGGTGATCGGCCCCAACGGTGCCGGCAAGACCACGCTGCTCGACCTCATCTGCGGCAAGACCAAGTCCACGTCCGGCAGCATCCAGTTCAAGGACATCGAGCTGACCAAACTTTCCGAACACCAGATCGTGCACTCGGGCGTGGGCCGCAAGTTCCAGACCCCGTCGATTTATGAAGCGCTGACGGTGTTCGAGAACCTCGAGATGTCTTTCCCGCGCGGCCGCGGTGTGTTCGGCGCACTGGTGTTCAAGCGCACGCAGGACGTGATTGACCGCGTGAAGCAGGTCGCCGCCGACATCTTCCTGACCGACTTCCTCGACATGACCGCCGACCTGCTGTCCCACGGCCAGAAGCAGTGGCTCGAGATTGGCATGTTGCTGATGCAGGAGCCGGAGCTCTTGATGCTTGATGAGCCGGTGGCCGGCATGTCGGTGTCCGAGCGCGAGAAGACCGCTGAACTGCTGGCGCGCATCAGCAAGGGCCGTTCGGTGGTGGTGATCGAGCACGACATGGAATTCGTGAAGTCGATTGCGCACAAGGTCACCGTGCTCCACCAGGGCAAGTTGCTCGCCGCCGGTTCGATGGACCAGGTGCAAAACAACCCCAAGGTCATCGAAGTTTATCTCGGCCATTAACCCATTCAGCGATCGGAGCCAACCATGTTCAACGTCAGCAAGCTCGCATCCGGTTACGGCCAGAGCCAGGTGATCCACGACCTCGATTTCACGGTCGGCAAACAGGAGATCGTGGCCGTCATGGGCCGCAACGGCATGGGCAAGACCACGCTGTTCAAGACCCTGATGGGCATCCTGCCCACGCGCGGCGGCAGCGTCACCATCGACGGCACCGAGATCTCCGGCATGGAAAGCCATGAGCGCGTCGCCAACGGCATCGCCTATGTGCCGCAGGGCCGCATGATCTTCCCCAGCATGACCGTGCTCGAGAACATCCAGACCGGCCTGCCGGCGTCGGCCAACGGCAAGGTGCCGGATGAACTGTATGCGCTGTTCCCGGTGCTGTACGACATGAAGGGCCGCCGCGGCGGCAACTTGTCCGGCGGCCAGCAACAGCAGCTCGCGATTGCGCGCGCACTCGCCACCAATCCCAAGGTCCTGCTGCTCGACGAGCCCACCGAGGGCATACAGCCGTCGATCATCAAGGACATCGCGAAGAGCCTCAAGGAGATCCGCAAGATCCGCGAGCTGACCATCATCGTGTCCGAGCAAGTGCTGTCGTTCACGCTTGAGATCGCCGACCGCTTCTTCGTGATCGACAAGGGCCGATTCGCGTACGAGGACACGCGGGCCAACGTGGACGCAGCGACCATCAGTCGCTACCTCTCCGTCTGATCAGAAGGACTCATCGGCAACCCCCAAACAACAAGGAGCGCAACATGGCAGAAACACTGATCAAGGTCGACCTCAGCAAGCCGGCCACGACCAACGAGAAGGTGCACAACCGCTGGCACCCGGACATCCCGATGGCCTGCTGGGTCAAGCCGGGCGACGAGTTCATCCTCGAAACCTATGACTGGACCGGCGGCTTCATCAAGAACAATGACAGCGCCGACGACGTGCGCGACATCGATTTGTCGACCGTGCATTACCTGTCGGGTCCGGTCGGCATCAAGGGGGCCGAACCGGGCGACCTGCTGGTGGTCGACCTGCTCGACATCGGCGCCAAGGACGACAGCCAGTGGGGCTTCAACGGCTTCTTCTCGAAGCAGAACGGTGGCGGCTTCCTGACCGACCACTTCCCGCTCGCGCAGAAATCGATCTGGGACTTCCATGGCATGTTCACCAGCTCGCGTCACGTGCCGGGCGTGCAGTACGCCGGCCTGATCCACCCGGGCCTGATCGGTTGCCTGCCGGACCAGAAGATGCTCGACGCGTGGAACGAGCGCGAAGTCGATTTCATCGCCACCCAGCCCGATCGCGTGCCGCCGCTGGCCAACCCGCCGTTCGCGAAGACCGCGCACGTCGGTGCAGCGACCGGTGATGTCGCCAACAAGATCGCCGCCGAAGGCGCGCGCACCGTGCCGCCGCGCGAGCATGGCGGCAACTGCGACATCAAGGACCTGTCGCGCGGCTCGAAGATCTACTTCCCGGTATATGTCGATGGCGCTGGTTTGTCGGTCGGCGACCTGCACTTCTCGCAGGGCGATGGCGAGATCACCTTCTGCGGCGCGATCGAGATGGCCGGCTGGGTCCACATGCGCGTGAACCTGATCAAGGGCGGCATGGCCAAGTACGGCATCAAGAACCCGATCTTCAAGCCCAGCCCGATCACGCCCAACTACAAGGATTACCTGATCTTCGAGGGCATCTCGGTCGACGAACAGGGCAAGCAGCACTACCTGGATGTGAACGTTGCGTACCGCCAGGCCTGCCTGAACGCGATCGAATACCTGAAGAAGTTCGGCTACTCGGGCGCGCAGGCGTATTCGATCCTCGGTACGGCGCCGGTGCAGGGTCACATCAGCGGCGTGGTCGACATACCGAACGCGTGCGCGACGCTGTGGCTGCCGACCGAGATCTTCGACTTCGACATCAACCCGACTGCAGCTGGTCCGATCAAGCATCTGGATGGTTCGATCCAGATGCCGATCTCACCGGATCTGTGATCTCTATATAGAGAGAGGAAGGCAGCCATGCCGACATATGACTATGACTGCCCGTCCTGCGGCGGCTTCGAGGCGATCCGGGGCATCGCGGCGCGCAACGAGCCTGCGGCCTGCCCGTCCTGCGGGGCGAGCTCGCCGCGGGTGCTGGTCGCCAGCGCGGGACTGGCCTATCTGGATGGCACGACGCTGAAGGCGATGGACGCGAATGAACGTGCGAGGCACGAACCCAAGAGCTCCAAGAGCTACGTCAGCCAGCGCCATCCGGCCGGTTGCGGTTGCTGTTCATCTGGTCGCAAGACCGCGACGGTCACCGGACAGAACGGCAACAAGATGTTCCCGACCAAGCGGCCCTGGATGATCAGTCACTAGTCATGACGCGGCACGCGATGTCGTGAACAAAGGCGGTGCTGGCAACAGTACCGCCCCCTTCCCGCCACCGTGATGGCGCCATGCATTGGCACCACCGCGGTGCAAATCTGCAGCCCACTTTGGGGCGGGCACTTGCTCGCCCCAAAATATTGCGCACCAGCTTCGCGCTGACCCGCTGCGCGCTGCGCACAGAAATTCTTCGTCGTGTTGATAAAAAGTCCAATGAATACTGGGGCTTAGCGGCGTTTGTTCTCCCTTGGTACGGCGGTTGCTATAGAGGTCGTAGCGATAACCCGTTCGCAAACCTGAAACCTGTGGAGAACAAAACAATGTCGAATCGCCGCACTAACCTGAAGACCCTGGCCGCGATCGCTGCGATCGCCGCTGGCGGCATTTCTTTCGCACCGGCCGCACTGGCCGCCGACACCATCAAGGTCGGCGTGCTGCACAGCCTGTCGGGCACCATGGCTATTTCCGAAACTGTCCTGAAGGACACCGTGCTGATGGCGATCGACGAGATCAACGCCAAGGGCGGCGTGCTGGGCAAGAAGCTCGAGCCGGTCGTCGTTGACCCGGCATCGAACTGGCCGCTGTTTGCAGAGAAGACCAAGCAGCTGCTCACGCAAGACAAAGTCTCCGTCATCTTCGGCTGCTGGACTTCGGTGTCGCGCAAGTCGGTGCTGCCGGTCGTCGAAGAACTGAACGGCCTGCTGTTCTACCCGGTCCAGTATGAAGGCGAAGAGCTGTCGAAGAACGTGTTCTACACCGGCGCTGCACCGAACCAGCAAGCGATCCCGGCCGTCGACTACCTGATGAGCAAAGAAGGCGGCGCTGCGAAGCGTTGGGTGCTGCTCGGTACCGACTACGTGTACCCGCGTACCACCAACAAGATCCTGCGCGCTTACCTGAAGTCCAAGGGCGTCAAAGAGTCGGACATCGACGAGAAGTACACCCCGTTCGGTCACTCGGACTACCAGACCATCGTTGCTGACATCAAGAAGTTCTCGCAGGGCGGCAAGACGGCTGTGGTCTCGACCATCAACGGCGATTCCAACGTGCCGTTCTACAAGGAACTGGGCAACGCCGGCCTGAAGGCCAAGGACGTGCCGGTCGTCGCCTTCTCGGTGGGCGAAGAAGAACTGCGTGGCGTGGACACCAAGCCGCTGGTCGGCCACCTCGCTGCATGGAACTACTTCATGTCGCTGAAGAACCCGGCCAACACCGAGTTCACCAAGAAGTGGGCTGACTACGCGAAGGCGAAGAACATCCCGGGCCACAAGGACAAGCCGCTGACCAACGACCCGATGGAAGCGACCTACATCGGCATCAACATGTGGAAGCAGGCTGTCGAGAAGGCCAAGTCGACCGACGTCGACAAGGTCATCGCTGCGATGGCTGGCCAGACCTTCAAGGCACCGAGCGGCATCGTGTCGAAGATGGACGAGAAGAACCACCACCTGCACAAGTCGGTGTTCATCGGCGAGATCAAGGCTGACGGTCAGTTCAACGTCGTCTGGAAGACCCCGGGCCCGGTCAAGGCCAAGCCCTGGAGCCCGTACATCGAAGGCAACGACAAGAAGCCTGACGAGCCGGTCAAGAAGTAATTCGCTTCACGCAAATCAGTAGCAATGTCGTAAATCTCCTCTCTGGCACACCGCGGGCGTTTGAGTCGCGCCCGCGGTGGTGATGCCAAGCTCTCTTCTCAGCGGGGAGGACAACAGTCCTCCCCGATTTTTTTCAAAGATGATGAATTCATTCAAAGCCCTGGTTTGTCGTACCGTTGCGGCACTGGGCCTCGCGATTGGCCTGGCATCGGCATTCAGCCCTGCCCATGCGCTGACCGACGAGGAAGCAAGGAAGCTGGCGACGGGCGAAACCGATGACCGCGTCGCCGCATTGGCGAAGGCCGTCGAGTCCGCCGATGAAAAGACCTTCGCACTGATCAAGGCGATGATGGACGACGGCGTGAAGGTCGCCGGCGGCCGCGTGCTGATCGTGCAAGGCGACAAGGTGATCGATGCGGTCAGCGGCGCTGCAGCCTCTCTGCCTGACGATGCCGAAGATGTCGTCAGCAACAACCGTATGCGCGGCGAGCTGGACGCGGCCATGGCGGCGCTGAAGCTGTTCGCAAAAGAAGCATCGCTGCGCAAGGAAGCAGCGGCCGCGATGCTGAAGGAACCGGACCCCGCGCGCCTGGCCTTGATCGACAAGGCGCTCGCGGCCGAAACCGATGGCGCGGTGAAATCCCTGCTGCAGTTCGCGCAAGCGGCTGCACGCCTGTCCGGCCCGGATGCCAAGCTGCGCCTCGAGGCGGCCAAGGCAATCGCCGGCAGCGCCACGCCCGACACGGTGCTGTTGCTGAACCAGCGCATCGCCGAAGAAACCGACCCGGCGGTGAAAGCGGCGATGGCCGCGTCTCTGCGCGAAGTCGAGTCCGGCCTGAAGATTGGCGAAAAGCTCGGGACGCTGTTCACCGGCGTCAGCCTCGGCTCCATCCTGCTGCTGGTCGCACTCGGCCTGGCGATCACCTATGGCCTGATGGGCGTGATCAACATGGCGCATGGCGAGCTGATGATGATCGGCGCCTATGCGACGTATCTGGTGCAGGTGCTGTTCCAGAAATACCTGCCGGGCGCCTTTGACTGGTACCTCATCGTTGCGCTGCCGGTCGCTTTCTTCGCATCGGCCATCGTCGGTGCCATCCTCGAGCGCCTGGTGCTGCGCCATCTGTATGGCCGTCCGCTGGAGACGCTGCTGGCCACCTGGGGCATCAGCCTGCTGCTGATCCAGGCCGTGCGTACCCTGTTCGGCGCGCAGAACGTCGGCGTCGAGAACCCGTCGTGGATGAGTGGCGGCCTGCAGGTGCTGTCGAACCTGACGCTGCCCTACAACCGCCTGATGATCATTGTGTTTGCCGGGCTGGTGCTGGTCGGCATGTCGCTGTTGATCAGCAAGACCCGTCTCGGCCTGTTCGTACGCGCCGTCACGCAGAACCGTCCGATCGCTTCCTGCATGGGTGTCAACACCGGCCGCATCGACATGCTCGCGTTCGCGCTGGGCTCCGGCATCGCCGGCCTGGCCGGTGCAGCGCTGTCGCAGGTCGGCAACGTTGGTCCTGACCTCGGCCAGAGCTACATCGTCGACTCCTTCATGGTCGTCGTGCTCGGTGGCGTCGGCCAGCTCGCCGGTACCGTGTATGCGGCGCTCGGCCTCGGCATCCTGAACAAGCTGCTCGAAGGCGTCGCCGGTGCGGTGCTCGCCAAGATCATGGTGCTGGTGCTGATCGTGATCTTCATCCAGAAACGTCCGCAAGGCATTTTCGCGCTCAAGGGCCGCAGCGCGGAGGCATAAAGAATGACACCCGATACCCAATTCAATATCCAACTACCGAAGCCGGCCCCGCTGTTGTCCCGCAACGGCTGGCGTGCATTCGCGATCGCACTGATCGCCGTCTGCGCGCTGGCGCCGGCCATGAACCTGTTCACGCCTGCGGGCAGCCTGTTCCACATGAGCGATTACGCGGTGGCCCTGATCGGCAAGATCATGTGCTACGCGATCTGCGCGCTGGCGATGGACCTCGTCTGGGGCATCGCCGGCATCCTGTCGCTGGGCCACGGGCTGTTCTTTGCGCTCGGCGGCTATGTGATGGGCATGTACCTGATGCGCCAGATCGGCCGTGACGGCAACTACAAGAGCGACCTGCCGGACTTCATGGTCTTCCTTGACTGGAAGACCATGCCCTGGCACTGGACGCTGTCGGACAGCTTCATCGCGACGCTGGTGCTGATCGTCGCCGTGCCCGGCCTGCTGGCCTTCGTGTTCGGCTTCTTTGCCTTCCGCTCGCGCATCAAGGGCGTGTACTTCTCGATCATCACGCAGGCGATGACCTTTGCGGCGATGCTGCTGTTCTTCCGCAATGAGACTGGCTTTGGCGGCAACAACGGCTTCACCGACTTCAAGCGCATCCTCGGCATCCCGGTGGCGACGCAAGAGATGCGGATGATCCTGTTCGTGCTGACCGGCCTCGTGCTGCTGGGCTTCTTCCTGTTCTCGCGCTGGCTGGTGGGCAGCAAGTTCGGCCGCGTGCTGCAGGCGATCCGTGATTCGGAAAACCGCGTGATGTTCTGCGGTTACCCGACGCTGTCGTACAAGCTTGCGATCTGGACCATCTCCGCGATGATGTGCGGCGTGGCCGGCGCGTTGTATGTGCCGCAGGTCGGCATCATCAACCCGAGCGAGATGAGCCCGGCGAACTCGATCGAGATCGCGATCTGGACCGCCGTCGGTGGTCGCGGCACGCTGATCGGCCCGATCGCCGGCGCCTTCCTGGTCAACGGTGCCAAGAGCTGGCTGACCGTGGTCGCGCCCGCGTTCTGGTTGTATTTCCTCGGCCTGCTGTTCGTGGCCGTGACCCTGTACATGCCCGGAGGTTTGGTTGGCCTCGCGAAGAAAGTGATCGGAGGTGGCAAATGAATCCCGAGCTGATGAAAGCCGGCGACCAGCGACTGGCCGCCTATCAGGAAAAGATCGCAGGCTCGGCCGTGGTGAACACCGAGTCCGGCGGCAATGTGTCGCATGGCCGTCCGCACAAGGCCGGCGAGCTCGACCTCGTGCATGGCCGCATCCTGTACCTGGAAGACGTGAGCGTCAGCTTCGATGGCTTCAAGGCCATCAACAAGCTGTCGCTGGATGTGGCGCCAGGTGAACTGCGTTGCATCATCGGGCCTAACGGCGCCGGCAAGACCACGATGATGGACATCATCACCGGCAAGACCCGGCCCGATGAAGGCATCGTCTATTTCGGCAGCACCATCAACCTGCTGCGCCATACCGAGCCCGAGATCGCGGCAATGGGCATCGGCCGCAAGTTCCAGAAGCCGACGGTGTTCGAGAAGCTGTCGGTGTTCGAGAACCTCGAGCTGGCGCTGAAGACGGCCAAGGACTGGCGCTCGTCACTGCTCTTCAAGCTCGACTCCGCGCAGAGCGACCGCCTCGCTGAAGTGCTGCATACGATTCATCTGGCCGAGCATGTGAACCGCATGGCGGGCGACCTCAGCCATGGCCAGAAGCAGTGGCTCGAGATCGGCATGCTGCTGATGCAGGAGCCGCGCGTGCTGCTGCTCGATGAGCCGGTGGCCGGCATGACCGACGACGAAACCGACCGTACTGCCGAGCTGCTATTGCAGCTCAAGGGCAAGCACTGCCTGATCGTGGTCGAACATGACATGAAATTCATCGAAGCGATCTCCGACATCGTCACCGTGCTGTGCGATGGCTCCGTGCTCGCCCAGGGACCCTTGTCCAAGGTTCAGGCGGATGAGCGCGTGATCGAAAGTTATCTCGGACGCTGAGCCGGAAAGTCGGAAAAATACAAATGAGCATTCTTGATATCTCCAACGTTAACCAGTACTACGGTGGCTCGCACATCCTGCGCGATGTGAGCTTGCAGGCCGAGTCCGGCAAGGTCACTGTGCTGCTGGGCCGCAACGGCGTCGGCAAGACCACACTGCTGAAGTCGCTGATGGGACTGGTGCCCATCCGCACCGGCAGCATCACGTTCAACGGCCAGCAGATTCAGGCGGCGACGCCGTATGAACGTGCACGCGCCGGCATCGGCTTCGTGCCGCAGGGCCGCGAAATCTTTGCCCGCCTCACAGTCGAGGAAAACCTGCGCATGGGCCTGGCGACGATGCCGGGCGGTACCGCGATACCGAAGCATCTGTTCGAGCTGTTCCCCATTCTCGACACGATGCGCCATCGCCGCGGCGGTGACTTGTCCGGCGGCCAGCAGCAACAACTGGCAATTGCACGGGCACTCGCGTTCGGTCCGAAATTGCTGGTGCTGGATGAGCCGACCGAAGGCATCCAGCCGTCCATCATCAAGGACATCGGCCGCGTGATCAAACTGATGGCACAACGCGAGAACATGGCCATCCTGCTGTGCGAGCAGTACTACGACTTCGCCGAGGAACTGGCGGATCACTACTACGTGCTGGATCGCGGCGTGGTGGTGGCTTCCGGCCCGGGCAGCGAAATGAAGGAAAAGAACGTACGGCAAATGGTTGCCATCTGAATGTCATCCCGGCCCATGAAACCACGACTGCACCTGACCGCCACGCCGATGGCACGCATCACGGCACGCATCACGGCAAGCATTACGGTAACCCTGACGGCAAGCCTGATGGCCACGACGGCCATCGCGATGCCGCTGCAGCCGCTGGCGGACAAGCCCGGGCAAGTGGCGATCAAGGGCAAGCGCGGCAAGGTCTGGTACGTGCCGTCGACGCTGGAGACCATCAAGTGGGGCTACCTGCCGAACGCGAACGACCAGCCCTTGCTGACGGTGCCGAACGGCGCCACCGTCATCTTCGATACGGTGTCGCACGAAGGCATCCTCGAAGACCAGGGGCGCGACCCGGTGAAGTTCTTTGGTTCGCACGGCGTGCCGGCGCGCATGGTGCTGAAGGATGCGATCGCGATCACGTCGTCGTCGTTGCCGCATGATTTTGCAAAGGATGGTCCGCACATCATCACCGGCCCGGTCGCGATCGACGGCGCCGAGCCCGGTGATGTGCTGAAGGTCGAGGTGCTGGCGGTGACGCCGCGTGTGCCGTATGGCGTGATCTCGAATCGCCATGGCAAGGGCGCATTGCCCGGCGAATTCCCGGAGACGCCCAAGCCCGAAGCCGATGCCAGCGCGGCCGAGCCGCACAAGTACCACAACGTGTCCGTGTTCACGCCTATCCGCAAGAATCGTCATGGCCAGTGGGAAGGCGTGATGAAGAATGCGCAAGGCGACGAGATCACTTTCCCGACCGCGCCTTTCATGGGCGTAATGGGTGTGGCGGCTGCCACCGATGAGCTGGTGCATTCCGTGCCGCCGGGCGTCTTTGGCGGCAACATGGATGTGAAGGAGCTGGGCACCGGGTCGGTGGTCTACCTGCCGGTGTTCGTGAAGGGCGCCAATTTTTACACGGGTGATCCGCACATGGTGCAGGCCAATGGCGAGGTGGCGCTGACGGCACAGGAACACTCGATGCGTGCGCGCTTCCGGTTCACGCTGCTCAAAAAAGGCGACCCGCGTATTCCGTCCGCTTCCGGTTCACTGGACAAGCCCTTCGGCGAGACGCCTAAGTACTGGGTTGCGATCGGCCTGAATCCGGACCTGGACGAAGCGATGAAGGACGCGGTGCGTGAGGCAATCCGCTTCCTGTCCGAAAAAATGGGCATGAACCGCGCCGTCGCCTTCGCCTACCTGTCGGCTGCCACCGACTTCAACGTGTCGCAGGTGGTGGATCGCACCAAGGGCATCCATGCGCTGATCCGCAAGGCCGATTTCGCCAAACTGCCCAAGCCGCGCAAGCGCTGATCTGCCTCGGCTGGGTATGATGGCGGCATGTGCTCGAACTACACGCCATCAAAGCGCGAAACGCTGGGCAAGCATTTCCATGTCGACCCGCCCGCCGGTGACTGGAAGGAAGAAGCCTATCCCGGCTATCTCGCGCCCATCATCCGCCTGGCCGACGATGGCTCGGGTGACATCGAATGCGACGCTGCCTGTTTCGGCATGGTGCCGCACTGGGCCGACCTGAAGCTGTCCCGCCATACCTACAACGCCCGCAGCGAGACGGTCGCCAGCAAGCCCTCGTTCCGGCATGCATATGCGAAGCGGCAGTTGTGCATCATTCCGGCCGATTCGATCTTTGAGCCGAACTACGAAAGCGGACGTGCGGTGCGATGGAAGATAGCGCAGGAAGATGATGCCCCGCTGGGGATCGCCGGGCTATGGGAGTGGCGACCGAACGGCGGGCCGGATGACAAGCCGTTGCTGTCGTTTACGATGCTCACGATTAACGCAGATGATCACGCGCTGATGAAGCGCTTCCATCGTCCCGAGGACGAGAAGCGCATGGTGGTGGTGCTGGAGCCGGAACAGTATCGGCCATGGCTGCAAGCCGATGCAAATGCGATCGCGACATTCCTGCAGCCTTATCCTGCGCACAAACTGAAAGCGGAGGCTGCGCCACGCGCAACCTCCGCTCAAAAGACGCCCAAAGCCAAGGCCGGGCCGCCGCATCCGTCGCACCGTGCATTGTGGGACGAGGATGGCGAATGACCGGCGCAGGCCGGTCACCCGTTCAGGCGCTGGTCAGCAGCCCGAATCGTTGACGCTGCCGTCCGGCATCGTCGTATTGCACAGCTTCGCTTCTTCCAGCTTCACGCCATCGAGCTTCGCGCCCTTCAGGTTCGCGCCTTTCAGGTTGGCCGAAGCGAACGACGCGTTCGACAGGTCTGCGCCCTGCAGGTTGGTCTCGCGCAGGTAAGCGTTCAGGAAATTCGCGCCGTTCAGCTTGGCACCTTCGAAGTTGGTCTTCTTCAGGTTCGCGCTTTCGAAATTGGTCGACAGCGTGCGCTTTTCCATCGGGCGCTGCGACAGGTCCGCCTTCGACAGGTTCGCACCCGACAGGTTGGCGTTCTGGAAGTCGGCGCCACGCAGGTCGGCACCCGGCAGCGCGGCATCGGTCAGGTCGCAGTATTTGCAGGCATTGGTGACGCGCAGGTTCTCGACCTTGGCCGGGTCGGCGGCCGTCGCGGTCAGTGCTGCGCCAGTGGCAGCGATCAGGGCCGCCAGTTTCAGGGCGGTCAGGGAAGTCGAATTCAGTGACACGTTGTTTCTCCGAGGTAAAGAAAAGCTCCGGGGGGAGCGCGCGTCGATGATACTTGATCTGCGGCATCGGCATCCGATCGCCAGTCAAAGCGGCCCCGCTCTTTCCCGAAAGCCAGTTTGTAGAGATTTATCAATCTTTCAAGCCTTGCCCGCCGTTACGATTTCCGGACAAAACAATCCATTCCGGGGGGAAGATCCATGTCGATGGTGAGCGAATTCAAGGAGTTTGCGCTGAAGGGCAACGTGATGGATCTCGCGGTCGGCGTGATCATCGGCGCGGCCTTTGGCAAGATCGTTGATTCGCTGGTGGGCGACATCATCATGCCGCTGGTCGGCAAGGTGGTCGGCGGCCTCGACTTCAGCAATTACTTCATACCGCTCGCCGGCCAGACGGCCACCACGCTGGTCGAGGCAAAGAAGGCCGGCGCGGTGCTGGCCTATGGCAGCTTCATCACGGTCGTGCTGAATTTCGCCATCCTCGCGTTCATCATCTTCATGATGGTCAAGCAGATGAACCGGCTCAAGCGTGCCGAAGTACCGGCCGCTTCCGCGCCGCCACCGACGCCGGAAGATGTGCTGCTGTTGCGCGAGATCCGGGACGCACTCAAAAAATAGGCCGATCGCGTTCGCGACGGCCATCGCAATTGACCAAGCTCAATTGCGCCCGGCGTCCGATCAACATACTGCGTTCATCCTGACTACCGGTTTCGGAGGACACCATGAACCATCAATGGTTGGTTGCGACGGCCAGCGCCTTTGCACTGATTGCCGCTATGAGCATGCGGCCGGTGTCATCGGATGACATGACCGGCGCGCGCGGCATGCATGCTGACAAGGCGGCCGCGAAGGATGACCGGGCAATGATTGCCAGCGCGATGCGGGCTGCACCGAAGAATGTCGCTGCGAAGGCGACGATCGTGGTCGCTGGTGCCGACGGCAAGATGCGTACCCTGCGCGAGGGCAGCAATGGCTTCACCTGCATGCCTGACAACCCGTCCACGCCGGGCCCCGACCCGATGTGCATGGACAAGGCCGCGCTGGCCTGGGCTGAGGCATGGATGGGCCACAAGAACCCGCCAACGGGCAAGGTCGGCTTCATGTACATGCTGGCCGGCGGCACCGATGCCAGCAACACCGATCCGTATGCAACCAAGCCGGACAAGAACTGGGTCAAGACCGGGCCGCATGTGATGATCGTCGGCGCCGAACCAGTCTTCTACGACCAGTACCCGAAAGATGCGCAGCCCGACACCACCGTACCCTATGTGATGTGGCCGGGCACGCCCTACCAGCACCTGATGATTCCGGTGAAGTAAGCCCACCTCGCGACAGCAAGCTGCCGCGGCCGACATGTTTGATGTGGGTCGGTGTCCCGGCATCTTGCTACGCAAAGCCCTCGAAGTTCTGCTGTCCCAGCATGAAGTGAGTCACCCGCAGTGACCCGCTTCGCCATGGCATGTCGGAGGCCCTCCGAAACATGGCCGTGATCTACCGTGAAGGGACAGCCATCATGACGTGCAAGACCGCCAGCCTCCTTGCGATCATCATCAGCGGGTGGGTCGCCAGCGTCATGGCCATCGCAGCGCCAGGCAACGCGCCCAAGACCCGCGAGCAAGTCCGTGCCGAACTGGCCGAGGCGCGTCGCACGGGTGAGCTGCCGGCGGGATCTTATTTCGGGGGCAGGAAGCTGAACGAGGTTTATCCGAATCAGTATCCGGCGAGCGCGACGGCGCCCACCAGGACGCGTGCACAAGTGATGGCGGAACTTTACGAAGCACGTCGCACCGGTGATCTTGTTGCTGGCAGCTTCACCGGCGACAAAAAGCTCAATGAGCTTTATCCGAACCAGTACCCGCCAAAGGCGAAGCTGCCCGGGAAGACCCGTGAACAGGTACGGGCAGAACTGGCTGAAGCGCAACGCACCGGGGACTTGCCGGCAGGTTCATTCTTCGGCGGCAAGAAGCTCAATGAAGTCTATCCGGAACGCTACAAGTAAAGCCATGCGGTGCCTGAGCGCGTTCAGGCACCGCGTGATCATTTGCCGATGCAGAAGCGGCTGAAAATCACGCCCAGCAAGTCATCGGACGTGAAGGCACCCGTGATGCTGTTGAGCTGCTCCTGAGCGAGCCGCAACTCTTCTGCAAACAAGTCCAGCGCCGCATCATTGCGTGCCGCGAGCTCGGCTGCAACGGCCAGATGCTCCTGCGCGGCCTTCAGTGCCAGCAGATGGCGCTCGCGTGCCAGATACAGCGATTCCCCCGTCTGCTGCCAGCCTGCGATGCGCAGCAATTCCTGGCGCAGCAAATCCATGCCGATGCGCTCCGACGCCGACAGGTAGATGTGCGTGACATCATCGAGCTGCTCCGCTGAAGGCTTATGGCCGGACAGGTCGATCTTGTTCCAGATGCGGATCAGCGGCACTTTGGCCGGCAGCCGCGACACGATATCTTCGTCGGCCCGTGTCGGCCCGCGGCCGGCGTCCATCAGGTGCAGCACCACATCGGCCTGCTCGACCGCGGCCCAGGTGCGGGCTATGCCGATGCGCTCGACCTCGTCATGCGCGTCCTCGTCATCGCGGATACCGGCGGTGTCGATGATGTTGATCGGGATGCCTTCGACATGGATGGTCTCGGTGATCTTGTCGCGCGTGGTGCCGGCAATCGCGGTGACGATGGCCACATCGCTGCCAGCCAGCGCATTGAGCAGCGAACTCTTGCCGACGTTCGGCTGGCCCGCCAGCACGACCTGCAGGCCGTCGCGCAGCAGCGCGCCCTGCCCTGCCTGCGAGAACACATGGTCGAGCGCATTGCGGATGTTCTGCAACTGGCCGCGAGCATTCGACTTCTCGAGGAATTCGATTTCCTCTTCCGGGAAGTCCAGCGTCGCTTCGACCAGCATGCGCAGGTTGATCACTTTCTCCACCAGCCCGTGCACTGCCTGCGAGAAGCTGCCCGACAGCGATTGCGTGGCCAGCTTCGCGGCCGCTTCGGTCGACGCTTCGATCAGGTCGGAGACGGCCTCGGCCTGCGCGAGGTCGAGCTTGTCGTTCTGGAAGGCGCGGTAGGTGAATTCCCCCGGATTGGCCAGCCGCAGGCCGATGTCCTTGCCGGCCTCGAGGCAGCGGTTGAGCAGCATCTGCATCACCACCGGGCCGCCATGGCCCTGCAACTCCAGCACTTCCTCGCCTGTGTACGAGTTCGGCGCGTTGAAGTAAATCGCGAGCCCGCGATCGATGGTGCTGCCATCGGCGTGCACGAAATCGAGATAGGTTGCATGGCGGGCTTTCAGCTCGCGGCCATCGAGTCGGCACACGGACTGTGCAACGGACATCAGGCCTTTACCGGAAATGCGGACCACGCCAATGCCGCCGCGTCCGGGGGCGGTGGCGATGGCGGCGATAGGGGAAGAATCGGAAATCATGTGGCGATTGTAACGAAAGTGAAATGGCGTCCTGTGCCGGTCCCCGGGGCATTGCTGCGTGCTGCGGACGGCAGCGCAACCAAGCGGGCAAACAAAAAAGCCCGCGCTACAGCGCGGGCTTGGATCGGGTCGGGAGCGATCAGGCTTTCTTCGCTTCCGACTGCCTGACGATGACCCACTGCTGGGCAATCGACAGCACGTTGTTCACGACCCAGTACAGCACCAGGCCGGACGGGAAGAAGAAGAACATGAACGAGAAGATGATGGGCATGAACAACATGATCTTGGCCTGCATCGGGTCCGGCGGCGTCGGGTTCAGCTTGGTCTGCACATACATCGATACGGCCATGATGATGGGCAGCAGACCGACCGGCATGTCGACGCCGGGCAGAATGCCGAACAGCGTATCCGGCGCCGACAGGTCATGGATCCAGCCCAGCCACGGCGCATGGCGCATTTCGACGGTAGCCAGCAGCACCCAGTACAGCGCGATGAAGACCGGGATCTGCACCACGATAGGCAGGCAGCCGCCGAGCGGGTTGATCTTCTCGGTCTTGTACAGCTCCATCATCGCCGCATTCATCTTCTGCGGATCATCCTTGAAGCGCTCGCGGATCGAGGTCATCTTCGGCGTGACCAGCTTCATCTTGGCCATGCTGCGATAGCTGGCCGCCGACAGCGGGAAGAAGGCCAGCTTGATCATGATGGTCAGCACGATGATGGTCCAGCCCCAGTTGCCGATCACCTTGTGGATCTGGTCCATCAGCCAGAAGATGGGCTTGGCGACGATGGTCAGCCAGCCATAGTCTTTCACCAGGTCGAAATCGGTCGCGAACTTTTCGAGGCGCGCCGATTCCTGCGGGCCGGTGAACAGCTTGCCTTCGGTGGCGGCAGCTGCGCCCGGCGCCACGCTGCCCAGCGGCACGATCGCGCCGACGGCATACAGGTTCTGGTCGATCTTGCGGGTGAACAGCTCATGCTCGCCCTTGCCCAGCGGCGCGTAGGCCGACACGAAGTAATGCTGCACCATCGCAATCCAGCCATCCGGCGTCTGCGCAGGCTTCGGGTTCTTGTTCTTGTCGATGTCTTCGAAGCTCACCTTGCGGAACTTGTCGGCATCGGTATACAGAGCCGGGCCCGTGAAGGTGCTGTAGAACTTCGAATCGCCTTCCAGCGCGCTGTTGTCACGCACCAGCTGCACATAGACCGACGGGTTGATCGCTGCGGCGCTGCTGTTGGCGACTTCAGGCTTGAGGCCGATCTCGTACTCGCCGCGCGTGAAGGTATAGGTCTTGGTCAGCTTCACGCCATCCTGCTCGGCATCCAGCACCAGCTGCAGCGATGCATCGCTGTCCAGTGCGCGCTTGCCGGCACGTGCAGTGAACATCGTGCGGTGATTCGGGTAATTGCCACCGATCAGGCCGCTCTGGCCGACATAGGTGCGTGCCGCGCCTTGCTCGAGCAGCACCACCGGCTTGTCGGCGTTCTTCGAATCCTTGTGGTTCAGCAGCTCGACGCGGGTCAGCTCGCCGCCGGCGGTATTGACCTCGACCTTCAGCAGGTCGGTGGTGATGGTGATTGTTTCGCCCTTGGCCGCGGCCGGCGCGCCGGCCGGTACGTCAGCACCGGTGGCAGCAGCGCTTGCCTGCGGGGCGCTGGCTTGCGGCACCGACGCATCGCCTTTGGCGGCGGGGGCCACCTGGGCTGCCGGTTGCGGTTGGTCCGCGAACATCGAGGGGTTGCCGTTATAACGGTTCCAGTTTTCCCACAACATCAGCAGGGACAGCGAGAACACGACCAGCAAGACGGTACGTTTGATATCCATGGTTATCGAGTCTACGGTGAATCAGTGACGCGCCCGTGTCAGCGACGTATCCTTCGTCGAAGCCACGATTGCGGAAGGTGTGTGGTCAGCCGGTGGCACGGGGTCGAGCCCGCCGGCATGCCAGGGATGGCACTTGCAGAGGCGACGGCCGGCAAGCAAGCTGCCGCGCAGTGCGCCGTGGGTCGCCACCGCTTGCTGCGCATAGTCCGAGCAGCTTGGATAAAAGCGGCAGTTCTGTCCCAGCATGGGGCTGATGCCCAGCTTGTAAGCGCGCAGAAGGAGCAGCAGCAGGGATTTCATGATCTGGCGGCTGCCGAAGCCGGCAACGCAGATTGGGACAACATCAGGCGTGCGAGTTCCGCACCGAGGCTGGCGCGCATGCCGCGTGTCGATGCAGGCTTGGGCCGCTTGGCCAGTGGCTGGGACAGGCGCACGATGCAATCGACGGCCTTCAGTTCAGCCGTGCGGAAGATTTCGCGCGTGATCCGCTTCACCAAGTTGCGCGTGACGGCACGCGGCGCAAGGCGTTTGGCGACGACAACGCCCAGCCTTGCATGTCCTAGCGAATTGGGTCGAACGTAAAGCACGAAGTTTTCCGTACGATATGCGGGGCGCAAACGAAAA
>JACCDR012347657.1_pt1 | contig 17854 bp, 20 predicted proteins | sample 7446431 | NCBI WGS metagenome assembly JACCDR01 (sample SAMN15323443, study PRJNA562643) | freshwater metagenome | isolation source: river surface water | place: USA:Blue River Watershed | collected 2017-08-17
CAAAGCCTTCCTGGTGTCGAAGGGCATCCCGGCAGACCGCGTGTTCACTGAAGGCAAAGGCGAAAGCCAGCCGGTCGCTGACAACCGCACCCGCGAAGGCCGCGCGAAAAACCGCCGCGTCGAAGTGGAAGTGGTCGGCAAGCGCAACAAGTAAGCCGCATCACCCGCACCCTCTGAAAACCCCCGCACCGCAAGGTGCGGGGGTTTTTTATTGCCCCTTGGCAGAACCCTCCGCAATGGCGGTGCGGGTTTCAGCTATCATCACAGCCATGAATGCCGACCCTTTAGAACTGCAGAAATTCAGCGAACTGGCTCACCGCTGGTGGGACCCCACCTCGGAATTCCGTCCGCTGCACGAGATCAATCCGCTGCGCCTGGAATGGATCAATGCGCGTGTGCCGCTGGCCGGCAAGCGCGTGGTCGACGTCGGTTGCGGCGGCGGTATCCTGGCCGAATCGATTGCGAAAAAAGGCGCGAACGTCACGGGCATCGACCTGTCCGAAAAAGCGCTGAAAGTCGCCGACTTGCACAGCCTCGAGTCAGGCGTGCCGGTGCGTTATGAATACATCGCTGCGGAAGACCTCGCCGCACGCGAGCCCGGCCAGTACGATGTCGTGACCTGCATGGAAATGCTGGAGCATGTGCCCGATCCGGCCGCCGTCGTGAAAGCTTGCGCGACGCTGGTGAAGCCGGGCGGACATGTGTTCTTCTCCACGCTGAACCGCAATCCCAAGTCTTACCTGTTTGCGATCATTGGCGCCGAGTACGTGCTGCGCATGCTGCCCAAGGGCACGCATGACTATGCGAAGTTCATCAAGCCAGCCGAACTGTCGCAGTACTGCCGCAACGCCGGCCTCGACGTGCAGGCAATGAAGGGCATGGGCTACAACCCGCTGACCAAGTTCTACTCGCTCAACCAGGACACGGATGTGAATTACCTGGTCGCGTGCACCCGTCCCGAATAAGCGCCTTCATGAAAGCTTCCCTGCCTGCACCGCGCGCGGTGCTGTTCGACCTTGATGGAACGCTGGCCGATACTGCGCCCGACCTTGCCGCCGCGGTCAACAAGATGCGTACCGATCGCGGGCTGGAAGAGACGCCGTTCGAGCAATTGCGCCCGGTCGCTTCGGCCGGCGCGCGCGGACTCATAGGCGTCGCCTTCGGCACCACGCCCGCGGACGCAGGCTACGATGCGATGCGCACCGAATTCCTCGACAACTATGCGGCGCGCATCGCCGAGCGCACGCGCCTGTTCGACGGCACCCAGGAACTGCTGAAGGCCCTCGAGGCGCGCGGCATGAGTTGGGGCATCGTCACCAACAAGCCCGAGCGATTCACGAATGCGCTGGTGCCGCTGATCGGGCTCGGCCATGCGGCTTGCGTCGTGTCCGGCGACACCACCCCACACCCGAAGCCGCACCCGGAGCCCTTGCTCGAAGCTGCGCGGCGTATCCAACTCGACGCCGGAACCTGCTGGTACGTGGGCGACGACCTGCGCGACATCCAGGCCGGCAAGGCGGCCGGCATGCCGACCATAGCTGCCGCCTGGGGCTACTGCGGCCATACCGAGCCGCACAGCTGGGAGGCCGACTTGATCGCCGACACCCCCGGTTCGCTGATAGCCCTGCTCGACGCCACCTGAGCCCGTCCGGGCCGGGCTTTTGCGGTACCGCACCGGCCCCTCTTGAAATCTGTCCCCGTGGCCCCAGCTAGTGGGCTAGAATGGCAATCTGCTTGGGGGCGACCTGGTTTCGACAGGGGTTACAAAGCAGCGCAGGGCATGCCGAGGGCTGGTCACCTCGTAAATCCAACCGGAAATCAAATAACTGCTAACGACAAATCGTACGCAGTAGCAGCCTAAGGGCCGCTATCCTTACACCGCTTCGTCCCTGGGGCGGGCCGGCAACGGCACGTAAGGTCATCTACCGGGAATCGCGTTTGGCCGGGTCACTTGGTCCAACGTTAAATTTAGGTGACTCGTCATGTTGCAGCGTGTGCGTCCGCGTCAGCATGATCAAAACCAAAAGACAGCACTACGCATGTAGAACTGCCTGACGAGGGCTTCTGGACGCGGGTTCGATTCCCGCCGCCTCCACCACTTGTTAAAAAACCAACCGTTCTCGGTTGGTTTTTTTTCGCCTGATTGCTGCCAAAACCCGCGTGCTCCCGTGGATTGGTGCGGAAATTTGTGGACTTCGTACTTAGCATCGGCAGCCGAGTTACGTGCCCGGTCCTCTCTGTTTCGGCGCTTTCTCTCTGTGCCCCTTGCCAGTGACAACATGCCGAAGTCCACAAAGCAGGTTTCAATCACTCAGCAAAATCAATGAGTTATCTGCGGACGGATAAATCGGTTTTATTTCAGTATCGAAAAGAGAGATGAAATCGCGAGAGGCTAGGCAGAGAAAATCAAATCGGTATTAAATGACGGACTAATTCAGCGCTTACAATTTGTGCACTTCGACCAAAAATACGCCTCATATGAATACGAACGATAAAATTATTTTGAACCAGATCTTGGAGCAGCAGCGATCAGAGCGCGCACCAACATCCTCCAAATCAGAGTTTTTCGAAATGTTTGTCGCAGAGCAAGTACTCAAAGAGCATGACCTAACCTACGATGAACTCGAGGCCGGCCAAACAGGCAGTGGAGGCGATGGCGGCATTGATGCTATGTATGTTCTTGTAAATGGAGAAATGATCCAAGAAGATCTTGATCTAAGCACATTGAAGAAAAATATACTTATCGAGGTAGTAATCATTCAAGCCAAAATCACAGATGGCTTTAAAGAAAGTGCAATAGATAAGTTGAGTGCCGTGTCAGAAGACATATTCGACTTAGGTAAAGACCTTGACTTGCTTAAGCCTGTATACAACGATGGGCTTCGCGCTTCTGCAGCAATATTTCGAACGGTCTACAAAGAATTAGCTGCAAAATTCCCTGAGTTACGCTTTCAATTTGTTTACGCAACCACTGGATTTGAAGTTCATCCAAACGTCCGTAGGAAAACTGAAAAATTGGGGGATAGGATTCGCGGAATGTTTTCGAACGCCAATTACAGCTTCGATTTCCTGGATTCATCATCCCTGCTTGCGCTGGCAAGGCGCCAACCGCCTTCATCGTACGAGCTAGTATTGGCTGAGACACCAATCACCTCTGCAGGTGATGTTGGCTACATCTGCTTAGTCAGACTGCACGATTACGATAAATTTATACGAGACAGCACAGGACAATTACGGCGCAATATTTTTGAAGCGAACGTGCGGGACTATCAAGGCTCTACCGCAGTAAACGAAGAGATTGCACAATCTTTGCGATTCAAAGACGGCGAAGATTTCTGGTGGCTCAATAACGGAGTGACAATTATTGCCGCAAGAGCAACTCAAAGTGGGAAAATACTTAATGTCGAGGACCCTCAAATTGTTAATGGCTTGCAGACCTCAACAGAGATTTTCAAATACTTTAGCGAGGCTAAAACTGAAGCAGAAAATCGCAACATTCTTGTGAGAGTAATTGTTCCAACGAAAGCCGAAAGTCGGGATCGAGTAATCAAAGCGACGAATAGTCAAACAACCATACCAGCAGCGTCTCTTCGTGCAACGGACAAGATCCATCGCGATATCGAGGAGTACTTATATCCATTTGGCTTGTACTACGATCGAAGAAAAAATCACCATAAGAATGACGGTCGGCCGCTGGAAAAAATTGTGGGGATACCGTTAATGGCGCAAGCAATTATGGCAGTTCTCTTGCAGAGACCAAATGATGCTAGGGCTAGACCGTCTTCCTTACTTAAGAAAGATTCCGACTACGATAAAGTATTCTCGACCGAACTACCAATTGCTGTTTATCGAGTTAGCGCGTCTATTGTAAAGAAAGTTGATGGCGCGCTACGCCAAAAAACAGAACTCGATGCTAGAGAACGTAACAACCTCAGGTTTTATGTAGCGATGAGAGTCGCAGCTATAGCAGCGGGGAAAAAATCACCATCAGCTGCTGACATCGCAGCAATTGACCCAACTCGAATTACTGATGAAGTGATTTCTAAAAGCATAGATTCTATAAAAAAAGCGTATGAGGGCTTGGGAGGTGGTGATCGTGTTGCCAAGGGCTCTGAACTAGTGGATCAAGTTAAAAACGAAATAGCGACGATCGAAAGTGTATGAGCGCATCCTGGCATTTGTCACCAGAATGGATACGATCCGGAAATAAGTTAAAGTATTAACTTGAGGTAATATCAAAAAACAACCTTCCTCTGCTCATCCCAGAGCAAGGGTGTACCAGATGCCAGATCAAACAAGGTGACATGATCTGGCAGCAATTCGTCCAAGATTGCAGCCACGATATCCGGCGCCAAAGTAGTCAGATTCACCATCCGACTGACATAAGCCGGATCCATCCCTTCAAGCTTAGCGACCTCCGCCATATTCCGAGCCTTACCTGATTCCAGCAAACCTAGCCAACGGTGCCCTCGCGCCAATGCCAATTGCATCTGTGTTGGCTCAGCATCCCATACTCGAGGTTGGAAGGCTGCACCATCTGGCAGTAACACAGCTTTACTTCGCCCTCGGCGTGTGATCTTGATTGGTACGGTGACGTGCAGACTTCCATCGCTTGCAACGGCTACATCCGACTCGCCAATAGCTTTGATCTTGGTCTCATTCACGCCGCCACCTCTTCGGAATCTATCTCGACATATGGAAGTGTAGTTTCAGCAGCCAATCGCTCGATACCATTCGGACGAAGTTGCACTTCAAGCGTGTGAGGCGTGACTATGACCTTCTTAATCAGTAAGCGCACAATCCGCTCTTGCTCGACCGGAAAAAGCTGATCCCAGATTTTGTCAATTTGCAGCATCGCAATACAGACCTTTGCCTCATCAATATGCGAGTCTGTGGCTTTCATACACTCAGCCACCTTCGTCTTGAGATCCGGCGCGCGTAGTATTCGCCGTATCTCGGCCACCACATTCGCTTCCAACTCAATTGCTGGGAATCGAGGCACCCCTGATGCACCAGCATGCTCTTTGTTTTCTCGGGCATGAATGTAATAACGGTATAGCTTGCCGGCGCTCTTCTTTGTCCAAGCTGCGGTCAGCGCCCGGCCGTCAGCCCCCTCAACAATTCCCTTTAATAGAAACGGAACTTTGGCCCGAGTATGATTGGCTCTGGTGCGTGGACTGATCTTCATAATTGATTGAACAGAATTCCAAGTGCTGAGTTCAATCAACGGTTTATGCTCTGCTTTGAACCATTCATCCCTGTGCCGTAACTCGCCCAGATAAGTGCGGTTACCGAGCATTTTGTAGATAAGACTTTTGTCGATGAGCTTTCCCTCCCGGACATTTCCATCTTGAGTAGTCCAGGCTTTGGAGGTAACGCCATCCAAACGCAATTCTTTGACTAATTTGGTAGTGGATCCAAGTTCGACAAATCGTTTAAAGATGTGCTGCACCAATTGGGCTTCACGCTCGTTAGGAATCAATCGGCGATCTTTCACGTCATAGCCGATCGGCGGAACCCCACCCATCCACATCCCTTTTCGCTTAGATGCTGCGATCTTGTCGCGAATTCGCTCACCGGTAACCTCTCGTTCAAACTGTGCAAAGGAGAGCAAGACATTGAGCATCAGACGTCCCATGGACGTAGTGGTATTGAATTGCTGAGTTACCGATACAAATGAAATTCCGATCCGCTCAAATACTTCTACCATTTTTGAGAAGTCAGCCAAGCTTCGGGTCATCCGGTCGATCTTGTAGACCACGACAATATCGATGCGCCCGTCCTCAATATCAGCCATTAGTCGCTTTAACGCCGGCCTCTCCATATTGCCGCCCGAGAATCCGCCATCGTCATAATCGTCAGCAACTGGAATCCAGCCTTCGCTACGCTGACTCGCGATGTAGGCATGCCCGGCTTCTTTCTGAGCGTCGATTGAATTGAAGGTTTGATCTAGTCGCTCATCACTGGACACGCGACAGTAAACTGCACACCTTTGCCGTCGCTTGAGAGGCTCGCTCATTTGCGCCCTCCTTTCTTTGGCGCTTTCTTGGCTGTTGGTTTGACCTTCAGGCCAAAAAATACTGGCCCCGACCAAGCGGTCCCGGTGATCTCCTTGGCGATGCGCGAAAGGCTACGATAGGGACGCCCCTCATATTCATACTGTCCATCAACCGAGACCATGACCCGGAATTCTCTACCTTGGTATTCGCGGGTAAGAATCGTGCCGGCCGCAAGTTGTAAATCACGGTCACTTTTTTTGTTTTTTCCGGATTCGATGAGTTGTTGGATACGGCGCTTATTACGATCCATGAGCGCTCTATCTACTTTACGAAATTCGATTTCTTGCAATCGGTAGGCTATTCGACGCTCCAGGAACTGGCGATTGTGGGTCGGGTTGTCAGTACCGAATAGACTCTTCCACAGAGCCTTGATGTCATTCATCGGCATATCCGGAAGTGCAGCGATTTTGGCAATGATCGCTTGCGGTGTTTTATAGGACGTTGAAAAAGCATTCATTGGGCTTCCATGACATTGTTTGACGGGTTCGTATGAACGCTCTGGTCACCGGAATAGCCAAGTCCTAAATGCGTCTTTGAAGCCATATTTTTTGACTTCGAAACAGATTGTTCCCACAAGCGGTAAATGCCCCTCGCCAGGAGGGCAGACACCTCGTCCATACGCTCTTCTACGGTCATGGACTCTGGTGATCGGCGGTTAATTTCAAGCATTGGTAGCCAAGATTTGATGGTCAACGAGATCATCAAAATTCTGAGCGAGCGAATGCTTAATGCCCACCAGGACGTTTTGGAATGCTTCGGATGGGTGTGGAAACTTCAGCCAAATGATATTAAATTAGTAATACTTATAATCGGTTGCACGGAGAACGAACGTTCTCTAAAATAAGGTCGTGAAAAAAGCCATCAACGACCAAGACCACCTCGCCACCCTGCAAGGCTATTACGCCGAGCACCGGGTACTGCCGTCCTACGCGCGGCTCATGACCCTGCTCGGCTACGCTTCCAAATCTGCTGTCAAAAAGGCATTAGAAAGACTCGAAGAAACGGGATTTTTAGAGCGCACTTCTGACGGCGATTGGGCGCCGAGCGATAGATTCTTTGAACGCGCCATTGCCAATCAACCAATCCCAGCAGGCATGCCCACCACGGCTGATAGCGATATGCATGAACCCATCACGATTGATAGGTTTTTGATTGAACAACCGGCAAAAACCGTTCTGATCCGGGTCAAGGGCGACAGCATGATTGAGGCTGGCATTCACAACGGCGACTTAGCCGTGGTCGAGCGCACGAGCGATGCTTCGCCTGGTGACATCGTGGTCGCAATCGTTGATGACGAATTCACTTTAAAAACGCTCGCACGAGACCGCGAGGGATATCACCTACAACCGGCCAATACGAACTACCCAGTCATCCGACCCAAGGGCAAGCTCGAGATATTTGGTGTCATGGTTGGCCTCGTGCGTAAATACTCATGAGGACAACAAGATTTGAAAATATTCTCGCCTGCTCACTTTCTGCGTCATGTATCAGCCTCAGCGCTGCGTGAATTCACGGTTGCACATCCTGTTGGCAAACATCTCGACATCGATTGGGAGAGTGATCCAGAGGCCTTACCCGCCAAGGTCAATGCTGCCATTGAAAATCTCCAAGCGTCAGTAAGTGAAGGCGATTTATCGCTCGAAGAAGTCTCAGCTATTGGTAATGATCTACACCTTTGGCACGACGACCTAAGACGAGTTCATCTTCTGTCCAATGAGCTCGCCAGTAATGAATTTCATGTCGCCTGCGGGGCCGATCCCGAAGCCTTAGAGGCTTTCAGTAATCGAGATCCGAGGGAGCAAGCACTCTGGGCCTTTCACGCCCGAGACCAACTATTTCGTGATGTCGAGTTGCATCTAGCTTTCCAGGCAAAGGCAAACGGGAAGTATTGGAAAAAGCATCGCATCGAGGCCGGCTTAGACCTAACGAAAGAGCGGGAAAAACTGGAAGCGTTCAGTCATGAGGTAGCCAAGCTGTTCGAAAAGTCTGGCGGCGGCAAGAGCACTCATATCGAGCAGAGCATCCACGCATCAGACGGCAGTATTCAGCTGACCATCTATGTCGAGGGACCAATCACGGCGCTAGCCCACTTCTCGGATAACAAATTCAATCGAGTAAGAACTCGCATCGCACTAGAGACAGCCGTGGTGTATCAGCCGGCAACTGGCGTGATTGAAAGTGTGGTCAAAGGTGGCTCCAAAAACCATCAGACCGTGCTGCAACTTTTCGGTAAACACGTAGTGGGTCGTGATATCAAGCCGGAGGAAATTGAAAAGACTCGGTTCAAGCTCAATGAACTTCGTGACGGTCTTGAAACCTTCGATGATCTATCGCACCTCGGAGTTGAAAAAATTCGACTGCGTCGGGCTCAGTTTCGTCCGCGCGAAAGTACAGGAACTTCTATCCGCATCGAAGCCTCACCTGAGCAAGATCAGGACGACGCCATTGAACTGGCTCGTAAGACGCTCAAAGTGCGACATACATTTGAGACTGAGTACAACCTAGATGGCGCGTCTTTCATCGTCTACTTGGCGCCAATAAATGGTCATAAGCCCAAGCGCTTTAGTTTCGACCTCTATTCGACTGGCTCCTCTACTATCAAGAACCTATCAGAGAAAAACCAGCCTATTGCTAATGCGATCCTGCAGTCACTTAACGTGATCGAGGCTGAAGAAGCAGTCATTTGAACTGTAAGCTAATCCACATCTTACTGTCAGACAGTAAGTTTCTGGGCTGAGGAGGCCATTACTTGAGCGGTAAGCTGATCAATGCAACGGCGGTGCTGTGTCATCTACTTGAGCAACCCAAACCCACGATTAACGGGACCGAATTACTCGGCGGGACATTCGGTGAGGGCGGTCACGAACTTCTTCGTGAACGATTACTCATACTCGGACCAACGCTTTCCTATGTGACCTGCCCGGATTGTGGAGTTGAAATCTCCCGGGTCATTCGTCCAGTAGGCGTTAACAAGGTTCTACTGTATTGCGATCAATGCATTGAAGTCGAGGCAGAAAATACGCTGCTACAGACTTATACGGTCAGCCTGACCAGGCTCGTTGAACGCTTGGTAAGTAGCTTGGAAATCCCACCATCCAGCCGCAAGACCATCGACCACGATGTCTCTTGGCGCTTGGGCATACAAGAACACAAACGCGGGAAAGCACAGACTTGGTATTTTGCACGGCACTTAAATGATCACGCGGTAGCGCGGCATCTCGTTGATCAGATCCGACTAGATAACGCAGTCCAATCCGCCAAGATCATCACGAGCTCAGAGATACCCTTGCCGGACGGTTCGCCGCTGGCGGGGTACGACGTGAAGAACTTGGCTTCTATTGCGCGAATGTCCCAAAGCGTATTTCTTTTCTTCAGCGACAGAGTCAGGATCACGACTTCCCAACCAACAGAGGAAACAACGCCTGTCACATCGCTACGCCATGTCCGCGCTGAGGCATTAGCCTACGTAGATGGTGTCAGGTACGAATTAGAAAAAATGCAGCAAAAAATTTTGCTGGCATTGATAGACGCTCATGCACATCGCTTGGAAGGCAATCAGATTGCCGAGCGTTGTGGGTCTGAAGCATTTCCATTTCAGCCGGCGAAATATTTCGGTCGGAATGAGGAGGTCTACAAAACCTTCATACAGTACGTCCGAGGGGATAAGGTCTACGAGCTGATCATTCATCCGGAAGACAAGGGCCTACTCTGATCCGATAGCCCCCCAATCTCCCCCCATAACCCGGTTCCTGCCTGCAGGAAGCCGGGTTTTTTGCATTTTGTTCGCACAAATTCGATTTGCAGAACCTACCTGCCGAATCTGCAGAACACGTTGCAGAACCTGCCTTGAAAAACTGCAAGCACTGATTAGCGCGGCTCCCAAGCTGCACGAAGCAGGCCCCTTTTCACCTTCAAGGAGATTCAATTGCAACCCTCAGAACCCGTCCGTCATCTCAACCAGCGGCAACTCGCCGAGCGTTGGGACCTGAGCGAGGGCACCTTGGAGCGCTGGCGCTCCGAAGGAATTGGCCCGATCTTTCTAAAACTACAAGGCCAAGTCCGGTACCGGATCGAAGACATCGAGGCCTTTGAGGCTGATAGCCTTCGCAAGAGCACATCCGAACGCGAAGTAGTGGGAGGTGCCGCATGAGCCTTCATCACCCCATCACTCCCGAGCAAGTGCTGGCTATCCCAGCTGGCACCTTGGCAGGTCATTCCGCAGAGGTGCTGTTCCAATTGAAAAACGTCGCAGCCGATCGACTTGCCGAAGCCAAGCAACTGCTCGATCACTTAGATCTTGCCATCGATTTCAAATGGCGCGATCAGGCAAGAAATCTGCGCCTAGAAGCCGGCAAGGATACCGGCGTCATTCACTTCGACGATGGTGATGTCCGAATCACGGCCGACCTTCCAAAGAAGATCGAATGGGATCAATCACGTTTGGCTGAGATTACAAAGCGTATCACTGACAGCGGCGACGACCCGAAGCAATACGTCGAAATCAGCTATCGGGTTAGCGAAACCAGGTTCAACGCCTGGCCAGACACCCTGAAATCCTCATTTGAAGCGGCTCGTACGGTCAAGGCGGGCAAGCCTTCCTATCGCTTGGCACTTATTAAGGAGTAATCCATGTTCTTTAGAAAAGCAGCTATTGAAAAATTACGTCAACGCTCTGAGTGGGGAATGCGCGATCTTCCCGAGATCATTCGAGTACCTGCATTAGAAGGTCATCGAAATCAAGAAGCGGTCATGCCGCTAGAGGAATCAACGATCGATGATCTCGCGTTCGCCATCATCGGACTAGAGGCACAAGTCACTGAAATGCGCCGTCCCTTGGTTGGATTGCGTGAACTTTACGACCAAGCCCGTAAACGCGGTGCGCTGGGTACGAGCACGGTTGCCGATGTATTCCTGATTGGTTCAGGCTCGGAGGTGAACAAATGAGCCTTCCAATCATCAGCGCTGATCAGCGTCTAGCTGAACGCCGAGGTGTCAAGGGTGTCCTGGTCGGCAAATCAGGTATCGGCAAGACATCCCAACTCTGGACCCTTGAGCCTGAATCGACGTTGTTCTTTGATCTCGAAGCTGGCGACCTAGCAGTTGAAGGTTATGCGGGAGACACGATTCGGCCACGCACTTGGCAGGAATGCCGTGACTTTGCCGTGTTTATTGGCGGCCCAAACCCCGCCTTACGTGAAGATCAGCCATACAGCGAAGCTCATTTCAAAGCTGTCTGTGATCGCTTTGGCGATCCATCTTCCCTCGATAAATACGACACCGTGTTTGTTGACTCCATCACCGTCGCAGGTCGTTTATGCCTTCAATGGTGCAAGGGCCAGCCGCAGGCTTATTCCGAAAAAACCGGCAAGCCTGATAACCGGGGTGCTTACGGCTTGATGGGGCAGGAAATGATTTCTTGGCTTACCCACTTGCAGCATACGCGACGCAAAAACGTCTGGTTCGTTGGGATCCTTAACGAGGCCTTGGACGACTTTAATCGTCGTGTTTTTACGCTACAGATTGATGGCTCAAAGACGGGGCTCGAATTACCAGGAATCGTCGACGAGGTCATCACACTGGCAGAAGTCAAGGGTGACGATGGCAGTGGCTATCGCGCATTCGTTTGCCACACCCTCAATCAGTGGGGCTACCCAGCCAAGGATCGCAGCGGTCGTCTAGATGCCATCGAGGAGCCAGATCTCGGTCGCCTGATGCGAAAGATCGCCGGCCCCGCGCGACCAGCCATCGATCGTCTGGAATTTACTCGTCCACAAGCCATTCATCCCGAGCCGACCAATAACGCTCACACCCCAATTTCCTTTCAGGAGTCCTGATCATGACTTTTTTCGATTTCAATTCTGCCGCAGAGCAATCTAGCTATGACCTCATTCCTAAAGGCACGATGGTACGCGTACGAATGACCATCAAGCCAGGCGGCTATGACGATCCTTCCCAAGGTTGGACTGGTGGGTATGCGACCCGCAGCGCAAATACTGGCTCGGTGTATTTGAATTGTGAGTTCGTCGTACTTGACGGTCCGTACGCCCGTCGAAAGATGTGGTCCTTAATTGGCCTTTACAGCCCCAAGGGTGCGGAGTGGACCAATATGGGCCGGACGTTCATCAAGGCCATCCTGAACTCTGCTCGCGGCATCAATCCCACCGACAACAGTCCGGCAGCACAAAACGCCCGTCGCATCAGCGGCTTCTCTGATCTCGAAGGCATTGAATTCCTTGGCAAAGTCGACTGGGAAAAAGATCAAAACGGCCAGGACAAGTGCGTCGTTAAATCGGCTGTTACTCCAGAACACAAGGAGTACGCCGCGCACATGAATGGTGCTGCTCCTGCCGCTCCCAGCGCCAGCGCACCCAATGCTTATGCGCAAGCTACCGGACGTGCCCCGGTACCGGGCCGACCCAGCTGGGCTCAGTAAGGAGAAGTCGCCATGATTCTCCGCCCCCGCCAAGCCTTGCTTGTGCAGAGAACCCTTGCGGCGCTCGGCCGGCATGGCAATACCCTGGCCGTTGCGCCCACAGGATCGGGCAAGACCGTGATGCTCTCAGCTGTCGCCGGCGGCATCTTGGCTGAGCCCGATGCCAAAACCTGCATTCTGGCCCATCGGACCGAGCTGACCGGGCAAAACCGCTCGAAGTTCGAGCGGGTGAATCCGCGTCTTAAGACTTCGGTGTTTGATGCCAACGAAAAATCCTGGGAGGGAAGTGCCACCTTTGCGATGGTGCAGACCCTCTCACGCGGCACCCATCTGGAGCAAATGCCGACGTTGGATCTGCTGATCATCGACGAGGCCCATCACGCTGCCTCACCAAGCTACCGCGACGTCATTGACCACGTCATGGTCAAGAACCCCAAGGCGGCTATCTGCGGTCTTACCGCCACTCCGAATAGGGGTGATGGTAAGGGTCTGCGTGAAGTGTTCAGCAACCTGGCGGACCAGATCACTCTTGGCGAGATGATCGCCAGCGGCCATCTGGTTCCGCCCAGGACCTACGTCATTGATGTTGGCACTCAAGATGCCTTACAAAAGGTACGTCGCACGGCAACCGACTTCGATATGAGTGAGGTTGCGTCGATCCTGAACAAGACCCTGATCACGGAGTCCGTGGTCAGCAATTGGAAAGCTAAAGCGTTTGATCGCAAGACCATCGTATTTTGCTCAACGGTCGAGCATGCCATCGATGTGTGCCATGCCTTCAACCAAGCCGGCGTTCATGCAGTGTTGGTCCACGGTGAGTTATCTGATGTCGAGCGCAAGGATCGACTGGCCGCCTATGAAACCGGTCACGCCCAAGTGATCGTCAATGTCGCAGTGCTGACCGAAGGCTACGACTACACGCCCACCTCCTGCGTGGTCCTGCTGCGCCCCAGTTCCTATAAGTCCACATTCATTCAGATGGTAGGCCGAGGCTTGCGCACAGTTGATCCGCAGGAATTCCCTGGCGTGGTCAAGACTGATTGCATCGTCTTGGACTTTGGCACCGCCAGTCTGATGCATGGCGCGCTGGAACAGGAAGTCAATCTGGACGGCTACGACAATGACGGTGAAGCGCCGACCAAGGATTGTCCGGAGTGCGGAGCCATTGTTCCGCTGGCCGTGATGGAATGCCCTTTCTGCTGCCATGTTTGGGAGCGCTCGGATGCATCCGATCATGGTGAGCTCGACAAATTCGTCATGAGCGAGATTGATTTGCTCAGTCGCTCCAATTTCCGATGGTGTGATCTCTTTGGCAGCGACGACGCACTGATGGCTACGGGCTTCAATGCCTGGGGAGGTATCTTTTTCTTAAACGGTCGATGGCATGGAATTGGTGGTGGCAAGGGCCTCAACACTCGGCTGCTGGCTGTTGGTGAGCGCACTGTTTGCATGGCCAAAGCCGATGACTGGCTCAACGATCACGAGTCCGAGGATTCTGCCTACAAGACGCGTCGCTGGCTCAATGAAGCACCCACACCGAAACAGTTGCAGTTTCTGCCGCCTGAACTCCGCTCTGATTTTGGTCTGACACGCTATCAGGCATCCGCCTTGCTATCGTTTCAATTCAATCGCAACGCCATCGTACGTCTGGTCAAAGCAGCCAATCAATCGCATGTCCACCCGATTCTGGAGGCTGCGTGACATGCGCTATCTGTTATCGCAAAGCCAAAGGGTTCGGTTGGTTCAACCCGCGTTCGCTCATCTCACAATCAGACCGCCACAACGACAAATGGGTGTTTTGCTCTCGTCGCTGTCAGGACGTTTTCTCAAACCTTATGACCAAAACGGAGGGGCAAATGATCGACCCCAGTGATATGGAAATCGCAGCTATGCAGTCTTGCCTCACGCCGCTGGGTGAGTACGTGAGTTTCATCGGTATCCAACGACCACTAGCCGACTACAGCCGGGATGAAGTACTCGGGCTTATCGACGTCGTAATTACTAAATACCAAGAACGCATGCTCGAAGAACATGAAAGGATGGCAGCTAAGGATCGTGATTTTCTGGAACAGAGTTTGGTGAATCGAGCCGCTGGCCGGCTACAAGGGAGCGTGTAATGCTGGACTTCAATCACCGCCCCCAATTTCACGAACAGATAAGTGAGCTCATTGATGTTGCACTGGCTCGAGAACGCGATGCCCAGACGCCACGCGACTACTTGGGCGCATCCCGTCTGGGCGTGTCATGTGAGCGCGCACTGCAATACGAATACAAGAGAACGCCCGTAGACCCAGGTCGGGAGTTCTCTGGGCGACTCCTGCGTGTATTTGAAGTCGGCCACCAACTGGAAGACTTGGCCATCCGCTGGCTGCGATTGATCGGATTCGATCTGCACACCCGCAAAGCACAAGGTGGACAGTTTGGATTTTCCGTGGCACAAGGCCGAATAAAAGGTCATGTCGATGGCATCCTAAATGATGGACCAACAGCACTCGGCATGCGTTATCCCGCTCTGTGGGAATGCAAGACCATGAATGATAAGTCTTGGCGTGACACCGTCAAGAACGGTGTCGCCAAGTCCAAGCCGGTCTATGCAGCACAGATGGCCACGTACCAAGCCTATATGGAAGCCAGTATCCCGGGAATCTCGCAAAACCCGGCGCTCTTCACGGCCATCAATAAAGACAGCCAAGAGATCTGGTTTGAATTGGTTCCTTTCGATGGCGGGCTAGCGCAGCGGATGTCCGATCGGGCAGTACGCGTCATCACAGCTACTGATGCAGGTGAGACGCTGCCCCGCTTTTCGACTACGCCGACTCACCAGGAGTGTCGCTTCTGTTCTTGGCAAGAACGCTGCTGGGGTGGGTCTTAATGCATGGATCCAGCTACTTCGATTTCAATGATGCAGCGGATTACGCAATCGGAATGGCAGATGACGTCGAGGGATTGCGACATGCGCTGATCGATCGACTCGAATCCGTCTTGTTGTTCCTGTTCCCGCAGGGTCGTATCCGAAGCGGGAAGTTTTATGTGGGTGACATTGATGGCTCTCCGGGCAAGAGCCTGGTAGTTGAGATGGAGGGTGCGAGACGTGGCCTCTGGTTCGACTTCGCAACCGGCGTGGGTGGCGATGTGTTCGATGCTTGGGCTCTGTCGCGCACCTTGTCCATCCAGTCGGATTTTCCACGCATCCTTGATGAGGTTCGCCAGTGGTGTGGCGTGGCGCCTACCATCGGCAAGTCAATCAAGCAGGATGTTCGACAGCAGCCAGTCGACGAACTTGGCCCCTACACCACCATCTGGGACTATAAAAGCGCCGATGGCACTTTGATTGCCCGGGTATATCGCTATGACCCGGAGCCAGGCCGCAAGGAGTTTCGACCTTGGGATGTACGTGCCCGCATGTGGCGCGCACCCAATCCACGCCCTCTGTATAACCAGCCCGGGATGGTATCCGCCAGGCAAATCGTACTGGTCGAAGGTGAAAAGTGTGCCCAAGCTTTGATTGATAGCGGCATCGTTGCGACTACAGCGATGAATGGTGCGAAAGCGCCAATCGATAAAACGGACTGGAGCCCTTTGAAGGGCAAAGATGTCCTGATCTGGCCTGATAAAGATGTACCGGGATGGGACTACGCGGAGGCAGCGGCCAAAGCATGCGTCGCCGTAGGCAGCAAATCAATAGCTATCCTCGTGCCGCCAGAATCAAAGACTGAGAAATGGGATGCAGCCGATGCGGTGGCCGAAGGCTTCGACTGCAAGACCCTGATCGCGGCGGGCGATCGCATTACGGTCAAAGCCAGCTCTGCGCCCTTGCCCGCCTACACCATGGGCGAGATCTTAGATGACGAAACGCCTGTGCCTGCAGATCTTGTCTCGGACCGAATCATCACGCCCGGCGGCATCACTGTCTTTGGTGGCGCACCCAAGGTAGGCAAGAGCGACTTTCTCCTTTCTTGGCTTGCTCACATGGCAGCAGGTCTGCCGTTTTTGGATATGGTGCCTGCACGTCCAATGAAGATTTTTTATCTTCAGGCCGAGGTGCAATACCCGTACCTCAAGGAACGGATTAAGAATATTTTCCTACCCAAAGCGGTCTTGACCATCGCTCGAGATAATTTAGTCGTAACTCCTCAGCTGCATCTGGTGTTGAACGACGAAGGATTGGGGCAGCTGATCCAGACTATCAGCACTCACTTTGAAGGCCAGTCACCGGACATCATTGCCATTGATCCGATTCGCAATGTATTCGATGGTGGAACTGCCGGAGGGGAAAATGATAACGACGCGATGATGTTTTTTCTCACGCGTCGGATCAACAGATTGCACCACACCGTCAACCCAGACGCAGGCGTGATCCTGGTTCATCACACCAAGAAAATCAACAAGCGTCAATTCGAGGAAGATCCGTTTCAAGCCTTTGCTGGTGCAAGCAGCCTACGTAGCTTCTACACATCGAGCCTCATGTTGTATCGGCCAGATGAGTCGACGACAGCACGCCAACTGATCTTTGAGTTACGAAATGGCCCAGGCCTACCTATCCGCTACGTCGACAAGGTCGAGAGCCGGTGGGAGATCGTCAGCGCCAGTGAGCGTTTGGTGCTGAAGGAATACGGACAGCGGCTCGATGCCGAGCGACTGCGTAAGCTAGACGTGATTTTGCAGATCCTGATCGATGAAGGCGTCAAGGGCAACTGCTACACCGCCAATCAGTTCGCTGAAGCCTTCGAGGGCAAGGCTGGCCTGGGCGGCGAGCGCACCATCCGCGAGCGCCTATCAGCACTGGCCACCCAAGGCTACATCAAGTATTTCCGCAATGCCTCGGACTATGGACTGCCCTCAATTGGACGCTCCAAGTACGGCTATCTTTGCGTTGAAGGGATGATTCTGAATCTACCGATTGGACCTCCGAATCTCGATACCGGAGAGATCACCATCAAGTCGCTTCGGGTGCTTCCCACCCACTACAAATGCCCACTTTCTGGCGCAGCACTGCCTGTCGAAAACCCGGAAGTGTGGGTCTATCCCGAAAACAGCAACGACCCACAGGAGTCCGAATGAACACGATTTGCCAAGATAGAGACATCACGCACAGCGCATTGTATTTCTCCAGCACGAGCACACAAACACATCGACGAGCTATCACGCACAGTGCTTTAGCAATAGCACACATCAACCCGATTCCTTTATCTCGAACACTCAAGGACACTCAGGAGCAAGTTGGCAAAAACAGGGGCGTAAGTTGGCAGAATTTTGCCAACTGGATTCAGTTGGCAAACGGTTGCCAACTTAATTCCCAGAAAGATCAACAACTTAACGATTTTTCGATTCAGTTGGCAGTCGGCAGTTGGCAAATTTTGCC
>JACCDR010691196.1_pt1 | contig 17852 bp, 23 predicted proteins | sample 7446431 | NCBI WGS metagenome assembly JACCDR01 (sample SAMN15323443, study PRJNA562643) | freshwater metagenome | isolation source: river surface water | place: USA:Blue River Watershed | collected 2017-08-17
AGCAATATCCAACGTACCGTGTATGAGATTTCACAAGCAACTTATGCAGGATGGGATGCGTACCCGTATGGTGCGACTGTAGTATTTGTCCGGCAGAGTGCTGGTGTAGCTAGTGGTACTTACAGTTTCTCAGCGGGTACTACAGGTGCTGCCGCAACGATTGCACAGACAAAAGCTGGGGCTGCGTCAACGGACACATTCATACCGCAAGCAGAATGGAACGGGGACAAGTTAGACGGTACTGGCCCTTCAGGGTTCACATTGGACCCAACTAAGGGGAATGTGTTTCAAATTGACATTCAGTACCTCGGTTTTGGCGTATTTGTGTTTAAGGTTGAAATAGTCCCTCAAGACGGAAATAACGCAGACTGGGTAGTTGTCCACACGATCAAGAGTCCAAACACACTGACATCACCGATTCTCGGTAATCCGTCCTTCCCGTTCACAATGGCTGTCTACAGTGCGGGTAGCACTACAGACGTATCGGTGGGCTCTGCAAGTACCGCGGGCTTCATTGAAGGACAAAAGATACTGCACGGTAACCGCTTCACCTACTTCAATAGTTTGACCACTGTGGGGGCTACAAACCTTCAAGCGTTGTTCACCATCTTGAACACAAGGTATTACTCTGGTAGGACTAACCAGTCAGTCGTAAACCTGCTGTCTGTAAGTGGTGCGTTGAAACACACATCACCTTGCATCTACTACCTCGTCAAAGGTGGAACACTCGCAGGTAATCCAAACTTCCAGCAGTTATCTACCAATAGCTGCACCGCATGGGATACCGCCGCGACCACGGTTACATATACGACTGGCGATCAGTTATTGTGGACCGGGCACTTGGGAGATACCGGAGAACTTGACCATCATTTCAGTCTTGGTGGACTTGAAGAACTGACGTTACAACCTGGAGAATGGGTGACATTGGCTGCAAGGGCTGTGACTGGCACACCGTCATATGTCACAGGTTCCATAAACACCCGCGAAGATCAATAAGGAGTTCATGATGACAGTAGTAGTTAAAGTTCTGGTCCCCGGCAAGACTGTTGAGAATAGTCAAACAACGCAGTACACGGCAACCAATGTAACCACGATCATCGACAAGTTCACGGCTACAAACTACAGTTCCAGTGCTGCCACAATTTCGGTTAACTTGGTCACGGTGTCAGGGTCTGCGGGTAACACCAACCTAATCACCAAAACCAAGACGCTTCAGCCAAGCGAGGTGTACACTTTTCCCGAACTGGTTGGGCAGGTATTGGGAAATGGTGACTTCATCAGTACAATTGCTGGGACCGCCAGCGCAATCAACATGCGCGTCAGTGGGCGCGAAGTGACACAATAAGGAGCGCGTCATGGGACTTTTAAGCGTACTAGGCACAATTGGTGGTTCTCTCATTCCGGGTCTTGGTTCCGTAGGTGGTGCAATCGGTGGTGCACTTGGGGGACTGATCGAGGGTAACTCTGCTGCCAATGCTGCACAGTCTGCGGCAGACACCACTGCCGCCGCCACAAACGAGTCGAACGCGCTTAAGCGTGAAATGTTCAACCGACAATTGCAGTTAAACGAGCCGTGGCAAAGAGCAGGTGAGCAAGCACTAAACAAACTGATTCCGTTGTCGATGGAATACACGCCATTTGGAATGCAGCAATTCCAAGCCGATCCAGGCTACGGGTTCCGTATGTCGGAAGGCATGAAAGCGTTGGAGAGGTCAGCGGCGTTTCGCGGAGGCTTGCTCTCCGGTTCTACACTCAAGGGTGCGCAACGTTTCGGGCAAGACCTCGCATCGCAAGAGTACACCAATGCCTTTAACCGCTATCAAGCAGAACGTGATGCACGCCTTGGACCTTTGCAGTCTCTGGCTAGAGTCGGACAAACAAGCGCGCAACAAACCGGACAGGCAGGTCAAGACATGGCAACGTCAGTCGGAAACGCTATGATCAACCAAGGGTACACAGCAGGTAACGCGGGGATTGCCGCAGCCGACGCCCGCGAATCCGCGTATGCTAACCTCGGTACTGCTTTGGGTCAATATCCGTGGCAACCCCGCAGCACATCTATGTTCGACGACTCTTGGGCTTATTCAAATGCCAGAACTTAACTTTAACGCATTATCAAGCGGTGGTCCCCGGGGTGTGTTCCAGGGGTTCATGCAGGGGCAGGAAATTCGCAACAAGATGCTTGCGGATCAACGAGCGCAGCAACAGGCTGACCAAGTGCAGCAACTCAACGCTTTGAAGATCAAAGGGTATGAGACTGAGATGGCTGACAAAGCCCGTGCGGAAAAAGCAGCGGCGTTTCGTGACGGGTTGCTACGTGCGCCCACACCTCAGTTCGCCCGTGAGTTGATCAAGGCGCAATACGCAGACCCCGATCTTGGACCAATGCTGGCTAAGACGATTCCGCTTGAGAACGCGCTTTCCGAGATACCTGATGACATTGAATCGTTCGACAAGTACAAAATGCAAGAATCGATGGGTGCTCAAGAGTATGCAAAAATGAACGCACCGAAGGTGGTGGGTAACGCCGTTTTTGATCCTGTCACCCGTTCGTTCATTACACCTCCCACAACAGCTTCTCCGAAACTTGTGCCAGTGATCGGCCCCGATGGTGCGGCGGTACTGGTGCCTGCCGATCAAGCTGCTGGTATGACACCTTTGACCGCGGCGACAGCCAAATCGAAAGGTATTGGTGTAACTGCGCCTTCCCGTGTAAGTGGGGGCGGCGTGTCCAAAACCAGCGGGGGTGCTGGGGATGTTTACTCGCGCGAAGGTGCCAAACTTGCAGGTAAGCAGGACTACACACTCGTGGCAAGTGCACCAGCGCTCCAAGCATCATTGGGTAAAGTTGACGAAACATTGAATATCCTTCGTCAAGGAGACATCAACACAGGTCTTGGTGCCGAATGGTTCACCGTTATGGATCGTGCCCGTTCACAGTTCATCAACGACAAGAAAGCGGGAAAGCGCGTCGAAGATACGCAATACCTCGATGCTTTGCTGGGTTCCGAAGTGTTCCCTCTTATTCAACAATTGGGCATTGGTGCCCGTGGTATGGACACTCCAGCAGAGCGTGAGTTCTTGCGTCAGGTCATGACGGGTACTATCAACCTTGACAAGAATACGCTGATTCGCATGGCTGAATTGCGCAAGCAAGCATTGGTGGACCAAGCCACTCGATACAACGAGCGACTGGATCGTGGCGAATTGGACAAGATACATAGTGCTTCGAATCGCACAAAACAGAGAATTGAGATTCCCGGGTCAAAACCGACTCCTGCTGTTCCGCAAGCAGCGATTGCAATCCCCCGGGCGGCAATTGACGCACTCAAAGCTGGGCGTGGTACGGATGAGCAGTTTGATGCTATCTTTGGGGCAGGTGCCGCTAAACGTGTAAGGGGTCAATAATGGCAACCAATCCGTTTGCTGAATTCGCCACTCAACCACAGACATCTGCACCAAACCCCTTTGCGCAGTTTGCACCGTCTGCTTCCAATGGCGGTATTCCCGGCCCGCGTCGAGCGTGGTCGGACGTACCAATGGAGGCAGTGTCGAATCTTCCCAGTAGCGCGGGAAATTTCGTCGGTAGTATGTGGGAAGCCGTGACCAGTCCGGTGCAGACGGTAAAAGGCATACTGGACATTGGTGCTGGCGCATTGCAAAACATCACACCTAAAGTGGTTCGTGATTTCGTCAACCGTTTTGAAACCAATCCTGATGCCGCGCAACGTGCTGTATCAACCGCAAATGCTGTTGGTGGCATGTACGCTCAACGATACGGGACCGAAGAAGGGTTCAAGGAAGCTCTTGCCACTGACCCCATTGGTGTGCTGGCGGATTTTTCCACCTTGCTGTCAGGTGGTGCCGCGCTTACATCAAAACTTTCAGCCGTGTCAAAACCGCTGGAAACTGCTGCCAAATTTACCAACCCTGCGGCACCAGTCGTTGCTGCTGTGGGTTACGGGTCAGGGTTAGCCGCCAAAGGACTCGGAAACGCGGTTGATTTTGCGCAAGGTAACCGCCCTGGTACGCGTGCAGGAAACATCATTCGCAATGCGCTAACAGAAGAAGGGCGCACGCCTCAAAACATAACGGCTGCGCAAAATGCACTGCGCAATGCGCCAGCCGATGCAACCGTGCGTCAAGCATTGTCCGATGTTGTCGCCCCTCAGATTCAACACTTGGGTCGAGTGGTGGAGGCACAAACGTCCCCCGGTGCATCAATGACAACTCGACAGGCTCAAGAAGCAAGCCGCCTCGCACGATTGCAAGCAGTGACTCCTGACTTGGATGCCGCAATTGCCGCGCGAAGTGCAGCAGCGGGACCGTTGTATGCCGCCGCCACTCAGCCGTCAACACTGGTCGTTACGGCACCATTGGTTCAGAAAATTGACAGCATTGTTCAAGCAAACCCCGGTAACGTAAAACTCGTATCTGCGCTCAATCAAGTCAAGGCTGGTGTTGAAGCAAGCACAAATGCTCAACAGTTGTCATCAGTGATTGACAACATCAAAGATTTGATGGCGGCAAAGGACAACAAGTTCATTGTGAAGAATTTGGCAGATGTCAAGAAAGATGTTGCCGCCGCACTTCCCGGGTACGATGTTGCGCAACAGAAGTTCGCAGCAATGTCTCCAGAAGTAAACCAAGCACAAGTGCTGACTAAGATGCGGGAAGTGTTGGAACAACCCCTCGGTGTAGGCGAGCGTGCTGGCGCGTTTGCTACGGCTACAGGTAAAGGTGAAACCGCGTTACTGAAGAAGTCTACAGGTGAGGCACGATATTCAACGCTTGCTGATGTGCTGACACCCGAACAAATGAAGGTTGTTGGGGATATTACCTCGGAACTGCGCCGTAATGAAAGCATGATGAAACAGGCAAAAGAAGGTGCCGATGCTATGAACCTCATCATGGAAGCCAACAAGTCAAAATTTCGGCTACCTGACTTCATGAGTGTAAAAGTCACTTTGGCGAATCAGATTCTGCGTGTGATGGAAGGCAGATTGAACCAAAAAGTACTGAGTGAATTGGAAAAAGGGTTCAAGTCTGCTACGAGTTTTGAAGAACTGATGCGCAAGGTTCCTGCGTCCGAGCGTCTTGAGGTGCTGAAGGCACTTGGTGACGTAAAGAACCAACTCAGTCCTACGAAATTGAACGTTTATATTCAGGCACAGAATGCCCTTGCCGCAGAGCGTGAAAAACAAAACGCACTCGCTAAATAACCAACACAAGGCACACCATGCTCGACAAGATCAAATCTCGTTTACGCAGTAAGACATACTGGGCCGCTATCACCATGGCGGCATTGTCAATCATCGAGGTTAATGCGCAACTGGTGACAAACCTGTTGCCGCCTGAGTATCGTAGCTACCTGCTGTTGTCGTGGCCTCTGGTCATGATCACCTTGCGCGAGGTGACGAATGGCGCACTATCGGACAAGTGAGGCACCAATGCAAGACGATGTTGTGATTACTTTCATACGCGACTGGCTATGGGCCCCACTACTCGCACTGGTCGCATGGGCTTGGGACCATCACACAAAAAGGGTTGACAAACTTCACAAATACGTGGACGACCAGTGCGAAAAGATCAATTCTGAGGTGCTTCGTCAGCGCGATGTGTCAGGGAAGATTTTTGAGAAACTGGAGGAACACGGGTTGCGTTCCGAAAAGCGCCACATCGAATTGCTGAAAGCCTTGCATGACGGGTTGGACAAGAAGATGGACAAACCATGATTGACTTCGATACCGCTTTCACTGCGTTAATTGGTCACGAAGGGGGCTATGTCAACGACAAGCGCGATCCAGGCGGTGAAACGAAGTTCGGAATCAGCAAGCGTGCGTATCCTGATGTGGACATCGCAGCACTCACAGTCGATCAAGCCAGAGCAATTTACAAGCGCGACTACTGGGACCGTGCCCGGTGCAGCGAGTTACCGCCAGCAGTGGCGTTTCAGGTGTTTGACACTGCTGTCAACTCTGGCATTGGTCAGTCTATCCGATTCCTACAGCGTGCCGTAGGTGTAGCCGATGATGGCAACGTAGGCCCGCTTACCATGAACGCAGTGCGTCGTCTGGATGCCGAAGTAGTGGCAGCTAGGTTCAACGGACACCGTTTGGAGTTCATGACAAAATTGTCAACATGGGACGTATTTGGCAAAGGCTGGGCAAGGCGCATCGCAAAGAACCTAATGGACCTATGACCATGGACCCTGTAACAGCAGCACTTGATGTCGGCGGTAAACTGATCGACAGGCTCTGGCCTGACCCGACACAAAAAGCCCAGGCGCAGATTGCCCTACTGGAACTGGCGCAAAAGGGCGAACTTGCCGAGTTCGGCGCCCGGGCCGAGATTGTCAAGACAGAGGCAGCATCGTCGCACTGGTTGGCTGCTAACTGGCGTCCGATAGTCATGCTGGTATTCTGCGGGCTAATCGTTGCCCGATGGTTCGGATGGGCAGCACCCAACTTGTCCGAGGCCGAATACCTGAAGCTGTGGAGCATCGTGGAGTTCGGCCTCGGTGGTTACGTGGTAGGTAGATCAGTGGAAAAGATTGCTGGGCCTATTGCCTCGGCGCTCAAGAAGTAGCCTACACCCCTTTGGTCAAGCGATACTGTTTGACCGCGTTACGCAGCCCGGATTGGGTTGTAGCCTTTTCGTCCAATGCTGTCGCTTGAGCCTGATCCAACGTGTCGCGCATCAGGATGCGATGGCACATTACAGGTGCCCCCTGACCCTGGCGGCGCACACGGGCGTTGAACTGTTCGTACAAGTCAAGTGACCAATTCAGACCACACCATACGAGTATGTGCCCGTTCTTCTGAAGCCCGTCAATCCCATGCCCCATACTCGCAGGGTGTCCAATCATCAAGGCACAGTCGCCTGTTTTCCAACGGTGCATAGCGTTGGTCAGCGCAGTCTCTGTCTTACACTCGGTCAAGTTAATCGGGTTCAGTTCCTTGAACCGGGTCATGATCCGTTCGGCATCGCTGCGGTACGCATAGGCGCACAGGATCGGTGACCCTTGGGCTTCATCAATGATTTCCTCCAGTGCGTCTAACTTCATGTCATGCACGGGTTCCCATAGTGGCATACCTGCCACAGGGTACATGGCACCGTTGGAGAACTGGAGGCACTTGTTGGTCAAGGCTGCTTGATTGAACGCTTCGATCTCTTTGCCGCTGTCCAGCACCATGAAGAACTCTTTTTCCAGCTTGTCGTACTTGATCCGCAGATCGTCGGGCATCTCAATCTCGACATTGTTGACGATCAAGTCGGGTAACGGGTTGTAGTCCTCTGCGCTCATTTCCAGCGTGATGTCACCGATTAACTTTTTGATGGTGTCCTCGGTGTCCTCATACGGTACCTCCTTGTACGGTCCGACCTTCTTGTAGAACCGGGTGCGGAACGCTGTTTTACTGGTGCCCAGTCGTTCACCCTTGTCCACCACTAGAAACTGCCCGTGAAGGTCTTTGTAACCGTTGCTGGCAGGTGTACCCGTTAAGCCTGTAGTCCAATCGAACTGGTCAGCAATCTTGCGAAACGCTTTGACCCGGTTCGTGGCGCTGTTCTTCATTTTGCTAATTTCGTCCCACACCACGCCATTGAAGGGCATCGGGCGACCTTTCTTGACGAAGTAGGTCTGTAGCGTTTCAGCAAGCCAGCCCAGGTTTTCGTAGTTCACCATGTAGATGTCGGCAGGGCGCAGCAGGGCGCGGGTGCGCTGATCCTTGGTGCCTGCGACCATGCTGAAACGCAAATGCTTGGTGTGCTCCCACTTCGCAGCCTCTTGTCTCCATACGAGTCGGATGACGCGGATAGGAGCCACGATGATCACGCCGCGCAGGAACTGGGTGCGGATCAAGTGGGCCAGCGTGGTCAAGGTGATCACGGTCTTTCCAAGACCCATGTCCAGCCACAGCATCGAGTGAGGATGCGTGGACTGGAAGTTAACGGCTTTCTTTTGGTAGTCGTGGAGTAGGTCAGGGGTTAGCATAAAACGCATTTCCCGTATTGACTAAACTCGTTTACGAATGCTGTCGGATTGCTACCAAAGTATGTAATGGTTTGCCCTTGCAGTGGGGTTTTACCGTATGTACCATCCGGTGCAATAAACTTAATGCGACCTCTCACTAAACAAATAGCACTGGCACAACGCATCATTGCGTGAAACCATTTAGTATCTGTCCCATTGTTTGTTAAAACAACAGCGCACCGTATTTCCCCTTTTTCATATCGAGTAGTCACACCATTGCAAAAATCAAATATCAACGGTTGCGCGTATGGTGGGTTCATCCACACTGCACCAATCCAAGGTTTGTCTCTACCATCTGTGGATTCTGTGTAATAAAGCCAAGCATTGACGCGATTGTTTGCTATTTCACTAGTGGCGGGGTCCGTATCAATACCGTTCATCACGTTACGGGCAGATTCAATAAACTGAGGTGGTGAATACCACTCATTGTTTCCGGAATTATGAGATACGTGTGTCATGATTCAATTACCATCATGTCAATCACCATCTTGCCGCTGTCAACGTTGTCCACTATAAACACGTTGACCTTGTGACCCAGCAGCCTGTGGTGCTCGCGCTCCTGAGCCTCTGTGGGCTTCTGACCTCCACGTTTGAACTCGATGAAGAAGATCACACCATCGGGGCGCACAAACATGCGATCAGGTACCGCGGCACGGGCAGGACTGGTGAATTTGTAAACCAGTACACCCTTCGACTTGGCGTAATCGCATACTTTGACCTCAATCTGTTTTTCCAGCATCACCGCACCCCGCGATCATCAAGCCACAACATGAATAGCAAACAACAGCCAGCATGAGCCAAATGATGTAGACCGCTTTCGGGGTCATGCGTTTCACCTTCGCGCCACGCATGAACATGGCGCATCAAGGCATCGTAGTAACGTTCCGGGCCACGATCAACATGCTGCCAGTTGTTTTCTTTGTACTTTGCAGCACCGAACTCCAACACCGCGACAATCTGTTTTACAGTGCCAGCAGGCAACAAGCTCCACCTAAGTTTCCCACTATCCATTTTCATTCCATGGTTGGACATTTACCACCTCAGAATTTCTTGCCGCCAACATCGCGGCGATTGGCAATCTTGTGATCTTCCCGACTGGCGTTGTACTCCAGCTTCTCGACAATAGCACCCGCTACGTCAAGCCCCAAGCCACCAGCCATGTCAAACACTCGGATGACAGCATCGGCAAGCTCCACCTCTAACATGGTGCGATGTGGCAGCTTGTCGTCCATGAGCAGCTTGCGATGACCCTCCATGGCTTCGCTGATCTCACTGTGAACCAAGCACAGCAATTCACCTACGTTCTTGTTCGGTTGCAGCTTGGGGTAACCCTTACTCGTCAGGTCAGCACCAGTGGTCATGTCTGTCCACCATCCGTTGTGCCGTGCCTGCCCGTGGCAGTAGTAGGTTAGATCGTCGCCGCAACGTCTAATTTGTTCAAAGTCTAATTTCATTTCATTTCCTTGTTACGATAAAGACAGCACCAACTTTTCAATTTCCCTGACGTAATAGTCATAATCGATCTCAACGCCCTCGGCATCCCGAATGTCGTTGCAGACCTGCACCTTCCAACCACTCTCAACCCCGATGCACCGCCACTCGGTCTTACCTTTGAGAGGTGGCATCCACTTTCGCAGTGGCTTGCCGTTCTTGGCAATGACGTATCGGGTTATGTTCTGCACCTTGTCATCACCCCATTGGAGGTGACTGTTCCGCGGCACTTTGGTTCGCAGCATGAAGTCCATGATGTCAAGCCACTTGTGCACTGTCTCACGGATCGGTGCACCTTCGACAAGTACCTTCTCTGCCACTTTGGGGATCACTAGACCGCCTGCGTTCTGGTGCCAGCCCATCTTGTACTCGTAGGCACCTTTACGCTTGGTGCTGCCATCCTCAAACACACCGATGTAGTTGTTCACGTCCCTGATCATCATGGCCTTGTAGACGGCTTCTTCAAGGTTCAATCCGGTACGGCGTTGCCACGATGTACGAGCAGCATCCACCATTGACTTGTTGGCGCGTGGTACCCTCACGGTCAACCCATCGGTATTGACCTGGATCAATCGCAACCCCGGAATCGTCATCAATTCCTCTGCCAACAGGCACAGCAACAGTTGACCGTTAAGAGTGATGGTCATGGTGTATAGCGGGTCAAAAAACACGCTGTACTGGTTGTTGCTGTCCCCGTAAACGCCGTTCAGAGCCAGCTTGAGCATCGCGGACTCGGCAGACTTCTTAGGGTACTGCTTGCGTTGCTCGAACAGGTGCTTGTAGATGCTGACGAAATCCTTGCCAAGATGGGCAGGGTAAAACCCGTTGACGATGGCAAGGTTCGGGTAGTACGAAGTCACATCGAGGTCCACAATGATGTTGTCATCATCCGACTCAATAACCTCGGACTCCACGCTGCCGTGGATACCACCAAGACCAAAGACAAACGTGAACCCGTCCACCACGGCAGTCAGGTCCGTGAAAACACCCTTGGTTTCGGTGATTGACTGCTGCTTGAGCCACTCAAGCACGCGGTTAAATTCATGCCGATTAAAAGTAATCCACGACAGTATGGCATCTTTCAAGTGGATCACCGGGCGCTTGGTCTGCCGAGGTACGCGACCTGCGGGGCCGTAGTCATAGCACGACACCCCGGCTTCCTCCAGCTTCATGATAAAGTAGTCTTTGCCGATCTTCGTATCATTGTGGTTCATGAAGTCGCGCTGATACTTGCGGGTCAGTTCTTCACGGAACGCAATCATCTCCAGCGACTTGTGATAGAACGCCTTGGTCATGGCTACGTCGTGCTGGTTGTACCGCTTGAGCACATCGACCTGTTCACGGGTGAGCGTAGTACCCACGGGAAAAGGCAAATCCTCAATGCTGTCAGCATGCATATTGAACTCCAGCATCTTGAGGCTGGTTGAGCGTGCCTTATTGTCGAAGTGATGAATCTTGAACAAGTCGATCTGCTGCACGAAATAGTCTGACGGTTTGACCGTGTGCACCCAACGATTCTCGTCATCCTGGGCACCAATGATCGCCATGGCCTTTTGATACAACGTGTTGGCATCACTGTGACCCATGCGAATCAGTGTATGAACAACAGGGTAATCAAAACCGATGTTGTTGAACCCGATCATGCGGGCGCTGGTATCGCTCAGATACTGGAGAAACGCGACAATCTCACGGGAGTCGTTGCGCCAGTCGCTGATCTCAAACAACCAACGCATCGGCGCATCGGCGTGCTCTACCGCAAGCGTAAACACGTTTGGAAATGTTTCCAGATCGTAAATGTAGTCGTTACTCATTACAAAAAGTGTTTCAGTTACCAGTGAACGAGTATGCTGTCTTGTGATACGTGTTGTACTCACTCAGCACTTCTCCCGTGACATCTCTGTAATCGAAAAATGCAGGGTCAAAACCACAATCGTCAACAAGTCGTGCTGTCTTACCGGACCATCTTGTGCGAAGAGCAAAGATCACCACTGCCCCAAACGGATGATCCGGGTTCGATATAGCGCGAGCCTTGATACCAAACTCGTCAATGCTCCCAGGATCGATGTGCTCGCGCAGATCGTCACACGCGACTACGTAATAAGTACCCATTACTCTTACTCCTTACAAGGTGGGGGGTGGTCGGTGCTGATCTCCGACTTTGCCAAATGGCGATTACTGGCCTATAGCCCTGAACCATACGCGCATCAGCCTGCGCATTCACCCCCGTATTACTTACGCTTCCCAAGGCATCTTGGCAGGTGCTCCAAACGGCGCAGCAGGCATTGCAGGCGCACTCGGAGCCGCAGAGCCAAACATGCCAGCAGGAGCAGTCGCAACCGCACCAAATAAACCAGACGCATCAACTGCCCCCTCTCCGAACGGTGTACCGTCACCTGCAAACTGAATGGCAACCAAGTCGCAACGGATGCCGCGACCATGCTTGTTATCTTGAGGCCATGGCTTGATTGCAGCGTTGACACGGCAACCACCATACATCTTGCGGGCCAGTGCCTGATACGCCATGGTGTTTGCGGGATCGACAGGTGTACCGTCAGCCTGGATCATCTGCGGGGCAGAGTCACGACCAGCAGTGATGAACATATTGCCAGCGTACCCATCGTGAGGCTGAAAAGTCTTTTTATTGATCTTCTCGTTACCGTTGCCGAAGCAACGGGTCTTACGATCATTCTGGATCATCTGCATCACAGCTTGTGCGTGCTCTTTCCACTTCTCCAGTGCGATAGCTGCATAACGCTGCATGAACTGTTGGAACCCGGGATGATCTTGGGGCATCAGGAATTCAGCGTTGTAGCTGATGCGAGTTGCCCCAGTCGCTTCGTTTACCTGCTTCTGAGGTTCCGCAAGATGAGGAAAGGACAAGGTGACATTGGACAAGAAAATAAGATCGTTTGACATGGTTGATTACCTTTCAGTGATTACAAAAGCCACGATGGCAGGGACTCGGCAGCGGGTGCTGCCTCTACTGCGCTGAACATCGGCGCAGCATTTAGGACAACAGCGGGGCGGCTGTCAGATTCGGGAACCACGGTCAGTTTACCCGCCAGCTTAGTGACGTATTCCTGTTCCATGGTTTTGAGTTGGCGGTCAGTGAGAGACACTTTGGTGCCGTCACGCTTCTCCCATGTCAGCTTCTCAGCCTTGGCAGGAGACACCAGTTTGGTTTCGTAGATGGCACCCTTGGGTATACCCATCTTCACCAGCTTCTCAGCCATCTCATCTTCAGGAAGCGCCCATGCACGGGAGCCACGACCATTGACGAGTTTGAGGCCAAGGATGGTTTGACCAGATTGCAAACGGCGCAGTGCTTCCTTCTCAACGCCTTCAAGAAGCTGGCGCATCAGGGGTGCGGCTTCCATGATCTGCGCAATCTGAGCATCGTCCATGGTGGACGGGTCTTTGTCTGCGCTTTGCTGCGCAACATCGAGTGTTTGAGTTACAACGGGTTGAAACATGATTCCTACCTCCTTCATTACGTTACCTGCTAGCGCGGCGCAAGAGCCTTTCGCACGACAGAATTTACATTGACTTTCACCCGGTACAAGCGGCGCATCGGGCGCATCGGTTGCGGCAGCTTGTCTAACGATTGTACCAATATTATCAAGCAATGTGCGAACTGGCACATCATGCGACGTAATCGGATTCATGCCCTTCAGCGCCAACTTAGGCTGGATGATGGTCATGCGAATCGTTTTGAACGGGTAGTCACCGTTGACGGGCAGTTTGTAGCCAGCCAGCACCCCGTAGGCGTACTGTTCAAGCTGAAGGTTGCCCTTGGCCTCCACCACACCCATGCCGTCCTTGTAGTCGATCAACTCGATCCAGTCATGTCCAGTGATCTGAACGTCCACGGTGCCTAACAAGTCAGACCGACCTAGCAGGTGCTCAGGGTCTACTTTTCTTTCAGAAATGACCCTGCATCCGGCAGCAGGGTAACGTTTCCACTCATCTGAAAATCTAGAATGGATGTAGTCAATCGCAACCCTGACCCGTTCAGCACGATCAAACTCGACAGAGAAAACACCCTCGTGATCGATCAATACGGTGCCCACCGCAGCCATCGGGTCCATCAAGCCTTCATTGATGCAGTGCTCCAGCAGCGTGTGCGAGTGGGTGCCGTCAATCGCAGCAGGACCGCTACCCCCGTCAGGGTACTTGGCTTCCTCTCGAATGGAGCCGGGGCACAAGGCCCAGCGGCTACGCTTCGACGGAGACAGTTTGGCGTGGGTGCTCACTTCAACGCCTCGATGCCAGCAAACAATGCGCCGTAGTGTTCAGGTTTCACATCGTTGATGTTCTGGTAATTAAGACCAGTCAGTACCGTTTGAATCTGTGCACCCTTCTGTGGACCAAGCGCCTTGTACGCGCCCATCACATAGTCGATCAGACCCTTACCATCGGTGAACGGTGCGCCAGTAGGTGCAGGTGCTGCCACGGGTGCTGTGAACACAGGGGGAGCAGGCATCGCGGGCGCTGCGGGCATCGCTGGCGCTGCGGGTGCAGGTGCCACTACTGGAGCAGGTGCAGGGGTTGGTGCTACCACGGGTTGCGCGACTGGGGCTGGTGCGGTTACAGTGGTGACCTTTTCGCTCACGGCAACTTTGGTGTCGTGAGGCAGTGCGTCGATCAGCGATTGGATTACTTTGGTGTTGGCGATGATTGCTTGAGCGATCATTTGTACAGTTGCGTCATTCATGGTATAGACCTTCTTTCTTACTGGTTACAGGGGGCTTGATGATCAGGCGTTCTTGGATAAACGCCTGTATGAGTTCCCGTAGCACATCGCTCGGCAGTCCGAACTTCTGAGCCTTGCGGGAAAACGCGGTGTGGTCAGCAGGGGTAAGCCTGACTGACATGAATTTCGTGAGTGGCTTTAAGCGTGCCATAAATAATTTCCTAATTCGTTGGTGCAATTGTAGCACTGATGAGTTACACTCGTGCAACAGTTTGAAAAATTATTTTTATGACACAGCCGCAGACAGTGCAACCCCACCCCGCATCCATAGACGCATATATCCGACGCGGTTGGAGCCTTGTACCCATACCAGCGGGTACCAAGGGGCCGCGCACCCCAGGTTGGAACATCCGGGAGAATGCCCTTACGTGCCAGGGTGATCTGCCCTCCGGCTACGGCATCGGACTGGCCCATGCGTACAGTGGCACGATGGCCCTTGACATTGACAACTGGGTCAGTGCCACAAGTCTGTTGGCAGAGCACGGGATTGATCTGCGTGCCTTGTACGAAGCCCCCGACGCTGTGGTAATCAGTTCAGGCAGGCCAGGACATGGCAAGCTGCTGTACACCATGCCGTTCGGCGTCGCGCTACCGTCTAAAAAGATAGGCCACGGCGGGGTCACTGCTTACGAACTACGGTGCGCCACATCGAATGGGTTAACCGTCCAGGACGTGTTGCCGCCGTCCATTCATCCGAGCACCAATCAACCCTATCAGTGGGCAGGTCGTGGTCACTGGACCCGGATGCCTGCTATCCCGCAAGCCCTGCTTGATCTGTGGCAGGGGATGCTGGCGCAGGACAAGGAGCGCACCATCGCCACGGATGGCGCGGTTGACGCATCGTGGGACGAGATTAAGCAGGCGCTGGCGGTAGTACCCGCCGACTGTTCCCGCGACGAGTGGGTCAGCATCGGGATGGCGCTGCACTGGGCAGGCACCCAAACGGACCAACTCGATCAGGCACTGGCGATGTGGAACGAGTGGAGTGCCCAGTCGCAGACAAAGTACCCAGGTGAGCGCGAGATCATGGCGCAGTGGGTCAGCTTCAGGCCAGACAAAGCGACTGCTGTCAAGCTGGGAACCCTTTTCCACATAGCCAAACAGCACGGATGGCATCGCACCATGCCTGATGCATCGGAGTTGTTCAGCGCCATTGCTCCCCCTACCAGCACCCCGGAGCAACTGATCGACGGGTTTCGCATCACTGTGCCCGATGTGAACATGGACCTTTTTCCTACAGTGCTGCGGGATCGTGCACTGCAAATCGGAGGCGAAATGGGTAGCGACCCACTCGTCCCTTTATTCGCTGGCTTGAGCGCAGTCTGCGGGGCGATTGACGCACGCTCCAGACTGGAACTCATGCCACGTTATCAGGTGCCACCGGTGCTGTGGGTCATGACGATTGGTAAACCATCCCTGAAGAAGTCCCCCGCGTCGAAACCCATGTTCACCACGCTGCGCCACCTCGAGGTGGAGGACACCCCAAGGTACAGCAAAGCCGCGTTAGAGTGGGAGGGGAAAGAGGCAGCGTACACCAGTGCCAAAAAGTCCTTTTTAGAGTGGTCAGCCAGCCCCGATGCCCTGCTGGGTGGTGACGGTGCGCCGACAGTGCCAGAGCTACCCCAGCGCCCAGCACCCTTGAAGATCATCACATCGGATGTGACCAGTCAGAAACTGGTGCGTGACGCTGCGGATAACCCCCGGGGACTTCTGTGCGTACTTGATGAGATGAACGGGTGGATCGGGAAGATGACTGACCGATCAAGTGGTGATGACCGTTCAGCGTGGGTAGTGGCCTATGAAGCCGACTACTACAAAATGGATCGTGTTGGGGCTGGGTCCATCCTGGCTGAGAACTTCGCGGTGGGTATCTACGGTAACGTACAGCCGCAGGTGTTCCAAGATCACGCACGCTCCCTCGCTGCTGACGGACTGTTACAACGGTTCATTCCGGTGGTGCTGCGAGATAGGAACTGGGGCGTGGGTCAGCCGTTGCCCGACTTTATGGTCAACACGGGCGCATGGGACAGTGTGATGCGTGTGGCATACAGTCTCCCGGCGCAAGTGTACAAGTTGTCCCCCGAGGCGTTCACCATCTATCGTGAGTTCCAGCACTGGTACAACGCGAAGATGCAGGACGAGGTGTTGTTGCACAGTAGCCCGGTCTTCATGACAGCCTTCGGGAAGCTGGAGGGTACAGTCGGACGACTCATGCTGATTTGGCATGTCATCGAGACACCATTCAGCACCCAAGTGTCAGCCGATGTAGCGCGTCGGGTAGTGGAGTTTGCCAAGACCTACCTTGTCCCCGCGTACCGCTATGCCTATGACGAGGGTATGGGGCGGGACTTTGAACAGTGGCTGACAGAGCACATTGTTCAGCACACAACCCAAGGGAAGATTTCATTGTCGGAGATCAAACGGTCAGCACGTCGCCAGTTGCCCAACAGCCTGAGCGAATGGGCCAAGGATCAGATGGTAGTGGACATCATGGCTGACCTAGAACAAGCACGTTACGTGATCCGACTCGATGATGGTTCACGCCTTCACCGACACACAGCAGAGTGGGCTATCAATCCTGCGATCATCAGCGTGTTCGAGAAGCACCGGAAGGACATTTTGCGGGCCAAGCAGCGCCGACTCGATGAGATTTATGTACTGTCCCCCAAGGATCGCAAATTGGTCAAGGGTTATGACCCGGCTACGATGGGCGGGGAAGAATGAGAAAAGGGGCCAGTGGCCCCCTTTTTTATTTCCAATCATCCTGTTGTCTATTCAGTTCCAACCTGAGCGATTCAATCATCTGGTGCTGCTCTTGCATCTTGTCGTAAGCGCCGTGCGCCCATTGATTGAGGGTAGGGCGGTCCCAGTGCTCAAAAGCAGGGTGGTCGGGTAGGGTGGCCTTGCCTAGTTCGGGGGGTGTCATTCGTAAGCATCCCCAATCTCCGCCGCAGCGCGCACGATTGCCCTACGGGTTGCTGCGTATGGGTCACTACTGTGCTCCTCCACAATGATGTGACAAGTGTCGCCAATCATGAATACGGCACAAACTTCTGATACTTCCGTGTCAGGACTTATGCCTATGTCCAGCTTCACAGCCAGCCGCAGGGCCTGCGCATCGTCGGTGAGTGGGTTCCATCCGTTCGGACCTTCATAGAATTCATACCTGTCAGCCCCAATAAATTCACCATCAAAGTACGGTGCCGTTGAACATCCAGCCGCCTTAGCCGCCAGCACAAGCAATTCACGGTCTGTTTTCATTTGCTGGCCTCCTTGATTGCAACAATGGCACGGGTAACTTGCACGTAAATGTCTGGAAAACTTTGAAGGTCGAATGCGGTATCCAACAAAGTTAATGTTTGTAGCGCCTGACGTAGCAGCCTGTCCTGTTCGCGCAAATGCTCCGCTGCTTCTTTGTTTTTGGCGTCCTCTTCCCATGAACCTACTGGCAGGTTTACTAGGTACTGCGCCAGTTCTTCAGCTTTTGACATTCAGTGCCTCCTTGATTGCCGCTATGGTTCCATGTGCCCTAGTCATTAGCTGGTCGCGCAGCAACGGAAGGCTTTGGTAATG
>JACCDR010041006.1_pt1 | contig 17849 bp, 14 predicted proteins | sample 7446431 | NCBI WGS metagenome assembly JACCDR01 (sample SAMN15323443, study PRJNA562643) | freshwater metagenome | isolation source: river surface water | place: USA:Blue River Watershed | collected 2017-08-17
CTGCGTCTCATTCTGAGATTCCCCCTCTTCCCTGAGATATATCTCAGGGAAGAGGGGGAATCTCAGAATGAGACGCAGCCCTGGGACCGAATCACGAATCCTCGCGCGGAATCGGGTCACTCCCCGGCTCGCGGTAATGCTTATTCCATTTCGGAGTGAGACATCCGCAACTCTTCTGCGGGTTCGGTCGCCGGATGTTAGTGCCGGACGTGGTAATCTGATTCCCGCAATGGCATTCGCAAAGCCAGCGGTCGTAAAGCACCCCGTTAGTTCCAACTTGGTCCTCAACTCGACGAATCACCTTGATGCCGTTGAACTCAAATCCTTGCAGCTTCAAAGCATCCGGGCAATTTACTTCGAGCGCTTTGGCTCCGTGCCAGTGATTAGGATCAAAGTCAGCCCGTGGCGGCTCAACCAACGCAGACGTGACAGCTTTTGAGAATCCAGGCTTGCTCATTTGAATCCGATTACCCTTTCCCCTGCAACAAGCAGGTCAAGTTCATGCTCACGAAACTTGCCGGTAACAATCTGATCGTTCACAAACCATGCGCATTCGTACTCAGTCAGTAGGCTCGATCCGTTCTTGCTGATCTGTGCCGTGGCTATTTCCGCCTCCACTGTCCGATTCGCTAACTTGATTCGGACTTTGGACCCCGGCGAGTAGACTCGGATCGATGGTTGCGGGTCGTTCTCGATTGACCCAGGTTTGGGGGTGTCGCTGTGCTGGCTCATGTTGCACCTTCGCTTGTGATTCGGCGATATGCTGACGCAGAAACTCTTGCAGTTCGCCGATTCCTTTCTTTTCAGGGGCGATGACGAATCCCGCCTCTTCGGGTTGCCGGTGCTTAGCGAGAATCTCCGTCGCCGTTTTCACCGTAGTTTTGATGAAGGTATCATAGTTTTCCGGATTCTGACACCATTCGTACAATCGACGCATGGATGGGGACGCATTCCGCGAAAGCGGACTGTCCCCCAAACGGTAGACCTCCATCACTTCCTCAGCGTATTGAAGGTCGGACGTGGAAACTTTACTTGCCCGCGTAGTCACCATAGCCTGCATCCCCGTCGCGCATGTTGCGCATTTTCATAACGCGGTTTCGAGCGCCCCGCGACGTGCAAACTAGCTTGCCGTCTTTCCTATAATACGCGCCCGCAACTTTTTGGTTCTTCAATTCCGCGTTGAATTTTGGAACTTGATCGGCGTGAACTGCCGCCGCCGTGGACACCCACGGATTTTTCTCGCAAATTGCCGAGCGTGAACTGCGTTGGCTGTCGGTTTCGCCCAACACTTCGCCATCATCGCTCACGTAGTCGCCCGTCGCTTCCTGCAAACGATAATACTTTTTCCCAACAATGCGACCGTAAATCATCACTGACCTCCGAGAACTTCCGAAAGAACATGAAACGGATTCCAACTCTCCGGAGTCGAAGTATTTTTCTTGTCCGGCATGAGCGCGTCCCGAACATCGGGGCGACGTTGCAGCAGTTTCAGCACTGCGTCCTCTTCGGGCGAGCGCTCTCCTGCCTGCATGGCTTGCAATGCGCGGAGCCGTTCCATCGGCGGCGCTTGGAAAAACTGATTGATTGGCTGTCCCGCCAGAGTTTTGTTGTCACCGTACATGAGTTACCCCTTATTGTGACCCGACAGCGAAGCCGCCTTGGGCCGGTTGTGAAAAGTATTCGGATGCACCGCCACCGCCATCCGCCCCTTGATACCGAATATCGGACCCTTCGGGCGGTGCAGCCATCGAAGAGTAGGTGCTTTGGGTTTGCTGCATTGGGGTCGGCTTCTCACCGCTCCACCATTCCGGCAAACATGTCAGTAAATCGAATGCTTCGGAGTATTCCTTCATAATGTACTCCATATTGACCGGCGCACCTTGCGCTGCGGCCTGCATCCAACTCATAATTCCTTGCGAAGCCTGCTGCAAATGGGCCAACTTCTCCTGCGGAGAGCGGTACATCGTCGAACCAGGAACAACATCGAACGAGTAGTCGTTAATTTCACCCACTCGCGGCAAGTTTTGCTCCGGACCCCACGAAACATTGTAGACGAGTCGCGTTCCTGGCACACGTTGCTTGAAGTTGAACTCAAATACCTCCGATTTGAAGGCGAGCGTAGCGATTTTCTTACCGATCCCGGCTACAAATCGGTCAAAAAGCATCCGATCATAGGCCGAGGCCGACTGAACTTGCTGCAACATGGCCTGCGATTGACGTGCAGTCCGCGCTCCGGGTGAAATTCCAAGGGCAACCTCAGTATTTCCACCCTGTTCGGAGAATAATTCCTGCGCCATGCGGCCCATTCCGATCACCGAGTTGTCCGGGCCGGGCAAAGTGTAGATATCAATGTTGGATTTGTCAGTCACGAAGGCAGCTTCGCCGTCCGGAGCGTCAAGCAACCCTGACAAATCGAGTTCATCGCCGAGTTTCCCGACCGGATTACGTTTTGACTGCCGCATTTGCAGTGCAGCCTTCGACAAAGAGTCATTTGCAAGCAAGTGCAACTCTTTCAAAAACAGCAATCGCGCCAATTCCTCGATTGAGTCGGGTCGCTGCATGAGTTGACAGACTTCATACGGATTGATGGACGTTGGAGTGATTGCCAGCGGCATAACGCCGATGTTTCCGAACGTATCGTTAGGACAATCAAACGTCAGGATCACGCCGCCCACGTTTGATACAGGCAAGTACAGGTCCAACAGTCGGGCCTGTTCCTCAGCAAAGGCATCATCCGTGTTGTACACGTAACTTCGCGTGTTGTCCGTCTCGAAGCGGAATCGTTGAATCGTTCCGCGCAGATACGGGTTGTACAACGGATGATTTTGCGCCTCTTTCAGCGGCACGAGGTACAACTCACCCAAGAACGAACACGTTTCCAGATTTTCCGCAGACCAATCCTTGATGAAGTTGTTCGGCGGAACACGATACGCACGGGGAGCAATGGGGGACTTCACCCCTTTCGGAGCGATACCCGTCGTCACGCGAGCCACTGCATCACCGAACGCGCAGTCCATACTCCACGTCCGCAGCAACTCCACCATGTTTAGCAATGGGGTGTAATACTGCAACAGAAGTTGTATGCGAGTGTCGAATCCAACACCTTCGGCTTGCCGGGCTTCAATCGCCCATTTCGGGAGGTTGTATGCCAGCGACAGTTGTAGACCGCGCACGTACTGTGCAAAGAGATTGACATAGGCATTGCAGGCTTTGAAGTCCTGAATGTACGACGACAGGTAATCTTCACGATCTTCGTAGATTCGGATCAGATGATTCCGACGTTCACGAGCGGGCGAGGATTGCGTCCACGAATAGTGGACTGCTTTCTTCACCTTCGCCATTTCGGCCTCGTCGTAGATATTGATTGCCATAGTTAATTATATCCTTTTGAAGCGATTTGAGTACAGGCGGTTTTTCCGCATTCTTTCCTGGTATTTTGGCTCATTTTCGATGCTGGCCGCATTCGATTTAGTGGCCTTCTGCTGGCGCAGGATCGCTTGCCGCATGTCCTTGGCCCCCTGCCATGCCAGGGCCGCAGCGATTCCCAAGTCTCCGTGGCCATCCTTACCGACGTACTCCAACTCCCACTTGTTGTCATACTCGAATTGCGCTAGGTCTTGAATAATTCGGGTATCTTTGATGACAATATCATTGTCTTGCAGGGCGCGGGCAAGTTCCAACAACCATCCTTCGCCGTTGTCTGAGTTATGGAAACCGGGCGTGGTCTTTTTTCCATCGTAACAAACTGCCGACCAACGGAGGCGAGCAAGTTCCGCAGCGAATTGCGCACCGACTGCACCAGTGGATTCAAATGCGATCTTCGCAAAACCATGTCCGCGAGGACCAGCAAGCCGCTTTGCCAGCGACACAACATACTGAGCGAAGGGAATAGGCGACATATCCTTCAACGCGGCTGAGACAACTTGCTGCCCTGTGCGCACGTTAATGACAACCAACGCCGCATACGCGCCATCTTCCACGCCCGCCGCAGGGTCAACTCCGATGACGTAGTATCCATCGAATACTTCCTCATGCTCCCAGAAGTAAAGTTCGGGTTGCTCGTCATTCTCAATGAAATCCCCGGCAATCATATCACAACGATAAACATGGCGAGTACAAAGAAGTTCGAGATACTTAATCAGTTTCTCACGAAACATCCGTTTGCTCATAATCGCTGCGATGCCGTACAGTTCTTCCTCAACCGTAAGTGGATTGATCTGCGGACGACGGAATGCACGATCCGTAAATGGAGATTGCAAACGGCCCGGCTTATCGTAGTTGTACTGATACCCTTCCTCGAACTTATAATCCTTGTCGATCTTAACCACCAATCCATTGACGATCTTGTACATGCCACGAGCGCAGCGACGATTATTCCACCAGAACGTACTGATCCGCACCAAGTCGGATACTTCATCGTGAACCAGACGGTAGAACATCGTATTGCTACCGTTGTGTGTCGATACCCAGATGATCGAGGGCGACGTACCTGTAGCTGCGGCAAGCCAGCGTTGATCCGTCACTTCGAGGAACGCTCCTTCGTCCGCGAACAGGCAATACAACCGAGCCGACCGCAACTTCTGGTCAGTGGGGACGAACCCCATGATGCAGTTTCCATTCAGCAAATTCTCGAACAGGTGAGTCTGCGACGACGTGCGATGCAAAATGGTCTTGCCGTTTTCGTCGAGACGCATCCAGGCCGGAAGTTCAGCGAAGATCGTGTCGAGTTTTCCCATCAGGGTTGACGGGCGGTCCAGAATATCGAGGGCATTCTTATCCTTGGATAGCAGACCGATATCAATCTTCTGCGACCGATACAGCCACAACCACAGACAGTAGAGACAGATCAAGTACGACAGACCCACACCACGGGTCTTTTCAATTACCACGTCGATTCGCCCGCCATACTTCTGCAACCATGCGAGTATGTCGATCTGATCCGGGTCCGGAATAAGGGGGAACTTACCGACAACTCGTTCCGTCTCACGAGTCTCGTGAAACCAACCGAAGGTCGCGGCCCAGAAACAAACGTCTTTGGAGCAACACTGCTGAATCATGTCGCGGAATACGCGATCTTCGAGACAGCGTTCGCGCACGTAGATTTTCCACCGGAGCAGACCTTCCTCGTCTGTGGGGAGTAAGTTGTAGAACGGCTGTTCTTTCGCCGCATCTGACAACTCGTTCAACTTTGTTTCGTGCTTGATATTCATAAGAGAGAAAAGCGAGCCACCATCGCACCGTGCGACAGTTGTTCACCGAAATACGGACCCGCTATCTTTTCTTTTTGGATCGTTGCTTCCACGATGGGATGCCCATTACCGCAGCCGCCGTTTGCTGTGCCGTCTCAACCGACATACCAGAGTCAGTCAATCCACGAACGAACGACTGCGCTGGCAGTGGGACAAAGCCGTGCGAAATAAACCAAGCAACATGGGACGGGTTGGAGAAGTCAATCTTCTCACCAGTTCCCATTTCTTCTCGACTGATAAACTCATTTGCTAAACGACCGTATGGACCCATCGCACCTGTCACTAAACTACCGACTCGTTGCGTAGCGTCCATTGGCTTATCCACACCAAGACCGGCTCGGCCAATTGCGGATACCAGGACCACCGGCTTCCGCATACCAGCCGTCAAGTCATACCGATTGTTGCGAACCTTTAGCAGTCCGAAGTCGGGATCAAATGGATTCGCACTATAGCTGACCTGTCCGGGGTACATCATCGACGCAATACCACCGGCAATGTATCCTGCGGCAGCGGTCATTGCATATTGCTGCGCATACGCTTTTCCCAACACGCGAGCCGTGCCGTAGTCACGCGCCGCAATCGCTCGGTACATATTGACCGGAGCATTAAACAAGTGCTGAAAGCGACTGACGAACCATCGCGGAGATAAGAATACGCCGGATAACGCCCGTGCTGAATTTTCAAACGGACCTAAACCACCCCGTCCTGTTGCCGTCCGAACGTAGCTGGCGATTGCCTTTAACCCTTCGTGAGTAGCAGTATCACGCCCGCCACGCGCCGCAACCATGATATCGAACAGGTCCGCGCGGAGTGTATTCAACGCAACCGTACTCGCCCCTTGTATCCGGGCCAGCCCAGGAATTTGCCCAGAGTATTCACGCAAAAAGATATAGTCCTGTTTCGAGAGCGGTTGAGTTATGTCCGTCATTCCGTTATCGTACTTCGCGTACAAGTCCGAGTTCGCCCGACCTTCAAAGAGTCGGCGATTTGAGGCAATCACTTCGGACGGATCACGCAACGCACGGACGTATCCCGCCAGCGCCCCCTTCACTGAGGTCGGCGCAACCATCGCAGGCACTCCACCATGCAACGTCAGCAAGGAAGCATCCATCGACAGAGTGGTAGACTTCATTACGTCCTGTAACCCAAGTCCCAAATTCTCTCCAACTTTTCGGACGAATGTTTTTGGTCGCAGCTTCTCAATGAATTGATCGGCCTCGACCCGCGCCAAGAATTCTTTATAGTCAGCATCCCGGAACTCCGGGCTGTTCACGTCAGGATTTGCCCGCTTTTTCGCGCCCTCGTCGCTGATCCGTTTCGCAATTCCGAGCAGATCGTCACGTTCAACATCAGACAAATCTCGACCGGAAGTCTTGCCCGCACGAGACGCCAAGGCGCGATCTGCCCGCGATAGCAACGCCATCGGATCATACGCCTCTTGCAATCGAAGTTTCGCCAGATTCAACCGACGACCTACCGCACTGTTATTGTGATAGGCAGCCTCAGTCAGAATGTTTTGCTGCTGTTCTAGCCCCTTCATTTGAAGATCGATATCGGATCGGCGCTCTTTGCTAGTTGCCTCCGACCGTTGCTTCATTAGGTCCACGTATTTGTCGTGGTTCTGACGAGCGCGCTCGACAACACCCGCGAACTCTTCTGAATCCAACAGGCGTTCCTTGGTCAGAACGTCCATAGCAACGTCAGGGGCGGTGTCAATCAGGCCGCGCTGCTGCGCCTTAATCATCGTCTCTTCAAACCCTTGTGACTCCTGCTTCGTCAACTTATCCAGGTCAAAGAACGTGCGCATCTTCTGCATGTCCCGCTGCCGTCCACCAATCGTGAAATGGCCCAGACGATCAATTAGTTCAACATCGGTCGCCTTGTCCGGGACATTCGCCGACTCTTGGCCGGGGATTGGTTCTTGGGGAACGGTACGCCCGCCCGACGCAATCTCGTTCTCAAGCGCAACGGCATCGTCAAGGTCTTTTGTGAAGCGCTCATCGAGAGACTGATTTGTAAGTAGCGCTTCGTCGCTGGACAGACGATCAAACTCTGATTCCACAAAGTCCTTGACCGACTTGCCTTCACGATCCAGTTTGTTCTGTCGCCGAATCACAGCGAACTGCCGTTCATCCAAGCCCTTTAACTCGGCCAGCAACGTCTCACGCATCCGACTTAAATCTCGAACCGCACCCTCGGTCCCTTCGACCATAACATCCCCGCGCCCGCTTTGGCCGACAATCCGATTGCCTGTTTCACCAATGACGTAATCCTTAACCTCGCGGTCCAGTATGTCGAGTTCATCCAGTTTGGCCTGGACTTCCTCACGACGAGTCTTGATCTGCTCTGCTTCGAGAGCAGTTGATTTGACGTTTGCTCGATACTCCGCTTCTAAGCTTTGTAACGCATTCAACTCACCGTCAAAATACTCTTTGTATCCTTCGGGAACAGTTGATTCTCCCTCTCGAAACTTCGCCGAAATGCCTTCCTCGATCTCGTCCGCATTCTTGCGGAACATTTCACGGGCATCAGCGATAGCCTGTGCGGCCAGCGGTGCCTCAGCATGTCGCTGAACCAGCGTAGCCTCCATATCGGAGAACGCCTTCGCCAGCTTCCCGCCGATACGCATTCCACCACCCAAGCCTGCGCCAGCAATGAAGTTCTGCTTGATTCGATTCACTAACTCTTTTGGATCATATTCGTCTTGAGTTAGAGCCACGTCCATCATATAATCAGCAACGCCTGTCGCCGCTTGCTCCGCACCCGCACCGCTCGCGTGAGCCAACACGTCCATAACTGGCGTCAACAACAGCTTGTTCGACACAGCTTGAATCGCACGGGGAGTGACTTTCTTCCCAAACTTGGCAGCCAAATCACCAGACTTCCCAAGGAACAACGCGCCCCCGGCATTTACAACGCCGTGCAGCAGTGCCGTTCCATGCGCATCGGGATGCCGGGATAAGGACGTGGCTGCGGCTTCGGACCCCAACATGGTTGCCAAGGCTACCTCACCCACACTGACTGTATGCTTCACTACCGGCAACGTACCTGCGGTTGCACCGGCACCGGGAATAGAGTATGCCATCAAAAGTTGAGTGGCAAAACCGCTCATGTCACGGGTAAGACCTGCCGCCGTTTCGCCGATAGCCGACTCTTTATCGAACGCCTCTTCCTTTTGCTCAAATAGATTCTGCTTTGCTTGCAGATTCTCACGCACACCCTTCAAACTTTGCCGCGCACCTTCGGCTCCGGGGATAGCATTTACTCCCGGCAGACTGAGAAGAATTTCTCCACCGGCAAGTCCGCCCTTCATTACCCCCACACCACCAGTCACGACGCCGGTATCCGCTGCACGAAATAGCAATGGATCATTGTACCGCTGCATGTCAACATGCGCGTCCCATGCTGTTGCCAGAAGTTTTCCGTATCGCTCGCGTTCCGGGCCTTCTGGCATCTTACTGTACGTGGTCTGCCAGCGACTCAGCAAATCCTCACGCACACTATTCGTATAGACTTTTGGCTCCGTAGCCATGTTCTTATACTGCGAAGTATCCGTCGTTCCACCGAACTGTGATGGATCGAAGTCGTCCACTGTTGCGGTCGGATCGGCCTCTTGATTGACGGTCCCTCCGCCGCCGAACAACGACGGATCAAAGTCATCGCTCGATGCAGATGGAACAGTGGGAGCAGCTTGATTGATCGTCCCCCCGAATCGAGACGGATCAAATTCATCCAGGTCGGCCATGTTAGTTCACCGGGAGGGTGTGAGTGTTGCCGTGTTTGTCAATGACCTGAAACGTCTTGTAGCCGTTTCGTCGTGCTTCGGCCTTCGCACGTTCTGCATCAGCATTGGTCTTGACACGAACAGGAGTCTGCGCGGGCTGCGCAAAAATCTGTGATGGCTGCGGAGCGCTGCCACCTTCCAAGTTGCCCTGTGAATCCAACTTGAACATATCCTCGACAGACTGTGCGGCTTGCGAGGTTCCGCCCCACCAACTTGAACGCTCCTGCATTTCCGGAACGTCCTCCGCAGGCAGTCCATACTGCGCATTGAGTTGGTTGATGCGCAATGCCTTCGCCCGATATTGCTCGTTAGTGGGTTCCTCAAACCGGGCGAAGTTATCCTCGATGGACTTTCGCTGAGTAGTGTACTGTTGATTGCGGCTTTGCGTTGCAGCGAGTCGTTGTTTCATAAAATCACCGAGCAGTTGCTCCGCAAACTTATTCTGCAACACACCATCTTTATCGCGTGTGGTCAGGCCCGCGATTGCTTTTCCCATCGCCGGCGTGAATTCGTCACCAAATACTTCGGTCGCAGTGTCCGTCAGATTTTGATTCCAGCGAGTTTGCTCCATAACCGGATCGTCCTTGTCCTCCGCAGTCGTCAAATAGTCGATTGGTGACGGAGCCTTCGCACTGTAAAATCCTTGCACAATCTCTTGCTGTTTCTTGAGATATTCGGATTCGCCCATCACTCCGCGAGCGCGCTCTTTCTGCAACAGTTGCAGATTGTTTTCCGCCGCAGCACGGGCCACAAGTTCGCGTTGATTCGCCCGATGCGCAGCTTGTGCAGCCTCCATCCGGGCTAACTCTGGATTAGTACCCTCCCACGCAAGGTACGCTTTCCCGGCATCACTCAACTGAAAATTCTGTGACGGCTCATCAACCAACACGTTGCCGTTGATCTCGATATAGCCGCCACCAACATTAACGCCCTCTTGAATCAGACGGCGATTCGCCGCACTGATATAACCAGGGCGCGTTGGTTGAGTGGCCTGCTTCAAACGAGCAAGTCCGGTCGGAGAGAGTTGGTTGTCACCGTATGGCATGATTCACCTTAGTAGTCAACACCAAGCAACTTGTTGTACATTTTGAATAGTGTGTCCGATTCAATCTCGGCTTTGGGTCCGCCGAGTTCCTCATTCATAATGTCGTCACGCTGGAACATTCGCAACGCTTTCTTCTGTGTCCTGGGATCGCCGAGCAAATCCACTGCGGCCAATTCATCCTCAAGCGCTTGCGCCTCGATCTGACCAAGCGTCTCAGCCGTTCCAGCATTTCCCGCAGCAAAATGCTCTTGCAGTAGGCGTTGAACATGCGCTGCTTCGGGCCGACGTTCGTGGACTGTGCCGCGTGACGACCCATACGTGTTGTTTCCCAAATAGTTTGGCGCAGCCGGACCCTGAATACCAGTCGGATTCTGGCTAGCGAGCAGACGTTGGTATGCTTGATCCGGCGTCATGTTACGACCCCAAGAGTGTTTGTAGCAACTTCATGTTCCGGTCAGACCCGGCGAGTTTCATCTGTGCATTGAACTCGGCCTGTCGTTGACGCGCTTTCAGACCTTCGACCCCAATAGTCGAGAGGGTGCCAATATCTTGACCGAGCAAGGTGTCATGCAACTTGTTGAGGGCCGCATTCTGATCGCGGACCACTCGTGCATTCGACGCATCGACAAGCGTACTGCCGCCGAGGCCACGCGCCGCCATCCGCGCCGCTGCGGTCTTGGCAGTCTGATCGGCGGACGCACGAATTTCGTCCGCATACGAACTGCCGCGTTGCTGCATCATGGCTTGAAGCTGATTGTAAAGCTGCTGATAGTCACCCTGTCCACCAGCACCAGCCCCCGCCCCGATGGTGATTGAACTTTCATCCCCGCCCATCGACGCAATCAGGCGCTCAAACTGTTTCGTCGGATCGAGAACGCCTTTATTGCCGCCCCCAAACACTGTGTCGCCAGTTACCCGAACCTTACCGCCACCGAGCAAGGCATTGATGATGTCGCGCTTCTGGATATCGGATTGCTGAGTGCGAACTTGATTCTGCATCCGCTCAGTCATGGCGCGTTCACGCTGTATCTGATTCATTCGCGCCTGTTCGGCAGCATACGGGTCTTTGTACGACCCCCACGCATCCGTAGCAAACGGACGATACTTGTCATTGAGCCACGATTCTTCGGGACTCGTCAAGTGAAAAGCCGCACCACCACCAGCAGACCATGATTGAGATTCAGCCATTTGTTATACCTTTATACCTGCTTTGATTTTTTCGATTGCTGCTCCAAGACGTTGCATGTACGCCATCTGACTTGTATCCGCCGCCTGCAATCCTGTCATGCCAGTTTGCAGACCAGTGATACTCGTCCCCATCGTGCCAAGTTGCGTCGTAGCCGCAGTCAATCCTTGCTGTATTTGGGATTGCCCTTGCGCTTGCGCCGCCAACTTCGCCTGCAAATCGGCAGTCTGTGAATTGATTCCGCCGATTTGATTCTGTACGTTTGTCAGTGTTCCACTAAACGCATTCACCTGTCCGCCAAGCACTGTACTTGCTTGCTGCAAATTCGTGATCTGCCCCAAGCCTTTATCGACCAGCCCGCGAATGTCGGCGAACTGCCCACTGTAATCCATCGCATCGCCGCCGCCAAGCATACCGGCCATGCTCGCGCCAGCCCCGCCCTGTTCCGTAGTCCCCTGCATAGGATAATACTGTCCCAATGCAGAAATGGTAGATGACAGATCAGGTGTCAAATTCACGTCCATATTCAATTATATCCGTTATGGATTAAGTGTCCACGACCCCCAAAAGGTCGCCTGAACCAGCATTAAATCCAGGTATTTTAGCTCTGCCGCCGCAACCGCTTCGTTCCAGAAAAAGCACAGACTGACTTTCGGATTCGTGATTGTGCCCGGCCCGCCAAGCAGTTTCGGGAAGTGGCCAATGCACAGATGATCGAGTTCGATCACCACGTTATTCACGGTCGAAGGAGTACCAGTCGCCTGCGCCGTAACAGCGGTTCGAGACGTGTTACTGGCATGGATACCGCCTTGCCCCTTCCACGTTTGCGCCGTGCATTGTGCCGATCCGCCTTGCCACACACCGGACCCATTCAGTGACGAGATCGTAGCGTGAAGTGTGGCTCCCGCCGCAGTCATGTACACTGCATTGTTGTAGCTGTCCAACGTGCCAGCCTTCGTGCGCGAGATACCGATAGTGTGATACCAACTGTTGAAGTCAGGCGACGTGGTGTCGCTCGCCGCGAAGAACGAGATCGGCCCCGTAACCACGGCAGGGAGCAACAAACTGGCGCGAGTGCTAGATGAATACAACGTCGAGGACGAACCAATCGGCCCTGCACCCACGGTCGGACTTCCAGTATTGACGAGACTATAGACATTTCTCGTTCGGTCAAATCCACCACCATTCGGCCAGAATCCTTTCAACGCAGTGCGATAGACATTGTATCGCCCGTAGGTATCTGTTGCAGCATAAAGTTGGAACGCCGAGTTACCTACATAGATATCAAAGCCCGTTCCGCCCGCCGAAGCGTTCGCCCCGATAGCCATGAAACCAGTATCCGTCGTTCCATTGAAGTTGATGATGTCAAACGGAACCTGCGTTGTAGTACCCGCAAAGCAGACCCGAACCGTGCGCCCTGTCGTATCACTGGCCGCAGCCGCAGCATTCCACCATCCGACAGGAAACCGGGACATGTCAACCAAAAAGACCGTCGAAGTAATCCCGGCACCACCGGGTACAGCTTGTGACGTGGCACGTACAAAGTCGGTTCCGAGTACACTGTCCACGTCCACGCTAAGCGTGTCGGTGCCCGTCAATACGCCATCGCTCACCGCAAGCTGTAAAGTCTTTGCCCCCGTGGTGCTAAATGACACCGTTGTTTCCAAAGCGTTCGCGTTGCCGAAGGTCGCGGAGCCGGTGCCTGCCGTCATTGACCACGTAACGGTGGGGGTTTTGTACGGAGTAAAGTCTACCGGAAAGTTATTTCGCAACGGATTCACGCTGCTCACGGTCACAGATGACATGGAGCAGAATGCGAAACCGCCGAATAGCGAGAACGCACCGCATGTAAACTGCAAGTAGCGGGTGGGATCAGCCCGATCATACAGCGTGATAAGGCTTCCACTTGGGATCGCAAGCAAGTCGGCCTGTCGATTCACCCCGAATCGATCTGTCACCGCGATGTTCAATTGCGTTGATGCAGATTGAGTTGCGCTACCAAGACGGAATGTCCCCGCAGCGGGCGTACCAAGAACAGTCGATGAAAACGTATACCAGAAATGCTGGCCCGGAAATCCATCTTCTGTATACGTGCCAGCCAAATTGGCATTCGTATTCTGCAATACCGTGATATCCGATCCTGCGGCAACAACCGGGGCAGCGTTTGCCGTCGCCGTGATTGTAACTTCGTCACTCTCTTCAAAATTAGGCGTAGTCACCGTGCAACGCAGAACATACTCACCGGCTGCGCTCATCACCGCTTCGGTACTTTGTGACGTGGAGTTGGAGAACGTAACCGTACCGGGACCGCTCACCTTCTCCCATAAAACGGTAAAGGATTCTCCCGTCTCAACCGTACAGAATAGTTCGACGTTTGCTGCCATTATGATCTAAATTGAACCTCTTGGTTGTCGCCAGCACTCACCGCAGGCGCAACTGCTAAGTCACGCTCGGCGCGCTCTATGCCCGCATCGATGTAGCCAATCTCTGCGCTCTCGAAGATGATCGGCTTGTCCAATACTGTTCCGGTAATCTCGTAGATCAGAGCATGACCAGAGATTGCAGGTTTGCATACGCCATTGTTTCGCAGAATATCTTCCAACGTATCCTCGTGCATACGGAAACGTCGGTCACTGTCTGCTTGATTAAATACTTCCTGCCCATCCGTGCCAGTCCAAAATCGTTGATAGCCGTTCGTTCCGCTCTCAATGTCAAGGATCGTTTTGCATTCCAGAATCTTACTCTTCCGAGTCGGGGATTCCGAAATCTTGATCGGCCCCATGAACTGCGTACAACTAATGGATTCAACCGGGTCATCCAGATCAAGGCGAAAGATACCATCGCCGTTGCCGTACAAAACTCCGCTCGCCTCTTCACTGTCAAGCGACGGCATGGCCAGCATCACAGTCGGGTAGATCAAAGACGCCGCATACTCCTGCTCGTAAAAACCGCCGTTCTCAATATCGTAGTACCATGCCTGTTCTTCTTCGCCGCGCACGTTGATATGCACCATGCGATAGCGAGTGTCATAGCACAGGTTGACTTTCGGATTCGAGGAATCATAGATCAACGAGATCAGATCATCCGGCAAGCGCTGCCGTGAAATTTCGGTGGGGGTCGCTGTGGATGCAGACTCCAACGTGACCACGCCGGTCTTGGTCATTATGAACAACGTGTCATCCGGTAACTTGCACCACGCACCTTGACCCAAGGGGCCGACCGTGCTGCTCAGGACTTCCATGATACCACCACGTCGAGGATGGCCGCGCATGATGAACATCCCATCTTCACACCCGACGATCATGCTGTCCGCAGTTTGGGGAATCAAAGCCACGATAGGACCGCCGAGCAGCCCTTCGTTATCACCCGCCGTAGCGAACGCCCCACCTTCATCGTCCACGAAGTAATCCCAATCCGTAATGTCACCTGTACGAGAACCATATAAGACGTGCGGAGTGAGGCTCGAACCCGCAAGCCAAATGCACCCTTGCCAACACGCAGCCACTCGACAATCATACGGGGCCGTCCCTTCGGTTACGATAGAGTCCAGAGTGTACAAACGATTCACCCCCGCTGTATTGAACACGGGGTCCGAGGAATTGTTATACACTAGCACGTCACCATTGTTCGCAATAACAGTCTCGAACAACATAGTCGCAGCGAACACCGGGCGTCCAGTCGAGATCAACGGAACATCCGATTGTCCTTCATCAACCTCTTCATACGATTCACCAATTCCGTTGAATCGATACAGCACTCCATCTTCTGCTGCGATGAATGATTGTTGCGGGGTCTGTCCGCTATCGCCGTTGATTGCTTTCAACAAGTTCACTTCACCAAACGCACCCGAAGGCGAGCCGATGAACTTCATCTGCGGACGAGTCGCAGAGACGCGGCGTCCGTCGATGGCGTTGAACGGAAGGAAATTCACGGAGCGAATAGTGGAGTACGGGGGTTGTGCCTGGAACCCGAACTTCCGCACCACACCGGCTTGCGGTGGATGGATAGGCTTCCGAATTATTTGCTGAGGTTGTGGCATATTATATTTTACGCTTTCAAGCGCCGTGCGCGTAGTCGTGCCCCGGCATATAGTGTAGACGTGCGGCCTGCGGCAGCCGCAGCATTACCCCATACCAGAGAGACAGTTCCCGTCCCGTCCACGTCAAATTGTGCAGTGAACCGAAAGGGGTAAATGTTCCCGTCGCCGTTGCCCACCGTCACACCAGGGGACGCCGCAAGACGGGTCGTGGAACTGAACGCCGTAGCCGCGTCCGCTGTCAACGTGCCGCCGCCGTTGTATCGTGTACCCTGGTAGTTCGACCGCGCAGCAACCCATGTCCCACTGTTCATTAAGTTGATGGCCATGTCGCCAGTCGTATTGTTTCCGGAGCAAGCCCCTTCAATCTCAACGGTCCACTTCTCACCCGCCACGACAGAGAACGACATGCCGGTTAAGCTTTGCTCCGACAAGTTCGTAATCGCCGAGTCTGCCGCCAACTTCAACGACTTGTCGGGACAAGTGTTGAAGTGGATATACGATCCATCAGGCGCGAGAACGTCGGACGGAATGTTCGCCGTGCCTGCGGAACCAGCCTCCGTGCTACCCGTTTCAATGTTGAGGTAGGAGTGATTAACAACGAACACGCCCCACGTTACCGGGCCAGTGATATCTGTGTTGTACAAATCCGCACAGGCACAGATCGCAGACTCGCAACCAGTCGTGCAACCTGTGATTAGACTCGACTCGAACTGCGCCTCCGACATACGGAACACTCCAAGTCCGACCGGGCATCCGCTAATGACAGAGTTCGAGAACGAGTAGATAACACCATGATCGAACAACCATGCCCCGTAATCACTCCACGAGGAAGCAAACTGTCCCGTGACAACGCCGGACCCTTGTGAACTTACGCCCGCGTGCCAGTTCGAGAAACCAACCGATGCGCCTAAGTTACAAATCCCACCAGCGAACGAATTGATTCCGTAATGAAATGACGATCCGCTTCCGACCAGAACACACTTCGTCACCGACCCAAGTGTGCTGTTTGAGTTCAACGTGATGCCGTGAGTATCCGTGAATTCAAGGATCGACTTCACAATAGTCACGGTCGCGGCCACGTTTCCGCTTGGAGCCGTAGCTGCAAGATGCTTGCTGGCCAGTGTGATTCGTGAGTTCCCACTATCGACGTTGGTAATCTCGTGGCACCCGGCGATATACGTTGGCAACGTACCCCCGCTCGCGGTATAGATGATTGCGTAGTCACCCACCGCAATGTTGGTCACGTTGTTCAAGTTAATGATGACGGACCACGCCCCGGCTGCGCCAGAGGAACTCTGCACACTCGTCATGCTTTTCGAGTATGTATTCTCGCCCGTGATGTTGACGTTAATTCCATTCGGATGTTCAATTACAATCGAAGCGGATTCTGCAATTGTGCCATCTTTAACAACGATGTTCGCTACGGTATCGGGCGAGAGGATTCTGCGGTTCAAGTCGTTCAACGCTCGATTGACGGTCGCATACGGATTACCAGTCGTACCATCGCCATCAGTGTCGTCACCACTTACGCTGACATATAAATTCAACGTCGAGTCAACATAGATCGGCGCTTCCGGAGGGAACGTGACAAGGTAATATATCTGACTGCTCGTCCGCCCATCAGGAGCCTCGACACTGATATTCAACGTGTAGACGCGGTTCGGCTCTACCGTTCCAGTGATGAAGCCAGTCGTCGCACCAGTGAAGAAGTCGTTCAAGGCAGTAAGTGTGCCAGTCACTTCCGGAACATTCGCAGGTGGAATCGCACCAGTCGTGTCCGTAACATCCGAGTCTCCCACGTCGATTGTTAAGGCTTGTCCGGGTTCGCCAATGCCAGCACCGAATCGCATCTGCACAACATAGTCGCCACTGCCATCGCCGCCCGGATCGGGATCGCTAATTAGGAAGCCATCCGTTACTGTCGGCGTTCCGGTGCGCGTGATATGGATTGTCGTTTCTTCTTCCAGATCATCCACGTACCCGATAGTCGTGTCGATCATAAACGCGCCGACCGGAGGTAATGGATCAGGCGTGATGATCGGATCGTTCTCGTCACCAACCAACAACAGCGGTGCAGTAATGCCCGGCAATCGGAAGAAGGTCATAATTGATGACTTCGCAAAGTCACGCTGCGATATGTTCTTCGCAGTCATGGGCGTCATCACAGTATCAATCTCATTCGTCGCTCGATCCACAAAGCGAACCAGACCTTCGGCACCCGCCGCAATATCCTCAAGCAGATATGCGTTCCCAACAGCCGCTTGCACGTTCTGGAAAGCTTGCCCAGACGCAGTGCGACCGTGACGCGGGTTGCCGCGTGGATTGTTGTATGATCCAGACGATCCAATGATCGGAGGCTGAGGCATTAGAATGATCCAGCATCAACGTCGATGGGGGCAACGATTAGTTGGTAGTTGCGCGGATACCCTCTGTTCGGACCACGAGGCTTCAAGCGCCGAACGCCCTGCGCCACCTTATCCTTGCGGATGAAGTCCGGCAGCATCTTCTGGAACAGTTCGGTGTGCAGTCCAGGTGCATCGTTGTAC
>JACCDR010039279.1_pt1 | contig 17847 bp, 13 predicted proteins | sample 7446431 | NCBI WGS metagenome assembly JACCDR01 (sample SAMN15323443, study PRJNA562643) | freshwater metagenome | isolation source: river surface water | place: USA:Blue River Watershed | collected 2017-08-17
CTCTAAATGCAATCCGATTGAACGTCGGCTCTGCTGCCATCTCCATCAGGCGATGAGTGGGTGGGTCTTTACCGACTATCAGACAGTCAAAGAACGAATACAGGCTACTACTACCCAAACAGGACTTACTGTGGTGGTACGATTAAACCTTGAACCCTATCAGAAAGGACTAAAGGGAAACCCCAAAAATAGCCGCTTCTAAAAATATTCAATATCATCCCACTATACCACAACTCAACTATCGAATTCTTCCCAATTAAATGTGTAGTTTATTTTAAAACCGTTCCCTAAAGATCATTAAACTATCACATCCATAAAAGTTTTGTAGGGGCGACCCTTGTGGTCGCCCTCTTTCGTGACCGAATGGTTGGGATGATCCGACATATTTGATTGTGTTTGTTCCCCATCGTTCGGGCGGAATGATCCGATATGTTTGTGTCGGTTTGTTCCCTATTGTTCGGTCACGAAAGAGGGCGACCACAAGGGTCGCCCCTACATTGACCCACGTGTATTGCCGAATGGTTGGGATAATCCGACGTATTTGTATGCGTTTGTTCCCCATCGTTCGGTAGACAAAACACATGGGCAAATGTAGGGGCGACCACAAAAGTCGCCCTCTTTCATTTCCGAACGATCAAGAGTCCAATATAGTCAGGTATAAACACGTACAGCCTACTATGTATAGATAGTAGGCTGTACGAAAGTATTTTAGTTTATTCAAAGGAAAACAGAACGAGTTCTGGAATCCTTACAGGGTTCTGACCTTATTCAGCGGCCATTGCTTCTACAGCTACAGGCTCGATAGAAACATAGGAACGATTCTTAAAGCCTTTGCGGAATACAACCCGACCATCAACTAGGGCAAACAGGGTATGGTCTTTACCAATACCTACGTTTAGATCCGGATGGTGTTTTGTACCGCGTTGACGTACCAGAATGTTGCCAGCTTTTACTACCTGACCACCAAATTTTTTCACGCCCAGGCGTTTGCTATGTGATTCGCGACCGTTTTTGGAACTACCGGCCCCTTTCTTGTGTGCCATATCTGTAACCGAATGTTAATTAGTTCAAAGAAATTGTTTCAATCATGATTTTGGTAAACTGCTGGCGGTGACCATTTTTCTTGCGATACCCCTTCCGACGTTTCTTCTTGAAAACAATCACTTTCTCACCTTTTACGTGTTCCAGTACCTTTGCGGATACTGAGGCTCCCGATACTGTCGGTGTTCCTACCGACACATCCCCGCCATTTTCGACAAGCAAAACCTTGTCAAACGTCACGTCAGCGCCAGTTTCTGCGTCCAGTCTATGAACGTAAATATACCGGTCTTTTTCTACTTTAAATTGCTGACCTGCGATTTCTACAATTGCGTACATGATCTTTATTTAATACAGTGTTTTTTGAAAATTGGGACGCAAATATAAGATTCTTTTTTTACTTACACAACCTTTGACTGGATTTTTTAAATAAATGAGTAAATGAGCAAGTGAGTAAATAATCCTTGGGGGGCTTTCGTGAATACTCTCCACTGCTCTTTCAAAGGGCAACGGAGTTGCCCTCATTTGCTCATTTGCTCGATGGCTATTTTTGCAGAAAGCAAGCATAGTGGAATGCCTCCGCCAGGATGGACACTTCCGCCGACAAAATACAGGTTCTGGATACGAGACGACTGGTTGGCGTGGCGTAGAAATGCGGCATAGCGGCTGTTGGAACTAGTGCCATACAAGGCTCCCTGACTGGATGAAGTACGGGATTCAATGCTGCGAGGATCCAGTATGCGTTCGCAAACAATCTGTTTGCTGATGTCTGTTTTTAGCATTCGACTTAGTTTAGTCAGAATGTTGCGTCGGGCTTCGGCAATCAGGCCGTCCCAGTCCTGACCAGAATTATTGGGTACATTAATCATCACAAACCAGTTTTCGCAACGAGAAGGAGCATCATCAGGTTTGTACTTGGAGGTAATATTGACGTATACCGTAGGATCAGTGGAGATGGTCTGGTGGTGAAACAGGCAGTCAAATTCATGCCGATAATCCTGACTGAAGAAAATATTGTGCAAGTCCAGTTCCATAAAGATTCGTTTCATTCCCCAATAAAAAATCAGGGCAGAAGTAGACTTTGGCTGGTTCAACACACGTTCAGGAGCGGATGTGCCCGGCAGGAGCTTGCGATAGGTATGGACAATATCCATATTACTCACCACCACATCAAACGAATGATAGGAAGCCTCTGTTTGGCTGCGGCCTTTGTCAAGACGCACCCCAGCTACATGATTGTTTAAGACCACAATCTGGTTTACTCGCTGGTTATAGACAAACTGTACGCCCAAGTCTGTGGCTAGCCTAACCAGACTTTGGACAATATCATAGATGCCTCGTGCCGGAAAGTATGCCCCAAGGTTATATTCCAGATGCGGGATGATATGCATAATACCTGGTGTCTGATAGGGATTTGAACCGTTGTAGGTGGCATATCGGTTGAAAAGCTGTACAATGCGAGGATCTTGAAACCACTTTTCATTGACCTGATTTAAGGTCTTGAATACATCCAGCCGGGACAGGTTCATATATCCATGAAAAGCATCTGCATTAAACCAGGTAGAGACTGAATGCAACGACCGCTCCAAAAACAGTTTGGCCACTACGTCATATTTAAAGGCACTTCGTTGCAAATAAGCCAGTACCTGTTCTTTTGGTTCACCTGTTTTCTTCTCTATTTCCTGTGCAAAAACTTCCGGATCGGCATAGGCACAGATATGGGTTCCATCTTCATAGAAATATTCACACACCACAGGTAATTTTCCATATACCAGATAGTTGGCTGGATTTTTTCCAGCAATCAGAAAAAGTTCTTCGACCAGTTCAGGCATGGTAAACAAAGACGGCCCGGCATCAAACCGATATCCATCTACCTCAAATTCGGTCATTTTTCCACCTGGCCAGCCGTTTGCTTCAAAGACAGTCACTTGAAAGCCTTTGACTGCCAGCCGGATAGCCGCAGCAATACCAGCAATACCTGCGCCAATAACTGCCGCTGTTTTAGTATGCATAATAATGATAAAGAAAAGTTACATGTAGCAAGTAAATGACCCAGCAAAGGTGTAAATAAAAATTCACCGTCACTAATGAAAAAAATTATGCTGATTAAAATACTCGCCATTCGTTTACACTAGTGAGTAAGCCCCAACGGGGCGTAATCCATCAGCACAGGGTGTAGTGAACCCAACGGGACGTAATTCGTAATATTTTTTTCGGTAATCCTCCCCATCAACCATATAAATATGTCTTTATCTATTGCAATTGCTGCAAATCCTGAACATTTTTGTCAGCTGAATGTTTCTACCTGAAAAGATAGCCCAATCAAAAGCCATAAACATAGAATAGATAGCCTTGTATAGCTAAAACTATGTAGAAACAGTTTTAGTTATAGCTTCTTTCAAAAACTGGCATCCTTGTTTTTAACTTTTTAGATACAAACTGAAACATGCTTTTTTTATCTCATTCCATGAGGCGGGCTTGGAATGAGGTCTAGAAATTGTTTTTTATCCTTTATTTTCACCCGACACACCTTTGTATATGTCTGGAAGTTCTTTTCATCCTAAAATTGCGGTAGAACTGATTAATGTCGAAACCAATCAAGTATTTGCCAAAGCAAATATGGAGGCTAGTCAGTTGCCAGAAAGCTTCGAAAAATCTACGACCCTACATCTAGGCGACGACCAATGGACAGTTGAAGAAGCCATTCCGATGCATGCCGATGAATTTATGCTCACCGGAAAATTGACCTTAAAACTTCGGAAGGTATTACTTGTCAGCCCAGAAGAACTTCTCTATAGTATCCCTAGCATTTCGCATCAGTTACCAATCATTGTACCAGAGGCTGCATATGGTAATTTTGTATTTATGATGCGGGAAGATGACTGGAAACAATTTGAGTTTTTACCCAAAGATACAACCCCAGATATAGAAAAAGAGCTGGAAAAGGTGCAGGAAATCTGGGATGCCCACAGCCAACTAGTAGACGAGAACTGGTATGCGTTTAAAAAACTACACGTCCGCACACCCATTGCACATGCCTCACTGGGTATCAAACTGGCCGATTTTACAGATTTTTTTGGCATTGAAACCATTGGATCGGTATCGTTTCACAGTGGCGAAGGATACGTAAAAAACGGATTTTCAGCTATTTGTGAAGAATTTCATTTCTATGGAATCCTACAAGATGGACACATTGAGGATCTTTGCATAGATAAAATAGAGGATTTCAGTACCTTTACGGCCTTCTTACTCACCCATAATCTGGTGCTGGTAGACTGGTGTAGCTGTGAAATTATTACGGGCTAAGAAACAATGAATAAATGAGCAAGTGAGCAAATGAGTAAATAAAAAGGCTCATCACTAACCTCCAGGCTCATCACTAACCTCCAGGCTCATTTACTCATTTATTAACTTACTCATTTACTCATTTATATATACGTATGCTTAGAACACACACTTGTGGCGAACTTAGAATGAGCCACATAGGACAATCTGTTACGGTTTGCGGCTGGCTGCAACGCTCCCGCGACAAAGGACACATGCACTGGATAGACCTCCGCGACCGCTACGGCATTACTCAGTTAATCTTTGAAGAAGGCAAAGCAGGCAAAGACCTGCTTGAAAAATCTCGTTCGCTTGGACGTGAATTTGTACTTCAGGCTACAGGTACAGTCATTGAACGGATTTCTAAAAATCCTAACATGCCTACTGGAGACATTGAAATTCAGGTTACTCACCTAGAGATTCTGAATTCAGCAAAGCTGCCTCCGTTCCTGATTGAAGACACAACCGATGGTGGAGACGACCTGCGGATGAAATACCGCTACCTCGACCTGCGTCGCAATACTGTACGTGAAAGCTTGCAACTGCGGCACAAAGTAGCCCAGCAAACCCGTGCCTACCTCGATAGCCTCAGTTTTATTGAAGTAGAAACACCTGTGCTCATCAAATCTACGCCCGAAGGAGCCCGTGACTTTGTGGTGCCAAGCCGGATGAATCCAGGTGAATTTTATGCCCTGCCACAGTCACCTCAAACCTTCAAGCAGCTGTTGATGGTATCAGGCTTTGACCGGTATTACCAGATTGTGAAGTGTTTTCGCGACGAAGACTTACGTGCCGACCGCCAGCCAGAATTTACGCAGATTGACTGCGAAATGTCGTTTATTACCCAGGAAGATATTCTCAATACCTTTGAAGGACTGGTTCGTCATCTGTTCAAACAGGTAAAAGGGCTGGAAATTGGACAAGTGCCACGGATGAGCTACGCCGAAGCCATGCAAAAATATGGTTCCGACAAACCAGACATCCGCTTTGACATGAGCTTCGTGGAATTAAAAAATGCAGGCGGGCTTGACCTCACTTCTGGCAAAGGATTTGGCGTATTTGACGATGCCGAACTGGTGGTAGGCATCTGTGCCAAAGGCTGCGCCGACTACACCCGCAAGCAAGTAGACGAACTGACCGACTTTATAAAACGGCCACAGATTGGAGCCAAAGGCATGATCTCTGCCCGCTACAATACCGATGGTACCCTGAAATCGTCGGTAGATAAATTTTATAGTGAGGAAGACCTGCAAAAATGGGCTGAAGCCTTTGGAGCGGAGAAAGGTGACTTAATGCTGATCCTGTCTGGTGAAGCCAACAAAACCCGTAAGGCACTGAATGAACTACGACTGGAAATGGGCAACCGCCTGGGTCTTCGCAAAACGGATCACTATTCGGTACATTGGGTGGTAGACTTTCCGTTGCTGGAATGGAGTGAAGAAGAAAACCGCTGGTTTGCCATGCACCATCCGTTTACCTCGCCTAAGCCAGAAGACATTCCATTGCTGGAAACCAACCCTGGCAAAGTTCGTGCCAATGCCTATGACATGGTCATTAATGGCGTAGAAGTAGGTGGTGGTTCCATTCGTATCTTTAACCGTGACCTGCAATCTCGCATGTTTGAACTACTCGGCTTTACCGCCGAAGAGGCTAAATATCAATTTGGATTCCTACTGGAAGCCTTCGAATACGGAGCCCCTCCACATGGAGGTATTGCGTTTGGCTTTGACCGTCTGTGTTCCCTGTTTGGTGGTGCTGATTCAATCCGTGACTTTATTGCTTTCCCAAAAAACAACGCAGGTCGGGATGTGATGATTGACACACCGTCTGTCATTTCAGACAAGCAACTACAGGAATTGCACATCAAAACAGATGTAAAATAATAGGTAGAAAAAACCAAATACAAATGATTGATTGTTAAATAGATGAATAGTTGTACATACAGTTAGAACCATTTGTCCATTTAACAATCAACCATTTTCTCCTTTCCAATCATGCCTCTCCCTCCTTTCAACCTCTTCGGTTCAGCTTCTTCACAAGATTATGATGTGCTGCTGTATGTAGACATGTTAGGCACCATTCATGAAAATCATCAGCAGTGTAAACAGTATGCCCAGAAACTAAACATGCTGTTTGTTGAGGCAGGTTGGCTACCCAAACCCATCAATACCAATCTAGCCATTGTAGCCAATGGCATCTTGACACAGGTTCACAAAGGCACTCCTGATGAGCTAAACAATGCAGCCTTTCGTACCTATCCCATTCATACACAACTACATCCATTACCGATTATGCATCCAGTGGAACGAGACTGGCAACTGAAAGTGATTCGGGCATGTCGATCGGTATTGTCGCAGTATACACATACACCATTGCGAGGCCAGATCAAACAGGCGTTGCGAGGTAATCTGGACGATAAACTGACGGCACTAGCGGCTTTCTCTCTGGTGGACTTTGATATCTTTCCAGATGCTGCCGCTGTGGATGTATGGAAATCTGTAGCCTTTCAGTTGGGACAAGGGGCTGGCTTACTGGCTGGTGTAGAGTTGTATACCAAAGAAGAAATCGCAGACTACTATCCAGATTTAAACCCTTTTTTAGTTCGAAACGCAACAAAAGATCATTTATTAGCCCTAGAAATGCAGAAAGAACGGTTTATAGAACAGATCATTAGCCTCCGGTCGCAGTTTACCAGACTCACAGAGACCTAGGCAACTGTCCTTTTAAAAACTGTTTGGGATATGTTTTCGCAGCCCTGTGGACTAATCCAGTTTTACCCTAAGTCCAATACGGCGGTAATTTTCGCTAGGACTTACAGAAGAACTGCCATCTAACCGAATGACAAATACAGCCGTTGTATCTTTCCGAACAGGGAAATCGTTTTTGAACGTTAGTGTATACTTTGTGAAACTGGTATCTGCCTTTAACGTTACTTTATTGCCATTCAGGTCAAAATGCACACCTGCTTCTGCGCGAACGGTTTTTCCTGTCAGCAATACAGCAGGTATAGTATCCAGACTTATTTTCAGGTCTTCAGCAGCACCTAGATGTGGCCCTGTCAGGTTAATCTGCAACGACGGACTACCCGAACTACGAGTAACCGTAAAAACAGGATAGGTTACGCCTGCAGCAGGCTTGGTTGTAACAGCTAGGTTAAACTCAGCCTGTCTGATTTTCCCCAAATCAAATTCATTTTCTTTGAAACACGAGGTAACCCCCAGAAGTACAGACAAAGCAGTTATATAAATCAGTTGTTTTTTCATATCAAATAAGATTGACATTCTGTTGTTTTCTAGCTTAATACCCTTCATTTTGCTCAAGGTTGGGGTTGATCTGTATTTCTCGCAGTGGAATAGGAGCCAGCATAACCGGACTTGCAAACGGAATGCTATAGCCCAACGATGCTTTGGTAATAGTGGATCCCTGACGTTTCAGGTCAAAGAACCGGTGACCTTCAAAGGCAAATTCAATACGACGCTGCTTCTGAATCTGTGTCAGCAGTGCCGTTCCTGGCAAGGCCTCATCGGTCATCACAGGCAGGCCACAGCGGGTACGGATGGCATTCACGTCGGCCAAAGCATCGGCGCGGTTATTCAGATAATAATTGGCTTCGGCACGGTTCAAGTACATTTCTGAGATACGTATTACAGGTACATTGTCTAGATTTACAGTCCCATTCTTACCCAGAAACTTGGTACATTCGATAGCCGCAGTTCCCCATCCAGTGGTACCCAGTTCATATAGCCGTTGACGGACATCCAAGAGAATGATTGAGTCTTTTACACCTGTGCTGGGTCTGGTCAGCACCAGGTTTTCGGAATACAGAGCAGAAAGCAATGAGTTGGTAGGAACTAGATCACCGTATCCAGCAGTGATGATGCGGTTGCCAGGTTCTCTTAGGGTTGTAAAGCTGGTTTGCAGCGAGAAGTTTACACCTACATTTTCAGCAGTAGTAAATACCAGCTCAAATACCGATTCAGGATGTACCGCTTTTCGCCAGCCTGCTAGATAACTCTCTGGATCTGTGATCAGTTTAACCGGAGCTATCGTGATGGCATTTGTAGCATATTTTACGGTATTTTCCCAATCTTTGCTATACAATGCTACCCGACTCAGCAAGGCATTGGCAGCAGCAGCGGTAACATAGGTGGGTGCCCGGTTTACAGGAGTAGCAGCCAACTGTTCAATAGCGACTTCTAGTTCTTTGTAAATAAATGCGTATACATCATCAATAGAAGCCCGTTTGGGATAGGGTATTTCCTCCGTACTAGTCACACCTATCTCCATCAGAGGTACTCCACCTTTGTTGATCGGTTTTCCACTGAGATTATCTCCATTAGGCACTGCACCAGGCATATAGGCATAAGCCCGCATTAGGTCAAAGTATAGCAGTGCTCGTAGAAAATGCACCTGTCCTTCCAGCCCTTTTCGGCTAGATTCGGACATAGGCACAGATGGTATGGCTTTTAGAATTAAATTGGCATGATTGATAGCCCGATAGCCTACCCGCCAGTTATTGAAACTAGACTTGTTTTCGTACTCGTATATGAATCGTTGGGAGTTGCCTGTAGCCCGGCCATTATCAGCCAATGCTTCGGGAAAAGCAATCATATCCCGCCCATACAAGGTTGTGTTTTGCAGGTAGTCATAGAGACCTATAACGGCGGCTTGTATTTTCTTCTCGTCTGTCAGAGCCACAGAAGTGTCTATAGACTGCTGAGGTTGTACATCCAGGGCATCATTACAACTGGTGGTCAAACTCAGGCATAATACTGAAAATGCGATATAAAGAGATTGTTTTTTCATCATATTAAATAGGCCAAATAACGTAATAGATGTCCATGTGTTGCTGTCGTGGGTAGATCGGTTTACAGATCCAATTGAATACCAAACAGAAATGTACGAGCCAGCGGAATAGACCCATTGTTGCCACTCCCGGCATCCACAAACTCTACATCATATCCTTTCCAGCGAGTCCAGGTGTGTAGGTTAAAAGCCTGGGCATATACCTTGATGTTTTTCATTCGAGCGGCACTGATAATAGCCTTAGGCAGGTAATACGACAGTGTCAGTTGTTTGAGCCGAATAAATGAGGCATCAGTATAAAACTCGGCAGACGGAATATCAATACCTGCACGAGGTATATTCGTGACATCGCCGGGTTTTTGCCAACGTTTGTCATAGTATTCCTGCAAGGTATTGTACAACAAATCACCATTAGAAGCCATAAACTGACGTTGTGAATCATAGATGGTTCTTCCAAACTCATACTGAAACAGTACCGACAACTCCAGGCCTTTGTATTTGAGGGTGTTGTTTAGACCACCATAGACTTCTGCAAACCCATCGCCCAGAAACTGTGCATCTTTCTGATAGGAAGGAGAATAGGTAGCATTTCCGTTGGCATCATACCACATCGGACGACCATTGGCAGTGTTGACACCTGCATATCGGATATTATAGATAGCTCCTAATGGCTGACCCACAATAATACCTGAATTACTGGGCAAAAAGATTAGGCTGTCTTTCGTAGATGCCTTGATGCCATCGTATAACTTGGTAACTTTATTGTCAATGTAGGTAAAGTTAAAATCGGTCGTCCACTGAATGACTTTATCTATATTGGTAGATTTCACCTCTATTTCCCACCCTTTGTTGACTACCTGTCCGGTGTTGGACACACGCACATCGTAGCCAGATGTATTGGGCACCTCCTGCGACAGCAGCAGGTTGTTGCTGACCCGACGGAACAGATCTGTTGTAATGGAAACACGATTATTCAATAATCCTACATCCAGACCCAGATCGGAAGTAGCACCACGTTCCCATTTTAGGTTTGGATTAGCCAAGCTACTGACCTGGGTACCACTTTGCGCATTGTAGGTGCCAGAACCGCTGAAGAGACCCCGAGAGGCAAAATTACCAATCTGATCATTTCCAGTTACACCATAACTAGCCCGTAGTTTCAGGAAGCTAATCTTAGGCAGTTTTTCCATAAATTTTTCGCTGGAAATAACCCAGGCTCCAGACACAGACGGGAACAAACCGTACTGGTTGTTTTTACCAAAGCGGGAAGAACCATCATAACGAGTCAATGCTTGGAAGAAATATTTCCCATCGTAGTCGTACTTGAGTTGCATAAACGTACCTATGCGTCGAAACTCGGTTTCAAATCCAGAAACCGATCTCGGATTGGCCGTAGAACTCAGTGTTTGCAAGTCAGGAGTAGCCAGACCTTCGCCTGTGGCATTGTTTTCCTGGTAGTGGTCACGACGGTATTCCGCTCCCAACAAGCCTGCTATGGAATGCTTGCGCAGGGTTTTGTGGTAATTGACCACCGCATTGGTATTGAAGTTGACATTTTGCAGATTTTCCTCACTGACACGTCCATTCACAGGAAAGCCCTCAGCCGTACGAGGATCTGTGAACGAGTGACCTTTTCCCATCCGGTAGTCTAGTCCACCTACCCACCTGACCATAAAATCGGTTCCAATCTTATAGGTACTGTTCATGGAAAGCAACATCTGGTTGGTACGACTGTAGATGCTGTTCTGGTTACTTACCTGAATTACGTTCTGTGTAAACGCCCCCGTTAGTCCGCCAGGAGATTCGCCATAAAAGCTACCATCAGCATTATAAATAGGATTGATAGGCACAATCAGCGGCGATGCAAACGAGGCTGCCCCAAAGAAATTTCCTGAGTTTGGTCCACCAAAGGGTCCTTTCTGGGTAGTAGAGGATAGGAAAAGAGAAGGTTCTAGTGTCAGGTTTTTAATTTGATGGCTCAGTTTCAGCATGGTCGTAGCCCGTTTGAAATCAATGGCAATGACTGATGCATCAGAAGTATTGTAGGAGCCAGACCAGTAAAACGTTGTATTCTCTGAGCCACCTCGTACAGAGAAATCATAGTTCTGGGTACTTCCTTGGCGAAAGGCTTCGCGTTGCCAGTCGTAGGTAGGTAGTGAGTCAATCTGGGCCTGTGTCAAGTCACCTGACAGACGAATCTCTGCCAACGCCGTCTTGCGGGCATCTATAAAACTCTTTCCTGTCTTGTATTGCAAGGCTTCCGAACGCACCTGTATAAATTCCTGTGTGTTCAGCATATCCATGTACTTCATGGGCTGCACTACCCCCTGGTATATGTTAACGGTGGCACGTGTTTCACCCGCCTTGCCTTTTTTGGTAGTAATCAGCACCACACCATTGGAGGCCTGCGAACCATAAATAGCGGCTGCCGCTGCATCTTTCAGCACTTCGACAGACTCAATATCGTTGGGGTTGATAATGTTTAGTGGATTGGTACTGGTAAAGGCGTTGTTCGAAGCATCGTTGTTTACTTGTACACCATCTACAATGTACAGCGGCTCATTGCCGGCACTGATCGAACCGGTCCCCCGTACCCGAAGCTGTACCACACCACCTGGCTGGCCATTGGCCGAACGTACAAACACTCCAGCGGCCCTGGCCTGCAAGGCCCTGTCTACACTTTGCACGGGAACGTTACGGATAGTTTCGCCTTTGATTTTGGAGATAGACCCCGTCAAGCTGGTGCGAGACACTTCGCCGCCATATCCAACGACGACAATTTCACTGAGTGAATTCAGGTCTGGAATCATTAGTACATCAATAAATGTACGTCCATTGACAGGTACATCTTCTTTATTCATACCAATAAAACTAAAGACAAGTACTCCATCTGCGGGAACTTTGATAGAGAATGTACCATCCGCTTCAGTGACAGTTCCGATCAGTGTGCCACGGATCAGCAAGCTTACGCCTGGTAATGGTTGGTCATTGTCTGAACTGGTGACTTTTCCGGTAACAGTTATTTCATTCTGCGCCCAGACGTGTGTATAGCTTGCGGTCAGAAAAATCAGAATGAGTAAAAATTGTATTTTTTCTCTCATATATACTTGGAATTGAACGTATATGGGTAAACCTGTAAGCAAAATACGTACAATAAATACTGATAAAATAGTTCTTTTGACCACCAACTTTACATGGTAATATATACGGGCATTTTTTAGTTGTCAAACTTTTTGGCAAGCATTCCAATCAAAAAGATACCTGAATTTTGACCGAATTCAGTTTACATCCTCTTCGCACAATCTGATTCAGTCAATACCCAGACAGCCAGTACTTACAAGACAGCAATTACTACTTATTATATGCTGTCTCATTCCTAGACCACTATAGTATTTGATATATTTGTATCTTTTCTATTGAATAGATAAACAAGTGTAAGTTCTATCCAATAGAAGCATAGATAATATACGAAACCAATACAATACCGTATATTTATGGGAATTTAATTACCTACCTATGCTACATACTTATACACTATTACGAAAAACTTACACTTACATAATATATACTTTTTTAAGTCTTTTTTGGATTCAAGAAGTTTTATCACAATCTTCGTCTTCAGCCAAAGAACCTTTTATAGCTGTTGATCAAATGCCTGAATTTCCGGGAGGCACAGCAGAATTGTATAAATACGTGCTAAAAAACCTTCGCATTTCTGATTCCTCTTGTTTCGAAGAAGTAATGATGGGCCGTTTAGATATACATTTCATCGTATCTGCAAAAGGTCAGGTCGAGTTTCAAAGCTGCAAGCCTACGTGTGCAGCAGTACAAGTACATCAAATGCTCCAGTCTATGCCTTGCTGGAAACCGGGTATGCAGAGTGGCAAACCTGTAGCTGTACGTTATTTCGTTCCGATGCACATTTGTGGTTCCAAGCAATAAATCCGCTTTTTTTGTTTATTTAGTATGTGCCCATACATACAGGGCAGTAATTTAATTAAGGTAAGGTTTCGAAACACTTCTGCTTCTAATTCTGTTGAATAGTTATACCTTTGTAGTCATCAACAGACATCAATAAATAATCTATGAAGCAAGAATCAGATCCGGTGGTTACTACACCGAAACGTGTCTCCTTTGAGAATACAGCCATTGCATTTTCGTCCCGATCCAATGCCGAACTACGCAAAATGTACTGGTTATTTGCCTCTATGAACAATCCTTTTCTGGTTAATACTGGAACCAAACTTCTCCAACTAGCCTTTAAAATCCATTTTCCGTTGGTTAAAGACCTAGTCAAGTATACGGTATTTAAGCATTTTTGCGGCGGCGAAACCATCGAAGCCTGTGAACCAACCCTACATTCACTGTGGAGCTTTCATATCGGTACCATTCTAGATTATTCAGTAGAAGGGGCTCGCACAGACGAAGGATTTGAGGCTACTACCCAGGAAATTATTCAAACGATCCGCAGAGCCTCTGGGAATCCGGCCATTCCGTTTTCGGTTTTTAAGATTACAGGGCTTGCGTCTACTGAGTTATTGGCAAAAGTTCAGCAGAAAGTCCCCCTAACCACACAAGAAGTTTTGGATTTTCAGCATATAAGAAACCGTCTGGAACGCATTGGCAACGCCGCCTATGAGCATCAGGTACGACTTTTTATAGATGCCGAAGAAACCTGGATTCAGGATACCATTGATGTACTGGCGTATGAAATGATGGAAAAATACAACTGTTCCCAAGCCATTGTGTACAATACCTATCAGATGTACCGCTGGGATATGCTCAACAATCTGAAAAAAGCCTATGCCACTGCCGAAGAAAAAGGCTACAAGCTAGGTGTGAAACTGGTACGTGGTGCCTATATGGAAAAAGAACGCCGCACAGCTGGCGAAGAAAACAGACAGGATTTAATCCAACCTACCAAAGAATCTACGGATCGGGACTTTGATGCTGCCATTGCGTTGTGCCTACAAAAATATCCGCATACAGGTCTCTGTGTAGGTACGCACAACGAAAAAAGTACCCATGAAACCCTGCAACTCATGCAGCAATACGGTATTCCACCACAAGACACACGGGTGTTTTTTGCCCAGTTATATGGTATGAGTGACAACCTTTCCTACAATCTGGCTCATGCAGGATACAATGTAGCTAAATACGTACCCTATGGACCTGTAGAGGCAGTTATGCCCTACCTGTTTCGTCGTGCGGCTGAAAACACAGCCATTGCCGGACAAACCAGCCGTGAGTTTAATCTGATTAAGAAAGAAGTGAAGCGGCGAGGCCTTTGATGTCCTCCTTCGTCAGCAAGGCATGTACAATCAGTCGGGTAATGGGCGGGTCATCAGGAGAGGGATAGGAAAAATGTGAGACAAGAATGCCTTGCTGGTACAATTGGGTATATACTTCTGTATCAGGTGTATAAAAAACTGGATACGGAACTGCCCATTGAAACGAATGTCCATTCGGCAAAGATTGCATGAAAAAATCTAAGTTTTCCTGTAGCCGTTCACGTTGCTGTAAGTAGAGTTTCTGTGCATACAAAAAAGCATACAAATAAGCTGGAGGCATAGGCGAAGCAGACGTAAACACAGGAGATTTTTTCAATTGATCTATTCGACTACGACTGCCTAAGACCACTCCACCTGGCAAGCCCAGTGCTTTGCCTAATGAACTGGTTACAATTGCTTCTACATGTGCGCATTGAGGCAATTGTGACCAGATACCGCTTCCCTCCTGCCCTGTAAGGCCTAGTCCATGAGAATCGTCTATGACAACCACAAACTTTCGGGTAGTGGGCAGTTCGGCTATCCAGTCAAATGAGTAGGGTTCGGCATACAATGGATCAGACGAATTGCTGCATATGACCACACAAGAGCCTGGTATGTTTTCCAATTGCTGAGGCAGGGTATTTACCCATTCGGCATACGACTGCCGGGATACAGGTGGCGTATCCAGATGCAAGGCTGGATGCGTACGAGGTGCATACAATAGTGACCCTTCATGTTTTAATTGCCTGACAACCAACTGCCCAGCCAAAAAACCTGACGACAGTGTAACGGCAGCTTGCGCACGAGTCCACTGTGCCAGAAAGGCTTCTGCTTCTTCAAATACAGCCAATTGCATATGCGAAATCCGCGAACCAGAAAAGTGGGTACCATACCGGGCAAAGGCATCCTGCAAGCATTGCTGAAAAGCTTCCAGATGTGGCATTCCTAGATAAGCTGTGCCACTCATATATACAAACGCTGTTCCGTCTACATACAACGTGCGTCCAGGCAAACTATGTACGGTATGAATCATGGATAGGCAGAAAAACGGTTTAGAAGCTGTTTTCGAGGCAAGATAGAGATAAGTTATGAGTTTTGCCTATGAACCCCTATGCAATGTACAAGAGAGCATACACGTTTGTATTGAGTACCAAAGAAGAGGGTTTGTCTCTCACTCAATAGTCAAAAGCTATTGATATTCATTTCAGGCTACACCTTTGTACAAGAAAGCCTTCGCTGTAAGCGAAGGCTTTCTTCAAAATTAGACTTTTATTTCCGTATCAGTCATCCTTATTCTTTCAGCATCTTTATGATGCGTTTGTCTGTATGGGTTTGTAGTTTGAACACATATAAACCCGGTGCCAGTCTGGTAACAGGATGTACTTCCATAACTCCATTTTCGTTGGGAATGAGTTGAATTTCCTGCCGTGCCCCTTTCAAGTCATACAACTCTGTAGTAAAATAGGCAGGGGGAATGGGCAGAAAGAACGTAAAATAGTCAGAAAATGCATTGGGACCTACATGCAAATCATCCGGTAATTTTCCTCGCAGATAGGCACAAATAGATACTTTCTGACAATATGACCTGACATATGGAGGTTCGCTATAGGTTACATCTACACACATTTGACCTACCGAGAAAGCGTCGCCAGCGGCCAGCGTCACTTTATATGGGGCACCTGTGGTAGGCGTACTACTTTGGGCAGAACCTGTGTATCTCCAAGAATATCCGGTGGCATTGACCCGGTAATCGTCTGATACTTCAAACACTTCTGTTGTCTGATTCTCCAGACAGTCGGGTCCGTTCAAAGGCGAATCAGCCGTAACCACTGCCTGAATGGTACGCGAAGTAGTCTCTGCCTTTTTATTGTCAGTAGCTTTGGCTGTTATGGTATACCGGGCAGCTACAGGAGCTTGTATTGTATATGTATAGGGAGCTGTGGGATCTGAATAGAGTAATGTACTCCCATTATAAAAGTCCACTTTCGTTACGGTACCATCTGCGTCGGTGGCATTGGCTGTCAGGGTAAGTTCTGCAGGTGCCAGTGCCAGTGCAGAAGAAATAGCTATAGTCACGACCGGAGGCTGATTAGGTACTACTTTCACAGAAACTGGCGTAGAAACAGCTGTGGCATTTTTATCGTCAGTAGCCTTGGCTGTAATAGAATAGGTTCCTACAGGTACATTTTCCCAAGTAAAGGTATAAGGAGCTGTCTGATCTGTAGCTAGCAGCGTATTTCCGTTATAGAACTCTACTTTGGCAATCGTTCCATCGGCATCTGTAGCTGTAGCAGAAAGGGTAAAGACGCCAGGAGAGATGTCTGTAGAAGGAGTAGCAGCCACAGAGACTACAGGCGGTTTATTTCCAAAGAAGTCAGTCGTAAATACGCCCCGTCCATAAGTAGCAGCAGCCACCAGTTTATCTGAGGTACGGTATTGGAGCATGTCAGTACGGACATTGGCCAGCCCAGAATTAGACGGAGCCCAGTCGGTAGCTGTACCATTCAGGTCATCGGTGCTCCATACGCCTAGTTCGGTAGCAATCAAAGCATGGTCAGTGTTTTCAGGACTGAACATAGCCCAACGAACAGGCATATCAGGCAGGTTACCATCTGTGGAAGTCCAGGTAACGCCATTGTTTTTGGTTTCAGACACATGGGTAACACCATAACTAGACGAGGAGACAAGCAGGTGGTTTTCGTTGGCAGGGTCTACCGCAATACTGCTCACATACCCGGTACCTGTACGAATCTTGGAAAATATAGGCGTATTACCTGCGGCACTATCTACCCGAACCACCGTACCATTGCTCAGTCCAAACCACACCCGATCCGATATACTCTCTGAACACGTCACCGCAGACACCTGTATACCCCCAAATTCAGGCACAGAAACATCCTTTTTGGCACTGTTAGGTACAGGATTGAGGTATACCCGATACGAACCTGCCACAGTAGCTGCATAGAGGCGGTTGCTTTTATTATGCCAGTCGGTTGGATTCACAAAACGACCGGTGGCCTGGTCATTGTCTAGCCTACTGAATATTTGTCCACCATCGGTAGAGATATGATAGCTATTGCGTACATACGCTGCAATATGAATAGATGGATCATCTTGGTCAATGTGGCAGAACATACCATCACCACCAGTTACTTCTTTACCATTTCCAACCTTAGCATCTTTCATAACTTGCGTACCATTGTCCTGTGCTCCAGCCATAATATAGTTGATGCCAGCAGTAGGATGCAAGGCTACAGCATAAAAATAGGTAATATTGTAATTGTTGTTTTTCTCTATAAATGCAGGCTTGTCTGCACGGGTGTTGGTACAAGTAAACACACCCCCATCACAGCCAAAATAGGCTGTTTTAGGATCATTTTTGTCAAAGAGAATAAAATGCTGATCGGCA
>JACCDR010188960.1_pt1 | contig 17847 bp, 20 predicted proteins | sample 7446431 | NCBI WGS metagenome assembly JACCDR01 (sample SAMN15323443, study PRJNA562643) | freshwater metagenome | isolation source: river surface water | place: USA:Blue River Watershed | collected 2017-08-17
AGAGCTGGTACGAGCCCAGCATGTACCTGTACGGGGGCCCGGTGATCACGGCCGCGCTCATGGAGGCGGTCGCGCACCACAACGCGCGGTCGGACGCGAAGGTCCGCCGGGTGTTCGTGGCGGGGAGCATGTCCAGCTACGGGGAGGGGCCGGCGTGGCACCTGTCCAGGGAGCTGGAGGGGACCGTCCTGCACACGGTCAACGTGCGCGGCGGCAACGGGGAGCCGATCCCGACGACGGAAGGCGGCTGGCCCCTCGACCCCCAGAACCCCTACGCCATGGCGAAGGCTGGCGGTGAGCAGGTCGCGCTGATGCTGGGGCCCGTGCTGGGTGTCGAGGTGGTGGTCGGCCGTTTCTTCAACGTGCTCGGCGAGCGCCAGGCGCTGACCAACCCCTACACCGGCGTCGGCGCGATCTTCGCGGCCCGACTCCTCTCCGGACAGGCCCCCGTCGTGTTCGAGGACGGCCAGCAGTCGCGCGACTTCATCCACGTCTCGGACGTGGTCCGCGCGATCTGGACCATCGTGGAGGCCGCGCCCGCTGGTGAGGTCTACAACGTCGGCACGGGCCGGCGCACGACCGTCCTGGAGCTGGCGACCTCGCTCAGTGCCCTGCACGGCCACGGGCTGGACCCGGTGGTGACGGGGATCAGCAGGAAGGGCGACATCCGGCACTGCATCGCCGACGCGAGCAAGCTGCGGGCGCTCGGCTGGGAGCCCCAGGTCTCGTTCGTGGACGCCGTGACGCAACTCTGGACGTGGGTGAGCGAGCAGGCGGTGGAGGACCCCGCCGGCTTCGCGAAGGCGTTCGGCGAGCTCGTCGGCCGTGGCCTGCTGACGGGTCCGGGTGGAGACGTGGTCGCCAAGGCTCAGGACGGCCTGTCCACCGATGCGCTCGGCCTGGACGACTCCGACAGCGTCAGCGAGGAGGCGGCTACCCCCAGCGAGGAGTAGACGCACCATGCCCCCGCTCGACATCGTGACCTACGGCAACGCCCTGATCGTCCCTGAGACCCGTCCGGGCTGGCCGGAGATCCTGACCGGGATCCTGGCTGCCCGAAGGGTGCCTCTCGCGCGGCCGGTGGTCAACGCCGGTCAACGGGGGGTCACGTCCTTCGCCGACGTGGTGCGCTTCTGCGCCACGGACAGGCAGCCGCTGGCGGGCGCGGTGGCCGTGGTCGCGCTCTCGCACGCGGACGGACGCTCGGACCGGCTGGCACCCCCAGACGCGGCCCTGTTCGCCGTCCAGGCGGTCCACCACCTGCACGCGCGGGGTGCTGAGCGGGTGATCGTGGTCGGACCGACGGGAGGGAACACGCCTGGAGGGAAGCGGCCGGCGGTCGGCTACGGCGGCTACCCACGCTGGCTCCGCCGGACCGAGAAGGCGGTCCGCGAGGCTCTGGGCGACGAGGCGACCTACGTGTCCCTCGCTGACCTGCCCGCGGACATGATCCGAGACGGGATCCGACCGCTGCCGGCGGGCTGGCGGTGGGTGGCCGAGCAGGTAGCCGACGCGCTGGTCCGAGGTGGCCCGTGATCCCGCGCCGAGAGGTGGACCTGTCCGCCCCCTGCCCGGACCCGCGCCCGGCCCAGCGTGCCCCGCGCCGGACCCGCTACGTGTACTCGGACCACGGGCTGAAGCGCGCGGCCCAGCGCTGGCACGCCCGCGGTCGCCCGCCGCACGCGCGCGAGTGGTGGTTCGCCTTCCGCGTCCCAAACCGGTGCATGGCGGACCTGTTCCGGTTCCACCTGCACAAGGGCAAGCGCGTGATCGCGACCCGGGATGCGCTCGCGCTCGCTGCGCAGGACACCATCGTCACCGTCATGTGGGTGGGCTGGGACCGCGTGGACGACCTGCGCGCGACGCTGCTGTGCCGCGCGATGGGGCTGCCGGTTCCGTTCGAGGCGCTGGACCCGCGGGACGTCAAGGCGGAGGACCTGACGTGAGCCACATGAAGCGCTCGAAGAACAGCAGCAACCGGCGTAAGGCTCACACGGGCCCGCGCCAGCACCGCTGGAAGCGCCGGAAGGAGAAGCAGGCCGCTCAGGGGAAGCGTGCGCCGGCCAGGGTCGGGAGCAACGGCCGGAAGCTCAAGAGCAAGACGAAGCGGTACGAGGCGCCGGAGTCGTACAAGTGGCGGCCGTGAAGCCGTCCGATACGTCCCCCGCATGAACCCCTTCGCCCTCGCCACCACCCTGATCACGATCAAGCGCGCCACGTCCTACGTGCTGGACAGCGTGGCTATCGCCGCGACCCTCACCCCGGACCGGCAGCCGTCATCGGCGAGTCGTCTACTGCTGTATGCAAGCGGGAGCCCGTCCGGCAACGTGACGATCACAGGCACGGTGTCCGGCGTCTCCGACACGGAGGTCCTGAGCTGGTCCGGGACGGCGGGCGCCCGCGTGTCCGTGAAGACGTTCAGCGCCGTGACCAGCCTCACGTCCACGCTCACGGGCGGGACCACGATCTACGCCCAAGCCGTGGGCGCCGGGGGCCAGCCCGAGGCGAACAAGCTGACCGACATCGTGACCGGGCTCCCCGTGTCGCTGGTGATGAAGAACCAGCCCGGATGGAAGGGGCTCGCTCCCGGACACGAGGCGACCGCTGACGCCGTGTGCAAGGTGCCCTACACGGACCTGTACACACCGAAGGTGGGCGACCTGATCACCACGGACACGTCCGAGACCTACGAGGCAATAGCGGTCCACCTGCGCGGCGGCGGGCTGCGTCCGGGGGTGTGGATCGTGGTGCTCCAGAAGCGCGGGGGGCGGGTGTAGCGGCGGAGACGTCATGGCTACCCATCGGAACCACCCGATCACGGAGGTAGTCCATGGGAGATGTCACCCACACGTCCAAGTCTTGCGGCGAGGTCGAGTACATCACTGCGCTCCAGTTTGAGCTGCTGGCGAAGCTGGCGATGAAGAGGGGCAAGTTCTCGTCTTTCCGGAAACTTAGGAAGGAATGCCTCCCCAACAGGCTCTTCCTGTCGTTCATGTGGTGCGATAGGTTCGACTTCCGAGAGCGGCAAGAGTACGGCGCAGAGTACGTTTTCGGCTGTTTCGGAGAACGTGCGGCCCTCCCGCTCGACGATCCGAACAACCGGATTGCCGTCTCGATCCTGGCCCGCATCGCTGACGGTCAAGGTCATGGCCTTCTTTCCGGCGAGCGCGTCTGCGAGGACGTGGCCCGGTTACTTCTGGTGGTCGCCGAGGAACAGCGGGCGGCCGACACTCAAAACCAGAACGCCGAGGAGCAACGTGACTGACTTCGACAGCATCCCCTGGAACAGCATCCTGGACCGATGCCAGACCTGCTACGCGCTCAGCTCGGTTCGGTTCGTCGCCAAGGTGGGCACCGTCACGCTGACGGTCTCCACGCTCCATAATGCCTGCCCGTGCGGCGGCCGAAACATGGACTTCACCAGCAAGTACATGGTCTGGATCAAGGACAGCGCGTGTCGGTGTCGCGGAGATTGTACGTGCCGCGCTGGTCGCACGGAGCCCCCGATGGGAAGGTTTGAGGTCCAGCATGGGTCGCACGCGGCGCTGTGGGACCATGTGATCCGGGATGGTCGGATCAATGACACGACCGAGGAAGTGAAGCGCGCCAAGCGTATGGCCTATGACATGCTGCTCACCTACACCGGGCCAGAGCAGAGCGGACCGACTGACACGACCGAGACCTGACGGCTACCCGTGTGTGCGTCGGCTGACCCTGCACGGGCTCCCAGGCGCTCACCGTGTACCTGAACCCTCGGAGGGTCCTTCATGCCCCGCTTCCCCATCGACGAGCGCCGCGTCGCGCTCATCGTCATCCCCACCGTCGCGCGCCCGAAGGTCCTGATCCCGGCCTTTGCACGCCTGCTCCAGCACCTGGACGGCCTCCCCGTCCACATCTGCGTGTCGATCAACGCCGTGGACCAGGCCGATGGCGACGAGAGCCAGCGTCAGGTCCTGAAGCTCTGGCAGAGCTACGCCGAGGAGGGTGTCCTGCCGACCGGCTGCCTGCTCACCGTGTACCGCCACCCGGGCCCGTGCGGGTTCGGCGGGGCGCTGAACCGGGGGATCCTGGCGGCGGCGACGGACGAGTGGGTGGTCCTTGACGAGGAGGGCAACGTCGAGCTCAACGAGGACTGGCCCGCGGACATGCACCGGCTGAAGGCGGACGGCGAGTTCGACAGCGAGCAGCCGCATCGCGTGGACCGTCGCTACGACAACGGGAGCGTGTCGCCGTCAGATCCTGCCCAGCTCCTGGCGCTGGACAACGACGAGCACCTGCCGTCCCCCGGCCTTCCGCCCCTGACCATCTTCTACAACGACGACCTCGAGGCCGCGGACGGCTGGCTGGTCGAGATGATCGCGGCGGTGGACCCGACCCGCGCCACGATCTGCGACATCGGCGAACCCGTCAAGGGTGACGGCAAGCGGAACCCGCGGCCGATGGCGCTCTACGGCAAGGTCGGCCTCGTCGGCCCCGTCACGAACCTCGCGGCGGGGATGCAGTGCCTCGTCAACGAGTCCAAGGACTGGCGCAAGGTCGGCACGGACCGGTTCGCCGCGGAGTGGCGGAAGAACAACGCCGGCCTGCTGATGACCGCGGACTTCCTGTCCGGGTTCTGCATGGGCATCACGCGGGACTGCCTGGAGGCCCTGTGGGGCGCCAACCCGGACCGCGACGGTCCCTACCTGTTCGACGAGCAGAGCTACCCCATCGCCGGCTACGAGGACAACGACCTGTGCGTGCGCGTGGCCGAGGCGGGCTACCGGGCGGCCATCGCCGCGGGCGGCTTCGTCGGCCACATCGGGCACCAGTCGTTCGACGCCCTCTTCCCGGACATGCAGCGCGGGATGAGGAACCGCCAGTCCTACTACCGGAAGTGGGCGCCGTGGGTGCGCTCTCGGGCGGGCAAGCTGGTGGCCTCGCTCCGTGTCAAGATCGAGGTGCCCAACGATCTGCGCCTGCTCCGGCCCACGCTCAACCGGCTCGGCCAGCTCGTGGACGGCGTGGCGATCCTGTTCACGAACGACCCGGCCGAGGCGCTCACCCACGAGGAGGGTGTGGCCGAGGTGAAGTCCGGCGAGATCCCCCAGGAGGATCTCCTGCTGCTGCGCGCGCTGGCGCACCCCAACGTCCGGGCGAGCGGCCAGAAGCGCGCCGAGCGCATCCAGACCTGGATCAAGGCGCGGCTGTCCGAGGCCACTGACCGCAAGCCGGCGGGCTGCGCGGTCGGCTTCTGGCCCACGGACCGGCCCATGAACGAGCGCGACGAGCGCAACGCCGCGATCAGCATGGCCGAGCGTATGGGTGCGGACTGGATCTGGGCCATCGACCACGACGAGGTGGTGGAGCCTCGGATCCAGAGAGCTCACCTGGACCGGTGGATGACCCACCCGGATCCGCTCGTCGGCAGTCTGGATCAGGGCTTCTACACCACCTGGGACACGGTGCGCATGTACCGCCTGGACAGGCCGTGGGGCGACGAGGGGCGCATGGTCGGCGGGATGCGCGGCTGGCGGCTCTGGCGCGTCAACAAGCGGGCTCCGGGCCGGATCCTCGCGGGGACGGACAACGGGCTCCACTGCGGGAACAGCCCGACGTCGGACCCGATGACGAAGCGCCACATGGCGCTCCGCATCCACCACCACGGCTACCTGCGCGCGGAGGACCGGGCGCGGAAGACGGCCCGATACGACCGGCAGGACCCCAACCCGGATCCGTCGTTGGTCGGCGGCGGAGACTACAACCACCTGACCTACGAGGAGCGGGTCACGCTCTCCGCGTTCGCGCCCCGGAACGGCATCGGCTTCCACATGCTGGTCCACGCGGGCGAGGACCCGGGCGGCGTGATGAGCGTGCTCGACCAGGTCCACACGCTGGCCGACGCGGGCGTGCTCGTCTGGACCAGCCCCACGGACGCGCCCGAGCGCTCCACCTTCGCCGAGATCGCGGCCCTGTTCGGGGTTGGGATGGTGGACCACCCCATCGACCCCGAGCGAGGTGGGCTGGGTGACGCGCGCAACTACGGGATCCACTGGCTGGCGGAGACCGAGTCGCGCGCCCACCTGGGAATGGGCTGGACCCTGTTCATGGACCCCGACGAGCAGCTCCCGGACAGCGCGTCGATCTCGATCCGCCGGCTCGCGGACGCCACCGACTGCTGGGGCTGGATCTTCCGGTACGTCAACCCGTACCTGAAGGGCGGCGCCAGCGAGTCCGAGAGCGTGCGCATGGTGCGCCTCCACCCGGAGATGCGCATGGACGGGCGCGTGCATGAGGGATTCGGCGAGGCCACCCGCAGGTTGAAGGCGCGCGGCTTCGGCGACATCCTGCGTACGGCGCCGTTCACCAGCGTCAACCTCGGCCTGCGCTGCTCAGACGAACAGCTCCAGGCGAAGCACGACCGCTACTTCCGCTGGGCGTGCAAGGCGATCACGGACGGCGAGCGCAGGCTCCTGAACTGGACCACCATCGGCCTGTACTTCGCCCACGAGGGGCTGTGGAAGGCCCCCGAGCGCTGCTTCGCGCGGGCGGTTGCCATGGACGCGGACAGCTTCCTCGCGGCCAACCTGCTCAGCACCCACTACCTGCGCATGGCGCGAGGACCGGCCGCGCTGGCGGGCAGCAGGCTGTCCGAAGGACACCCGCTGCGCGAGCACATGGAGCGCGTGGTCGCGTTCTGCGAGGAGGAGGCCCCGGCGATCACGGGCATGGGCATGGTGGGCAAGGGCGGTCGCGAGTCCTGGACCGAGGCGCGCGCCAACGCGCTGCTCGACCTGCTGGAGGGGATCGAGGACGGGCTGGCGGCCGAGCGCGCCACGGTGGCCCCGTCCGAGCGCCAGACCCTGATCGACACGATGAAGCAGGACGGAGCGTCCGACGCCAGGATCGATGACGCGCTGACGGACTACGACAGCAGGCCCTCGCCCGGCCCGGTCGAGTCCATGCTGGGCGAGCCCTTCAGTGCTGGGCGGCCCGATCCTGAGCAGGCTGAGCCCGTGGTGCTCCAGCTTGTCGCGCAGGTCGAGCAGGAGGACGACGGAACCCCCGAGTAGGGTTCGCGGTCACCAGCGCGGCCCGGTCCTGGGATTCGTCCTGGGGCCGGGCCGGTGTGCGTTCGGGCGCACGATGCGGCTGAACGCCCGTTCTCGCGTTGTCGCCCGTGCATCCCTTCAGAACCGCGCTACGCCCTACCCATGGCGTCTACCTCCCAAGTCATGCAGTTCGAGCTCGGCTCCGTCCGCGCGACCCTGATCGCGCTGGAGAACACGACCGGCGACATGCGCGAGGCCGCACGCCTGAGCCTGGAGGCCGGCGCCAGGGTGTTGCTCAAGTACGCGCGCAAGGCGCTGAGCCTGACGGACCACACGCTCAAGGACATGCGCAAGCTGGACCACCCCTACGCGCGGCGACATGGCCGGATCCTGATTCACCGCGCCACCCCCTGGAAGGTCCACACCCACACGGGCCAGATCTTGCGGGCGCTGAAGGAGGCCGCGTACGACGTGGGGGACGCGCCCGCGCACATGGTCTACATCGACACCTCGGACGCGCCGCACGCCCGCTACGTGGTCGAGGGCACGCCCACGATGCTGCCCCGAGACCCGCTCTGGACGGGCACGGCGCTCCAGCCCGCGGTCCAGAAGCTGGTCATGTACGAGATCGTCAAGGTGCTCGGAAAGGGCCTGCGCTCCAAGGTCGGGATCCGCTTCGAGTCGCGTGGCGGCTCCGGGACGGTGCTCTGATGGCGGCGAACGTGAACGACGGGCTGGCGCTCGTCCACAAGCACCTCGTCGAGACGGCGGCGGTCGCATCCCTGATCGACGGCGGGACCGCGGTGTACCTGTCTGGTCCGCGAGACCCGACCCCCGGCGAGGTCCGGCTCCCCGCCGTGATCCTGTCCCTGGAAGGCGGGGAGGGCTTCGGCGCGTCCATCCAGCTCGTCCAGTGCGTGGTGATGATCTGGACCTTCTCCCGGTCCAGCCAGTCCGAGGCTGGCACGCTCCACCACGCGGTGTTGGAGGCCCTCCAGCGCCAGCACCTGCGCTCCACCACGACGCTCACGGGCGGAGCGCTGGCCAACGCCGCGGGCGTCGCGTGCGACTTCCGCGGGGGGCTCCAGGACACCTGGAGCGAGCCGCTGGGCGCGTGGGGGCGCGGGTCCAGGTGGATGCTCACGATCACGAGTCGGTAGACGAAAAGGAGGACGACATGCAGGTACCTGGAACCGAGACCCGAGCGGGAGAAGACCGCGACTGCGTGGTGAAGTGCGCGTGCGGCGCGACGCTGGCCACCCTTCGGCCCGGCCAGCAGCTCGCGCTGCGCAAGCCCGGCCGGAGCATGGAGTACACCTGCAAGTGCGGCAAGCGCACGAAGGTCAACCTGTCCGAGGTGGCCGGTGGCTGAGTCGCGACTGAGCCCCCTGGACGCGCTCGCCGGCCAGGTCGGGGCGCTCGCCCGGCGCCTGGACGGCCTGGAGGAGGACCGCCGGTCGGATGGTGTGGTCGTCCGTCAGATGGCTGTCAGGATGGGAATCCCTGTAGATGCCGGCGAGCCGGAAGGGTCGGAGTCGGGCACGCGCGATGACGCGATCTACTGTCCGGCGTGCGCGAAGAAGCACACCCGAACGAAGGTCGGGTACTACGACGAGGGCGCCGATCTCGTACGTGTACGACACCGGGAACACCTGGTTCTCATGCGCATGGGCCCTGGCGGTTCCATCACGATCTTCTGCCGGCTCTGCTCGTACCCGGTGCCGATCACCTACGCCCCGCCCGACAACGCCGCGCTGGTCGAGGCCCGCGACGGGCTGCTCGTACTGGACGTGGCGACCTGCACGGACCTCCTCGAACGCGCGCTGGGAAGCGGCTCTGGACAGGTCACACTCAAGCTGGTCGGCTCGCCCAAGAGCTGACCGGGCCGGGTCTGGCGCGGGTCTGGCGCTTGCGAGATCCAGATCTCCCGATAGGGGCCCCGCAGACGTCCCAGAGGCGCACTCCAACACGAACGAACGGCCCCACATCGGGCCTGGAGTGTGCCCATGGCCGCGAACCTTCCCAGCTACGACACCCGGCGTATGCCCGTCGGCGGAGCCCGAGTCTACATCGGCGTGATCGGGACTACCCCCAGCACGGACGTCGGCGCCATCGATCCTGACGGTGGTGTGACGGTCCGCATGATCCGAGAGGGCGGCGAGATCCGTCAGGGTTTCCCCAGCCTCTCTGTGCTGCGGTACGTGAGCCGCGAGGACTGCGAGATCGAGTTCGATGGGCTGGAGATCAACCCCGAGCAGCTCCGGTTCGGCATGGGCGCTGGTGTCACCACGTCGTCCGCGTCCGAGGAGTCGTACAGCTTCGGCGGTGACCCGGCGGTCACCACCTGCGCGCTGCACGTCCGGCACGAGAGCGTGCTCGGGCTCACCATGAACATCTACGTGTGGCAGGCACGCGGGATGTCGGACAACGTCGAGATCAACTTCGGCATGTCCCCCAGCACCTTCCCGTACAAGTACCAGGCCCTCCACACCACCACGGACTGGGCGGGCACCAGCCTCAACGGCAAGGCCCAGCTCGTCAAGGTCCTGTACCAGAAGGCGTGAGCCAGACGACGGAGTGACCCGCGGCCCTGGGGTGGAGACGCCCTGGGGCCGCGCTGCGTTCGGGGTGGCTACCTGTCCGGTGGAGGTGCCCCATGTCCAGCCAGTCCGCCCGCGCAGCCGCCCTGGAGGCCATCGAGGCCGTCACCTTCCCGGACGGGTGGACGATGGGCGAGCCCGACACCTACTTCCGCTTTCAGCGAATCTGGTGGCGGGAGAACCCGCGCGACCCGTCCGGCCAGCGCAACCTGTCCATGGTCCGCCTGTCCGCGCAGGCCGCGCGCGGCGCCGTCGAGGTGACCGGCTTCGCCATGACCATCGTGTGCGGCGGCGTACAGGTCCAGGCGGCGGTTGACGCCGTGCTGGCCTGGGAGAAGGCGTCCCGCGCGGCGGTCGAGCGCTACGAGACGGAGCAGGTAGCGAGCGGGGGCTGAAGGGCTACCTCCCCAGCGGAGGTCTCCATGGACAACAAGCAACGCGCGCTCGTCTACCTCGGTCCAGAAACGCCCGGCGTTCGTTGGCGGTTTACCGTTCCAGGCCACGTTTACCCCTCGGAGTCGGTGGGTCCGTTTCCTGGGTACTCGCATCAAGTCGGACCGGGTCACGAGCCGGGCAGCCACAGGTTCTATCCGTTCGCCGAGCTCAAGCCGGAGCCGGTGCTTGATCTGGTCACGGTGGCGCACCTGCTGGACCTGCTCGACACCCCCTACCCGCAGATGGTCGGGAACAGCATCGCCCGGTACGGCCTCACGGATCCGGGTACGGTCTCCGCGATCCTGTCCGCGCTCGACCATGCTGGGACACCGACCTACGCGTCGCTGAAGTGGATGGAGCGCTACGCGCGGATCGAGGTGTGCGCCTGTACGCAGCCGGCCAGCGGGCTGATCCGAGCGGAGGATCAGCCGATCCGAAAGGGTTGGCATCCGATTGGACTCGGGCGGTGGGACTACCAGGGCGTGGTCACGCCTATGCTCTGGGTGTACGGGCTTCCTCGTGCCTTGGACGCATCGCCGCCCGCGGCGATCTTCTTCGGGATCTGCCAGGAGTCGGAAGACGGACTGCGGCGACGCATGCGCCGGACGCTGGGCCTGCACGCGGACCTCATCATCGGTCCGGCGCTCGGAACCAGCGCGCCGTACACGCCCCCGCCGCCGCCCCTTCCCCCTCCGACCCGCGCAGAGCTGATCGCGCGCCTGAAGGACGTGTTGTCGGACGACGCGTTGTACTACCTGGATGTGGGTGATCTGAGAGCGGTCGCTCGCCTCCAGGCAGCGTCTCCCGTGGTAGACAAATCGGGCGAGGATCTCGAAGACGTCCATGACGAGTACAGCGACCCGTAGCTGATCCCGTCCCCGTCGCGATCCTCCCCACGCGACAACCCGCCGATCCCCGGCTACGCGCCCTCAACGGAGGTGAGCATGGGTTGGAACGAGCGGCTGCTGAACGCGCTGAGGGCACACGGGCTGGTGGTGCGGGACTTCCGGCTGGTGCTCCCCAGGCACGCCACGCGGACCTACGACCAGCGCGACCCCGCGGACCTGCGCGGGCTGGTCTGGCACCAGGCGCTCTCCTACGGGTACGGCCAGCGGACCGTCGAGGCCATCGCCAAGTACCACGTCGGTCCCCGGTCGCACCTGTGCCCCGGCGGCGCCCCGGGCTTCGCCTACACGCTGGCGGTGGACGGGGACGGGACCGTGTACCTCTGCCAGCCCGTGGAGCTGGCGACGTGGAGCCACGGGCAGAAGCTGGTCCCGGACGCGAACAGCGCGCTCATCGGCGTGTGTGCGCTCGGGCACTACGCCTGGACCGGGAGCGACGGCAAGCTCAACCCCGCGGACACGCCCCCGCCTCCCCAGGAGGCCGCGCTGGTCCGGGTGTGGCTCGCGTGCCGGGCCGTGTGGGGATGGGCCGTAGACGGCGCCAACGGCGGCCTGCTGGGGCACGAGGACCTGGGCAAGCCGTCCTGTCCTGGCGACCGCCTGGAGGCCGTGAAGGACGCGCTGCGGGCAGGCCAGCCCCCGCCCCCGCTGGTGGATTCGACCACCCTCACCGGACGCGCGCAGGTGGCCTACCGTCAGGGGTGTCTGGCGGCGCTCGGGTACGCGCTCGGGCTGGCTGGCATCGACGGGGAGGACGGGCCGACGACGCACGAAGCGGTGCGCGTGTTCCAGGGCGACTACGGGCTGGTCGTGGACGGGAAGTGGGGAGCCAGGACCGAGGCTAAGATGCAGGAGTTGATGCTCTCGCGCTACCCGCTGGTGGCCCCGCGCTGAGCTTGCGCGAGGCGCCGAACGCCATACCGAGAGCGCGAATCCCAGGAGGATCCCATGTCCAACGCCCCCGCTTCCGAGCTCGCGAACTTCCTGTCCATCCTCGGCGGCACCGGCCGCACGGTCACGGTGGAGGACGTGGAGGGGAAGACCTACACGTTCTCGACGATCCTGTCCGCTCGCAGGCAACTCGAGGTCGCCGCCGCGTTCGACGAGGCGCTGACCGACGCCACGATCCGGAGCGCCTTTGATGCTGTCCAGGAGGTCTCCCAGGAGACGAGCGGGGATCAGATCCTCGCGTTGGTGAAGTTCGCCCGGCTGATCGTCCGCGCGCAGAACCGGAACCGGATCCTGACCCTGCTCGACAAGCTGGTCGAGAAGGCCCACCCGGACGCGCCCGTGCCGGCCTCCGACAAATTCGAGATCCAGGAGGTGCTTCGGATGCTCCTCCCTTTCGCTTCCCGCCTCCTCAGCGCCGTGTCCACCGCCGGCAAGTCCGTGGCGGCAAGCGAGGCTTAGGAGCGCCCCCGCTGCCTGGGGATGACCTGGTACAGGCAGCGCTCGACCTCCAGGATGGGATCGGGCTCCTGCTCGCGCACGGGCACGGGTATGAGTCGATCCTGTCCTGGTCCTGGGAGCAGGTGGCGTTCGCCATCCAGAGCGTGCTGGAGAACGAGTACGACCGGCTGGACACCATGGTCCGCATCATGGCGCCCATGCTGAGCGCCAAGATCAAGAACCCGACCACGACGCGCGAGGCCAGACACAAGGCCGTGATCGAGGACGAGCGCCAGAAGCGCGCCCGAGAGAGCGCCGCCATGCAAGAGGCGGTGATCGACGCCGCGCTGGCCGACCTCGCGTCGCTGGGATTCGAGGTGGAGGTGGAGAGTCCGTTCAGCGCCCCGGTCAAGCGCGGGCGATGAGCGCTCCCCCACGGACCGGCACCGGCTACCAGGAAGAGAACCCTCACCCTGGAGCCGACCATGTCCATCGTGTCCATGCCATTCCCTGAGCCCGTCTCCGACTACCAGCGGGGACAGGCCGACGCGCGCGAGGCCGCCGTGAAGGCGCTCGCGTCCTGGCTCGACCAGGACGTCATGGGCGTGCTCACGGAGTCCCTGTTCTACGCCGTGGCCTCGCAGGCCGTGTCCCCGTCCGACGCCGCGGAGGCCAGCCGTGACCCCGTGGCGCTCGCCCGGCTGATCCTGTCCTCTCCGGAGCCGTTCCGGGATCCCGCCGACGTGGACAGCGCGGACTGACCCGAGGCTACCTCCCCGGACACGCTCACTCCCTGGAGGTTCCCATGCCCCTCACGCCCGCCCAGATCGACGCCCTCCGCACCCTCCGAGACGGGGGCAAGCTGGGGTGCGACCCTGGCGCCATCCTGCCGTGGTGGGCGTGGTGGATCTCCAGCGCCCCCACGCTGAGGGACGCGGGCGCCGAGGTGGTGGCCCTCGCGGACGAGCGTGACCAGCTCCAGGAGCGGCTGGAGGCCATGCTGGAGCCCGTGGAGGGGGTAGACCTGACCGAGCTGGTGGAGGACGTACGACGCCTGGAGGAGGCGCTGGTGGTCCCGCCCGCCGAGCGCACCGCGGAGCAGCGCCGCGACAAGGACATCCTGACCGTCCGGATCGCCCGTCAGGTGCCGTCCGTCGTCCGCGCCCTGATCGTGGAGCGCGACACCAGCGCGCGCGTCCAGGACGCCTTCGCGAACCTCACCGACGTCCTGGACGCCCGGTGCGTGATCGACACCCCGGCCAGGCCCCCGCTGGCGTGGCTCGCAGCGTGCGCGACCCTGACGGCGCGGATCAACAGCGTGCCCGGCGCCAAGAACTTCCTCCAGGAGGGCTGGACCTGGAAGAACGACGACGGGACCGAGACCACCTACAAGGTGCTGGTCCAGCGCGGGGAGGGCAAGACCCCGGCGGACGTGTGCAACGAGCTGGACGCGGAGCGCAGCGCGCTGATCGCCCGCCTGGAGGCCGTCCGCAACGCCCTCGGCAAGGACGCGCCGTCCATCGCGGACCCGCCGAGCGTCTGGTCAGTCCGGGTCGGACACTTTGCGCTGGGGTCGAAGGTGGTCGATGCGGCCCAGGAGATCGTGGACGAGCACCGCGGAGCGAAGACCGCCCTGCTGGACGCGATCTCGCCCACCCGGCCGAAGGCGGCCGACGACAGCATCTCGATCTCGCACGCCGTGGAGGAGGTGCTGGCGGCGCTGGCGAACACCACGGAGGAGCGGGATGAGCTTCGCCTGACCCTCGCCGCGGAGCAGCGGAAGCCCGAAGGCGCCACGTCGCCCCGCTGGCGTACCGACGGCATGACGTGGCGCGCGGCCACGCCCGACGGCGGAGAGGACAAGGTCGAGCTCCACGCCTACCTGAACGGCGATGGCACGGCCCGGCACGCCTGGGGCCGCATCTACACGGACAGGTTCGGCTTCGAGAAGGACCTGGGGCAGGTCGAGAACGCCCGTGCCGGGATGCGTCTGGCCGACGACGCGCTGGCGCAGGGCTGACGTCCCGTGCCATTGACCCACTATCCGGGCAGGTAGAGCCCGCGGAGCGTAGATGAAGCTCGTTCACGCGCACGTCTTCAACCCCGCCGCACCCAACCCGATCTTCAAGCCGAAGAAGAGCGACAAGGCGGAGTACCACACCGTCGCCTGCGCCGTCTCAGACCAGTGCGAGTTGTTCGCCCGAGGCCAGTGCATCGAACGCCAGATGATGGGTCGCGGGTGCCCGCACGGAAGGGCTGGGCGCGAGTTCGGACCTACCCAGAAGGCGAGGAACTTCTACGAGTGGCTGCAAGACCGAAGGGCGAAGGCGGCTGAGATTGGGCGCCTGGATGCACCGGTGAAGCGCCTGGCGCGTGTCGTGGGCGCGATCTGGCTTCCGTACTCATTCATGGACATGGCGCTCACCGGTGACGCCTTCGGCAAGCTGGAGTTCGTTCCGGTGGCCGACTTCACCCCAGCACTGATCGCGCGACTGTGCGAGGCTCGCCCACGCGCGCTCTTTGGCGGCGAGATCACGGAGTACCAAGACAAGTCCGTCCCGCTCTTCGTCGCGCACCTGTCCGAGAGCTACCCCGACCTGCTCCGCGAGGCGGCTGCGCTCAGCCCCCGAATCCAGGCCGTCCTGGCGACGCTGACGAAGGTGGGGCGCAAGGCGAAGCTCCACACCCTCCGGCCCAGCGTCGGCACCTTTGAGGGCTGGACCTGGGACGGGACGTACATGACCAGCGCTGACCCCCAAGCCTTCCCACCGTTCACGAAGTTCGGCGCGCAAGAGGTCCGCATCCTGCCTGCTGGTGACGCGGTCGTGAGGATCACGGACGACCAGCAGGTGACTCCCGACACCGTGTTCCTGGACTGAGGCCGGCAGAGCCCTCCAGCGGGACCGAGCCCGCGTAGCCGAGCGTTGTCTACCGCGGAGAGCAACCCACCCGGACACGCCTGAACGCCCAGACCGGGTCGCGCTCGCGTGCGCATCGGCAGGACCGGCATAGGGGGCGCACAGAGGCGCCACCCATGGCCGAGACCGCACAGCTCGGGAAGCTCGTCGTTCAGATGCTCCTGGACCCGTCCCGCTGGGACGCGGGCGTTCAGAGCGTCGTCAACAGCGCCAAGGCCCTCGTCACGAGCGTCCAGAAGGCGGCCGACACCGTCAACGCGGCGTTGACTCCCGCGGTAGACAAGGCCACCGAGAGCGCGGAGCAGAACGCCAGCGCCGTCGAGAAGATGGCCGGCGTGTGGATGGACGCCAACGGCAAGCTCCGGAACGCTGCCGGTGAGTTCGTGAAGGACGCCGACGTGCTGGCCGCGCTCGGAAACTCCGCCGACCTCACCGCCGAGCAGTTGGAGGTCCTCCAGAAGCGCGCCGACAAGATCCGCTTCGAGGACGCCCGCGGGAGCGCCAAGGGGCTGATCGAGGACCTCAAGGGCGTGGCGGACGTGGTGAACGGCGTGGCGGTCCGTGCCCTCCAGGCCGCCACGCTGGCAGCCACCGGGCTGGCGGCTGCGTCCGTGGTGGTGGGTACCACCTTCGAGCAGCAGATGAAGAAGGTGGGCGTCATCGCCGGTGCCAACGCCGAGCAGATGATCGCCCTCACGGAGGAGGCGCGCCGGCTCGGGGCGACCACGGCATTCAGCGCGACCGAGGCCGCGCAAGCCATGGAGGTGCTGGCGAGCGCCGGGCTCAAGACCGAGGACGTGATCGCCGCTACCGGAGCCTCGCTCGTTCTTGCCGGGTCAAGTGGTACAGACCTTGGACAAAGCGCCACTATCGTTGCATCAGCTTTGTCTCAGTTCTCGCTTAACGCGGATCAGGCGGGGCGCATCTCGGACGTGTTCGCGCAGGCGACGGCGGATTCGCAGTTCTCGGTCGCTGACCTCGGGGAGGCGCTCAAGTACGGCGGACCCGTGGCGGCGAGCTTTGGCTTGAGCCTGGAGGAAGCGGTCGCCGTCATGGCTCAGTTCCGGGACCTCGGCCTGGAAGGGTCCATGGCGGGTACGGCGCTGCGGTCGGCGTTCAGCCAGGCGAGCCAGCAGACGAAGGTGAACGCGGACACGCTCGCCAAGTACGGGCTGACGCTCTCGGACGTGAATCCCCAACTCCACTCGTTCAGCGAGATCCTGGCCACCGTCGGCAAGGCCGGGATGGCGACCTCGGATGCGATGGTCGTGTTCGGCGTGGAGGCCGGCGGCGCGGTTGCCACGCTGGCGGAGCAGGCGGCGCTCGGGAGCACGAAGCTGGACGACATGACCGCGAGCCTGCTGGGCGCAGCGGCGGCCGGCGACGTTGCGCAGACCATGTACAAGGAGATGCAGCAGACGGTCTCCGGCGCCTTCGCTGAGCTCCAGAGCGCTGCCGAGGAGGTGCTGCTCACCCTGTTCGAACAGTACGGAGGTTCGCTCGCGTCTCTGCTCAGCCAGATCACGACGTTCGTGAACAGCGTGGCTGCCTCCATCGCGGACCGGTCGGACGACATCCGGGGATCGCTCGGGGCCGCGCTGGCGCTCATCGGCGCCTACCTGGACGAACACGGGACAGACCTGGCGCAGACCTTCGCAGATGGTGTGACAAGGATTGCAGAGTTCGCCGTGGGTGCCGCCAAGGTCGCCACCCAGCTCGCGGATCTCATCCCGATCCTGGACGACATCGCGCTCACCATGGGCCTCGTCTGGGTCGCGACGAAGGTGGCCGCGTTCGTGAGCGCGCTGTCTGGCGTGGTGAGCGTGCTGGGCGCGGCCAAGCTCGGGCTCCGGGCGTTCATGGCTGAGCTGACCGTGGCGAGCGGTGGCACCTACGCGCTGGTCGCGGCCATCGGCGTGCTGGTGGTGGGCCTGACCGCGCTGATCAGCCGGTACCTGGACGCCAAGGACGCGGCCGAGCAGCTCAAGGCGGCTCAGGACGCGCTGGCCGGCAAGAAGGCGGTCGAGGACCAGGCGCGGGTGGACGCGCTGGCCGCGCTCTTGGAGCAGCAGCAGGCGGGGATCGCCGCGAGCGAGCAAGAGCTGGCGGCGTCCGGGAAGCTGACGGCGGCGAAGAAGGCCGAGCTCGACATCCTGAGGGACCTGAACGGCGAGTCCGCGGCCCGGTTGGAGGCGGAGGGCAAGCTGGTCGAGGTGGCGGGTGAGCTGCGCACGGTCGCGTCCCTTGTCGAGGATGCCAACCTGTACGACGTGGCGGATGGCTTCAACGCCATCGAGACGCGGATCACGTCGCTCCGGTCCGAGGCCGGGAGCGCCGCGAAGGACATCGATGAGCTGACGGCGGCGGTCTCCAAGGCGAAGGCCGCCCAGGAGGCCGGCGGGTCCGAGACCGCGGTGGCGATGGTCCTGACCAACGCCCTGGGCGAGCAGATCAACACGATCATCGAGGCGGAGGCCCGGCTCGCGGACCTGACCAGTCGCAGGAAGGAAGCGACCCGGCAAGCGGTGGCCCTGGAGAACGAGCGGGGCGCGGCCGTGGGCGCCATCCT
>JACCDR010680107.1_pt1 | contig 17842 bp, 30 predicted proteins | sample 7446431 | NCBI WGS metagenome assembly JACCDR01 (sample SAMN15323443, study PRJNA562643) | freshwater metagenome | isolation source: river surface water | place: USA:Blue River Watershed | collected 2017-08-17
AGGGCGTGGACATCCTGGTCGAGGTGGAAGGTGGCAGCGGCGGGAAAGAGAGCGGGGAGGCGACGGCAGCCAACCTAGCGGGCTTCCGTGTCCAGCTCTTCCACCCCACAGGTGACAAGGTAGCGAGGGCCTACCCGTTTTCGTCCCAAGTTGGCGCCGGGACCGTGAACTTGCTGGAGCGGCCGTGGACAGAGTGCTTTTTGGAAGAGCTTCGGTTCTTCCCCAACGGGAAATACAAGGACCAGGTGGACGCCTCGAGCAGCGGGTTCAATTTTCTTTCAAAGCGTCGCCGCAAACTTGGCGCGGCCTGGTGATAATAAGGCGTTGCCCGGCCAGCCTAAGCAGATGAAAGATGGTCTCTACCAAGTCACCACCCGTTACCTGTGCGCGGGCTTTGTGGTCCGGGGAGGGCGGGTGGTGGAATGCGCTCCCATACTTGCCAGGCGCTTGGGATATTGGAAGACCATTGCGGTGTGGACGGGAAAAGACCCTCGGTCTATTCGTCGGGGCCTTCTGGAGAGATGATCCAGAAATGGACGGAGGTGGAGAAGCAAGTGACTGCTTGGAAAGCTGCTTTAGAAAAATCACCCTTGACAGGATAACCTTCAAAGCGTATAGCTAGTGGAATATGCAGACCATTGCACGGGAAGCAGAAATCAAGTCGCTCCAGCGGGTAGAAGAAACCCTGCGCCATGCCGCCGGGCAGGGCGTGGTGGGTGTCCGCTGGGAATTGGAAGCGGTCCAGGCCAGGCTGAAGGTCCTCAAGCGGGACCTGTCCCGGCCCAAGCCCTCCCGTGGTGTTTGCGTAGTGGAGGTGGGTTTGGTGCTGGCAGTCTGAGACCAGCAGTGCCCGCTTTGATAATAGGGCACAAATGAAACAGTCTTCCCTATGGTGGGTAATCCTACTGTCCAGTTGCCTGAATCTTGCTGCTGGTGCGGGCATCTACTTCGGCAACCGGGCAGGCATCCTGGTGCTGGTATTCTGCCTGTCTTTTGGTTTTTTCGCCTCCTGTCTTTGGAACTTGTTTCGGGAGAAACCATGAGCACCAATCCCAGGCAGATGTGGCGCCCGAAGCTGCCAGAGGTGGCGGTCCAATGCGCGTCGTGTCCGTTCCGGGAGGGCAATGACGACGAGTTCCGGGCCGTCCTTAAGAAGATGTTGGGTGCCTCGGTCCTTACAGAGGAGGGCCTTCAGGATGTCAGGGACGAGATCAAGGAGTCGCTCCAATACTCGGGTGACTTCATCTGCCACCACACGGCGTTAAAAGTCGGTGGCGAATTGCGTCCGTTGCAAGACCGGCGCCAGTGTCCAGGTGCCACCGCTTGGTTTCGTTCTTCGACCGCTGGCAGATAATGGATTCATATGCCAACACGATTTGCAAAGTGCAAAGGAAGGCCAGGACCCGGTGGTAATGACCCCAGCAAAATGGCGAAAGCTCGCCAAGAAAGGCAACCATGAGCCACAGTCCAGAAAGGGATGAGCGACCGTTCATCCAGGTCCCTATCTACCTCAACCGGGCCGATTTGGTCCTGTTGTCAGAGTGGATGAGTTCGGTTGGCGTTGCCACTCCCGACAAGCGGAAGGTGGTAGATGCCATCCGGCTCAAGTCGCTGTTCGATGATGGCGTGAAAGTAATCGACGGCGACAAGGTGACATAAGCGGTGAAACTAGCTGGTTGCCCGCCGCTACAGGCGACCGTTACCCTCTTCCCACCTGTTTGGTATTGCACGCCTCCGACGAAACCTGTAATGTCCTCCCGTGAGCAAACCATTCTCTTTCACTGGCTACATCTCCAACCTACTCACTTCCCGCCAGCAGTGGCTCTCCAGGCTGCTGGATCCGAGGAGGAACATCGACACGGAGAGCGGCCACCCTACCGACATCACCATCGACGATTACAAGCTCGCCTACGAGCGTGGTGACGTGGCGGGCCGGGTGGTCCGCCTGTTCCCGGAGGAGTCTTGGGTGGGTGATCCGGAGATCTTTGAAACGGAGGACGAATCTACCACCCCTTTTGAAACTGCTTGGCACAAGCTGGAAGAGGAGTTTCACATCTACAGCACCCTCCAGCTGGCGGACGTGCTGAGTGGCATTGGGAGATTTGGTGTCCTGCTGCTGGGGGTGAATGACGGGAAACGGATGGAGCAACCTGTCCTGGAGGTGGGGGCAGATGAAAAGACCACCCGCAAACTCCTCTATCTCCGTCCGCTGGATGAGTCCGCGGTGACAGTGGACTCTTTCAACAATGACACCACCAGCCCCCGTTACGGTCTCCCGGAGATGTATTCAGTGACCTTTGTGGAGTCTGACGCCGGGGCCGCTTCTAAGACAGGATCCACCTCCCTTAAGGTCCATTGGTCCCGGGTGATCCATGTGGCCGACAACCGGGGCAATTCCAACATCTACGGAGAGCCCCGGATGAAGTCCGTCTATAACCGTTTGCTGGACTTGAAGAAGATTGCGGGAGGGTCCGCCGAGATGTTTTGGAAGGGTGGTTTCCCCGGCCTCTCTTTGGAGGCCCTGCCTGAAGCCGTCCGGGATGGCGCGTTTGAGTTTGGAGAGGAAGAGAAGGAGGCTACCAAGGAGCAGATCGAATCCTACCAGCAGGGCTTGCAACGCTACCTCGCCCTGGTGGGCATGACTGCCAAGTCGCTGACCGTCCAAGTGGCGGACCCGCGCCCGCAAGTGGATGTCCAGTCCAGGCTGATTTCTATGGCCATGGGTGTCCCTTGGCGGATATTTTCCGGGAGTGAGGCTGCCGAATTGGCATCCTCCCAAGACTCGAAGAACTGGAACCGGCGGATCATGCGCCGGCGGTCCAAGTATCTGACGCCCTACTTGGTGAGGCCTTTGATAGACCGGTTGATCCTGATGGGTGTCCTGCCTAAGCCGGGAGAGGGGGGCTACCAAGTGGAGTGGAGCGATCTGAACACGGCGGATGAGAAGGACCGGGCCGAGATCGCCGACAAGCAGACTTCTGCTTTGGCCAAGTATGTCTCCGGGGGCGTAGATGTCCTGGTGCCTCCGTTCCATTACTTGACACTGGTGCTGGGCATGGGGGCTGAAGAGGCCCAATCTGTCCTGGAGGCTTCCGGGCCGCATATAGCAGATCCAGATGCTCCAGATACTAAGACGGATGAACAAGACACGTGAAGAGATGCTGCTGGAGGCGTTAAACCTCCTCGAGTCTAGCCCCCACTTCTGGACGCCCGACGCCTGCCCTACTTGTGAGCAGGTGTCCAAGCTGGTAGGGCGTGATTTTGGGTGCCGTATCCTCCATCGGATTAGGGAAGCCAACCAACTCAAGTTGAAAGGAATGGAAGAGCCATGATCCCGTGCCCAATGGAGAAGAGCAACATCGTGTTCGGTCCGCCTCCAGGCACCGAAGGAGAGGTCCAATCCATCCCAGGATTCTCCGGGCAGTTGCTAGGCGGGGCCTGTGACGGGACGCCGGTGGCAGTGGTTGCTTGGAAACCCTCCCCAGAGGACATCGCTAGGCTGCTGGACGGAGGGCCCATTTACATCACCATGATAGGCGGTTTGGTTCCTCATAATCTTTCCACCCAATGCCCGGTTTGATTTCCAATGCCCGACGGAATCCGCTGCGGATGGATCCAACCCGGACCACAATGATCCGGCGTGCCTTCGAAGCGGAGGTGAGGCGCCGGTTTGCCAAGCTGCGGAAGGCAGTGGTGGACTTCCTGGTGGAAAAGGACGCCCTGGGCCTTGCACCCCGCAAGCCGTTTGTGGTGATGGTCCAGCCTAGGGAATACGAGTTCTTGACGGACGCTTCCAAGCTGAAGGCCTTCAACGAGTGGCTCCAGCAGCAAATCGAGGCGGACATCCTCTCCACCGTGCCGGGTGCTTCGGGCGATCCCTGGACGCACAAATACATTGAATCGGCTTGGAAGAAGGGCGTGGTGGGTGCGTATGCTGCCACCAAGGCCCGGCAGATCGAGATGGATGAGATGGAACCTTCCCAAGCTAGGTTCCTCCGCGATGCGTTTTCACAGCCGGAGCGCCTTTCGAAGGTGCGCTTGCTTGCCACCCGGTCGTTTGAAGGGATGAAGGGAGTGACCGCTTCCATGGCGTCCAAGATGAACTTCATCCTAGCGCAAGGGATGGTGGAAGGCCGGAGCGCCAGGGAAATTGCCAAGCAGATGACAGACGATATCAAGGGACTGGAGCGGCAGCGAGCTTTGGTGATTGCTCGGACGGAGGTGATCTATGCCCATGCCGAAGGCCAGCTGGACAGTTTTGAAGAGCTGGGCGTGGAAGAGCTGGGCGTGGAAGCAGAGTGGTCCACCGCCGGAGATGACCGTGTCTGCCCGCAATGCTCAGGGATGGAAGGGCAGACCTTCAACATGAAGGAGGCGCGGGGATTGATCCCGCTCCATCCCAATTGCCGATGCACTTGGATTCCAGCATTGGAGAAAATGAAAGCATGAGCACCAAACGACCCAAACCCAAACGGGAGGCCATCCGGCGGCAGATGATGCTGGAGGCCAAGTGGCGGGGTATCAACACGGCGCGGGAGGAGGCTGTTGACCAGCAGCGCCATGTTGGGCCGTTTCGCGAGTTTGACCCAAAGATCGAACTTCCTCACTGGCTCGACGAATACAAGTGGCATTCCGGCGACAGCAGGTGGAGCCAAGCGGGTCGGGATGCCACGCCCGCAGATGTAGCTTCACCGCACTATCCGAAAGTGTGGAGAACACGTCGGCCTCCTTTGAGGACCGCAAGCCGGCTTGCCTTTCCAGCCTCTTTGATGCTTCTAGGGAGAACATAGGGTATGAATTTGAACGAGCTGTCCAAAATCGTCCATGCGGCAAACATCAAATGGTGGCAGGACCCTGTCACAGGTCAGCCTATCAAGCGCAACAAGGGTGAGCTGATTGCCCTCCAGCATTCAGAGTTGAGTGAATGCCTTGAAGGAGAGCGGAAGAACCTGATGGACGACAAGCTGCCCCAGTATCCGATGGCAGTCGTGGAGCAGGTGGACGCCATGATTCGAATTTTGGACTACTTGGCCGGATTCCATGGAGAGTGGGACGTGCAGGAGGTGTTTGATGCGAAGATGGCTTTCAATGCTCAACGGGAGGACCACAGACACGAAGCCCGTCGAATCGCAGGCGGGAAACAATTCTAATGGCAAGAATCCAACAAACCAGGGCAGGGGTTAAATACTCGTGCAAGAAGGACCCGCTGTTTGGTGTGTCGTCGGACCTCCGGCGTCTGCAAGCAAAGGAGCGGAAGGAATCCAAGCAGTCCCTTGGACGCCGGAAATGGAACCACAACGCGGTGGTGATTGACTCCCTGTAGATAATAGGCCATGGCATTTCGACTTGAATGGGTGGAGGAGACGGAGCGGGCTGTCAAATACCGGATGAAGGACGGCTCCACCTTCTGGCTCCCACGCTCGCTGATAAACCGACGGACCAAATTCCCGGCGGCGAGGCCCAACCCGATTGTGCATGAGGTGGACATTCCAGAATGGAAGGCGAAAGAACTAGGACTCGCATGAAGAATGGATGCCCACCAAGAGTGCGTCGGATAGGCATTGTGGACGATGACGCGGACGCAAGAGAAACTTGGGTGAGGTTGTTGGAGATGCACTACCCGAAACTCACAGTCCGGGGATTTGAGACCTTGTTCCAAGCCTACGAAGGCATTACCACTTACGATTATCTGCTTGTGGACATCAGTGCCTTGGCACCTAACTTTGGTGACTTTTCAAGGGCTTGGGTTCCGTTGGCCAAATATGCCCAGGAGCATCCTGCCACACACTTTGTCATTGTCAGCGCAGTCTCCCGCAATGCTGTGGAGGACTTGCTGGAAGATTGTGAAAAATGCGGGGGCGTTGCAAGGGACAGATTCACCTATGGTGGGTTCATGTGGGACGCCTCCAGTGGGTTCATGTGGGACGCCTCCAGTGAGCCTGTGGATGTCAAAAGGACATTGCAGAAACTGATCTCTAAGGAGGACATGGAATGGACACCGGTGAAAAGAAAGGCGAAGGCAGTATGAAGAAGAAGCGGAGCGGTTGGCGGCGGCTGAAGCCGAAAGAACTAGGACTCACATGAGCGACAAAGGAATGGCGGTTTTCCACGTGGATGATGCCGGCCGCGTTATTGAATGGGGCAAAAGCAGTGTCTTCGTTCAGCGTGGGCACGTTGTGGACGAAACCAAGTTCACAAAGGTCTGGGCGGTGGTGCTGAAGCATGGACCCAGTGGCAACGTGCAGGAGTTCCTGCTGACGGAAGAAGGGGCTTCTGCCCTCGCAATTCTATTGACGGAAGCTCTCGCAAAAGAACGCCCATGAAACCTCTCCAAATAGGACTGGCTATCACCCATTACAATCGCTTTCCGCTCCTTCGAAATTGCTTTGTCCAGGTGTTGGAAGATCCGCGCATTGTGGAGGTGGTGATCTCCGACGATGCCAGCAATGACGGTTCGTGGTCATGGATCTGTGAGCAATACGGGCACCATCCAAAGATCAGGCTCCACCGAAATGTGAAAAACTTGGACTGTCACTTCAACAAGCAGGTTGCCATGCGGCAGTCCACGGCTAAGTGGGTGGTTCTGTTTGATTCTGACAACATCATAGGCCTCGATTACCTGGACGCATTGGAGAAACTGGACCTCCAGCCCGACACTGCCTATTGCCCTTCGTTTGCCAAGCCCCATTTTGATTACCGTGGGTTCGAAGGGATAGTGGTGGACCGGACCAATGTGGCGGGGCTGGCCAAGTCCACCACGTTTCTGACGGCGCTGAATACCTGCAACTATCTCGTCCACCGAGAGTCCTACTTAGCGGTCTGGGACGGTTCCATCAATCCCCACACGGCAGATTCCATCTATCAGAACTGCCGGTGGCTTGAGTCCGGAAGAAAACTTGTGCTCGTCGCAGGGCTTAGTTATTTTCACCGGGTGCATGAGCAATCCCATTACAAGCAGAACGTCCACCGGACCGGCGATTTTGCCAAGCAGGTGGAGCGCAGACTCAAGGAGATGAAATGAAGAAAGGGATGGTCAAACCAAGGACGTATGGGCGGATGGGCAACTTCCTGTTTCAAGCAGCCACGGCGATGTCGTATGCTTGGGACCACGGGCTGGAGTTCACGCTTCCCAATACCACCTCCAAGCCGCTGGACAATCCGATTTACCTTCAGCATCTAGTCAACCCGGCTTGGAATCCGAGCCTGCCCGAACGGGTGGTGGAAGAGCAGCGCCACTCTTTCCAACCCCTTCCCGCACCTGTCCCAGGCCACAACACTATCTTGGACGGGTATTGGCAGAGCGAGAAGTATTTCAAGCACCACCGGGACCGTGTGATTGACGCATTCGGTTTTCGTTGGGAGTCCTGTCCTGGCACGGTATCTGTCCATGTCCGGCGGGGAGATTACCTGATCCTGACAAAGAAGCACCCGCCCGTTCCTAAAGAGTGGATAGAGCAGGCCATGTCCCTCTTCCCAGGGGCGGTGTTCCGTTTCTTCTCCGATGACATAGCTTGGTGCAAAGCCGAGTTTGGCCATCTGAGCTGGGTGTCTTTTTCGGAGGGAGGCAATGAGGTGAGTGATTTGGTGGAGATGAGTTACTGCGAGCACCACATTTGTTCGGCGAGCACGTTCTCTTGGTGGGGAGCCTGGCTCAATCGCAATCCACACAAGCAGGTGGTGATGCCGAGGCTGTGGTTTCAGCCGGGCCGCAAGGAGGACACGTCGGACATCGTGCCACTAGAATGGAGGCGGCTGTGATCCCTGACAAGCGGATGTTTGATTTCGAGGAGTTCTACCGTTCTGTTGCGCTTCGCGTCCCTCCGGTGGTTCGAGTTGCCGAGGTAGGGGTGGCTGAAGGGGCCTCTTTGTTGTTTTTGGCGCAGTGCCTTCGGGATAACGGTCGGGAGTTTCAAATCACTGCGATTGACAGCATGGCCTATGGCGGGTTCACCCAGTATGGTCAGCTCACAGCCAACATTCACCATTCTGGTCTTGGGGAGTTTATCAAGGTTCTGCCGGTAGGCAGCTTGGATGCCTCCTGTTACTTCCCAGATGGCCTTTTCGATTTCGTTTTCATCGACTCCTCCCACACCTACGAGCAGACCAAGGCGGAGATAAGATTGTGGTGGCGCAAGGTCAAGGATGGGGGCCTGTTGGCAGGGCATGATTACCATACCTGCGAACAAGTCAGACGGGCTGTGGACGAGGTAATTCCGAAGGAGGCCAAACGCCCTCCCCTAGCCGATGGTCGTCCTTTCCCGGCCGAGCCTATTCTAGAGACCTATCCTACTGAGAAAGGTTTTGGTGTGTGGGCTGTGACGAAACGCTTCTGGATGCCAACCCTATGAGCCTGATCTCCGACAGTTACGCCTCTTTCGTTAATCTGGACCACCGGACAGACCGGCTGGAGCGCATGAAAGCCTCCCTTCAAAAGGTCGGGATCGAGGCGGTCCGGACTCGCGGAATGCTGCCAGCTGAGTATGTGGGAGATCCTGCCAAAGTCCAGGTGATGCGAAACCGGACACCAGGGGCCATCGGCTGTCACTTCTCCCAAGTGAATGTGATGCGTAAGGCCCTGTGGAAGAGGAGCCATGCCTTCGTGATGGAAGATGATTTGGTGTTCTGCCAGGACTTTCATGAAAGGATGGGCATCATGGAAGCCTTCTTGCAGGGCAGGGACTGGGACGTGATCTGGCTCGGTGCCATGTTCCACATCAACCCACCTTGGTGGCACAAGACAGGCTTGGGGAGGGATGCAGAGCGGACAGACCACCCTCGGATCCTGCGGACGTATGGCGCCTTCTCCACCCATGCCTACATTGTGAACAGAGAGTCCATTCAAAAGGTCTTGCAGATGCTCGATGACATAGTGAGCAAGTCGATGGGCATTGATTGGGCGTTCATTCAGATGCAACCCAGTTTGCAGACCTTTGCTTTTGTGCCGGGCATGGTCATCCAATACGATAATAAGAGCGACATAGGCAACGGCATGACAATCTACAGCAACTTCAAGAAGCTGGGCCCCTACTGGTTTCAGGACCGGATGGAGGATTTCGACCCGGCCACATTCAACTGGGCGGAGGCAAACCGATGAACATTCAGTATCGCCGGGATCTTTGGAATCTGATAGAGGAACCTGGACCAGGTGCGGAGATAGGGGTGGCTGAAGGCAACTTCTCCCGCGACATCCTCTCTTGGCCGGAAGGTAGGATTTCCATTCTTTACATGGTGGACCGGTGGAAGTGTGTCCCGACGGTCCGTGGCGACAGTGCCATGAAACAGGAATGGCATGAAAGAAACCTACTCCAGGCTCGGGAGAAGGCATCTCCTTTTGGTGCCAGGGCGGTAATCATGCGTGGGGAGTCTGTGGAGATGGCGGCGAGCATGTCTTTTGGCTACCTGTCTTTTCTTTACATCGACGCCGATCATTCCTTTGAGGGAGTGACGCGGGATTTAGAGGCTTGGGTTCCACGAGTGAGGAGAGGCGGAGTGGTGGCCTTGCATGATTACGAATCTCCTCAATACGGTGTCAAAAAGGCTGTCACTGCTTTCTGTGCGAAGCACAATCTGCACGTCCGCCTTATCCCGGAGGACAAGCCTGAAGACGCCGGAGCCTGGTTTCGCGTATGTTAATTCACTTCGACCAACTCTTCCCGCGTCACCGAGTCTGCGCCCAAGTAGCGGTCCACCTAGGAGCCCACTATGGTGAGGAGGCTCCCTTCTATCACGGCAACGGTGTGCGGAAGGTGATCTGGGTGGAGGCATTGCCGGAGTGTTTTGAAGAATTGGTTCGACGTGTTTCTGGAAAGTTCCCACAGGACGAGTTCTATCAAGCCTGTCTTTCCAATGTTGATAGGAAACCCGTCACCTTCAATGTGGCTAACAATGAAGGCCAGTCCTCCTCCTTCCTTGAGTTTGGCACCCACACCAAAGAACATCCGACAGTTAAGTTCACACGGAAGGTTGAAATGCTGACAATCAGGGCTGATAGCTTCTTGGGTGATATCGGCATTCCTTATGGCAGCTTTCTAAACCTGGACCTGCAAGGGGCTGAGTTGCTGGCGCTAGAGGGCCTGGGTGCTCTGCTTAACAGCTTCTCCTACGTCTATTGCGAGGTGAATGAACGCGAACTCTACAAGGGTTGCGCGTTGGTGGGGGAGATAGATGCCTATTTGGGCGGATTTGGGTTTCGTGGAGTGGAGACAAAGATGACCAATTTCGGCTGGGGTGACAAATTCTACATCAAGCACGTATGAGCAGAGAACGGGTGACAGTTTGTGGCGCAGGCGGATTCATTGGGGGTCATTTGGTCATGGACCTACTCTTGAGAGGATACCGTGTCAAGGCTGTGGATATCAAGCCGCCGAATACATGGTATCAGTTCCATGACGCGGCGGAGAACCATGTGCTGGACTTGCGGGACAGGCACAACTGTGAGTCTGCCGTTGGTGGCTCTTCAATCGTTTACAATCTTGCCTGCGACATGGGAGGGATGGGATTCATTGAAAAGAACAAGGCCCTTTGCATGTTGTCCGTTCTGATCAACACCCACCTTCTGCAAGCCTGCAAACAGGAGGGCGTCTCCTGCTACTTCTACGCCTCCTCCGCTTGTGTGTATGCTGCGGACAAGCAGAAAGACCCAGCCATCGAAGGCCTTCGGGAGTCGGACGCCTACCCAGCAACACCAGAGGACGGTTATGGATGGGAGAAATTGTTCAGCGAGCGTCTATGTCGTCATTTCTTGGAGGATTTTGGAAGTCCATCTCCTCGCATCGCCCGGTTCCACAACGTCTATGGCCCCTACGGGACCTATCAAGGAGGGCGCGAGAAGGCCCCGGCGGCAATCTGCCGGAAGGTCATTGAGGCCAAACTAACGGGCAGACACGTCATCGACATCTGGGGAGATGGAGAGCAGACCAGGTCCTTCATGTTCATCCGTGATTGCTTGGAAGGTGTGCGGCTGCTGATGCAGAGCAACTTTACGGAACCGCTCAACATAGGATCGGCGGAGAAGGTGTCAGTGAACCGGCTGGTGGACATAGTGGAGGAGGTAGCCGGCATCACTTGCTGTAGGAATTACATCCTAGACGCGCCGAAGGGCGTGGCTGGGCGCAATTCGGACAACACTTTGGTGAAGCAGGTGTTGGGTTGGGAACCTTCCACTTCTTTGCGGGAAGGCATGGAGAAGACCTATGCCTGGATTTACGACAGGATGACTTATGCCAAATGACGTTGCCATCATAACTTGCTTCTTCAATCCGGTAGGCTTCCAATCTTTGCGGTCTAACTATGACCGATTCAGGGAAGGACTGGGGCCTTTGGCAGAGCACCTTTACACGGTAGAGCTGGTATTGGGAAACGAGACTCCTACCATCACCGGGCCCAATGTGTTCCAGGTGCGCGGGGAGTCTGTCCTCTTTTGCAAGGAGAACCTGTTGAATCTGGCTCTCGCTCATGTCCCTTCCACCTATGACAAGATCGCGTTCGTGGACTGTGATTTGATATGGGACCAGTCGGATTGGCTGGACGAAGCCAGCCGTCTGCTTGATCGGCGCGGGGCGGTCCAGTTGTTTTCTTCGTTGGTGGATTTGGACGGGCTGGGCAATGCTGTCCGGCGCGGCCAGGGCATTGCGTATCAGAAGTTCAAGGGAGGAAAGGGATGGGCACGGCCGGGAGGCGCTTGGGCCGTCCACCGGCAGATGTTGGAAATGTGCGGTGGTTTGTTTGACTCTATGGTTATCGGTTCAGGGGACATGGTTCACACCCATCTCGGTTTCCTAGGCCGTTTTGACGAGCATTGGTTTTCAAACCTCAATCCCAAAATGAAATGCCGGGCAGAGGAATGGGCCCTGCGGGTGTGGCGCTATGTCCGTGGTGACATAGCATCGGTGACGTCTGCCGCGACACACCTTTTCCATGGGTCTCGAGAGGACAGAAAATACGCCCAACGAAACAGACTGCTGGTTACCTTAGACCCTGACACTTGGCTGCGGAAGAATGGGGACGGTGTGTTGGAATGGACACAGGCGGCAGACCCCCTCATCATTGCCGAGGTGAGAAAGTATTTTCTGGACCGAAGGGAGGATGACCGGAAACCGGAGAAGGTTCTTCCAGAAGTTATAGCCTTGCCCAAGACCCAGGAGGAGTGGCTGGCTTCATTGCGGGGTGACGTGGCGGTAGCTGGATCAAAGGCCGTTGCGAATTACACCTCTATCGTCCGTTTCAATTTAGAAGGGGACCATGCCACCCACTGGGTGGTGGGTGATCGTGTGGTTGGAAAAAAGGAAGAGTGTGGGGTGGCACTAATCCCCTGGTCTAAAGGACACCAACACGGCAGGGACCGCTCAGACCTGAGCTTCACGTCCAAGACAGGCATACCTTCCATTCATTTGAGGAATGACGATCATATTCTTAAGTGGTTTCCAAAGGCTCTCTCGCAAAGGAGGCACTTCCCGTCCTTGGCTTTCTGTTTCCTAGCCTGGTTAGATTCGGTAGGGGTTCATCCCGACTTGGTGGGATTGGGTCCTGATATTATGCGCGACGTGGAGTGGTCCATTGTAAGAGACCATTTTCATAACCAGATATGCTGACCACCATCACGCCAGTATGGGACCGCCCCGAAGCATTGCAGACGTGGTTGGCGGCAGTGGAAGGGTGGCCTCATAAGGACGTGCGCCATTTGGTGTATGTGGTGAATGGACCAGCCTGCTTTCAGCCCAAGCCGTCGGAGTTTGTAGATCTGCTTTTGGTAAAAGGGGAAGGCAACGAGAGCATTGCCCATTGGCATACCCAAGGCGCTCATCGGGCGTCCACAGAATGGATCATGAAGCTAGATGTGGACGCTCTTCCCAATGTCCATTATTTCAACGCCCTGCTCTGCAAGCTGAAAGCCGCCAAGCCAAGGGAGTGGTTCAACGGCGGAATGCTGTTCATCAAACAGGCGGTTTCAGAAGAGCTGCTTTTGCCGCGTCCTGTCTTTCCGCCAGTCTATGACAAGATCATGCAGGACCGGAAAGCGGCTTCAGCCAGGTCCTATTCCCTTCCGGCGTCCACCAATTGGATCTGCCGGCGGGAGGATTACTTGCAGGCGGTGGTCAGTCCGGCATTGAGTAGGTTCCGTGGCTGGGGCTGGGAGGATTACCTCCAGATCTACCTGCTGGAAAGAAACTGGCTGGGAAAGGATCCATTGCCAGGTCCATTGGACTGGAGGAGCGTTACGCGGAGGTGCCGGGACGAGATATCACGCCCGAAGGCGTTGGCTCTGTTTGAGTCCCATCCAGCCTTGTGTCTCCTGCATCGTTGGCACCCAGTATCGACGGCGCCGGGTTATCGGGAACATTCACAAAAGAATCGCCAGCATTTGTTGGAAGGTATCCTAGAAGCTAGAAAAACACTCAAATGAAAATCACGGACAGGGCATACCTAGTCAAGCTCAAGACTCTGCAATTTCCAGATTCTGAGATTGCCAAACGCATGGGGACCACCGAGGAGCAAGTAAGGTCCTCCTGGTCCGCAATCGTGTTGGAATCGGAAACCATGCGCCAAAACGGATATGGAGACGCCTGCTTGGAATTCTCCCATGTCTGTGCTCATTATCAGGCACTAGGAGAGCACTTGAAGGAGGTCTCCCGGGCGTTCTCTAATGCTGCCACTGTGGAAGAGATTCAGAAAGTGCTAGGAAGCCGGGAGATGGCGGAAGAGATGATGAGCAGGTTTTTGGTGTTGAAACCTTACAGCCCTCCCAAGGAAGACTCCCAGTCAAAAAGCAATTGACACAATAGGGCAGATCTGCAAAGTAGCCTTCCACGTTCGTAACATCAAATCAAAACCAGTATGAAATGCACCTCCTATCTACTCCTCGCACTGCTCACCCTTGCCTCCGGTTGCCTGATGACCGGATGCGCCACTGGAATGCGAACCCAGTCGGATGAAACCATCCAGTCTGACAACGGCCTTCGGGCACGAGGACCTCGAATCAATTTCGGGAATCTGTTTGGTGTCTCCCTGTTGGCTATCGACACCAAAGTGAAGACGGCAGTGGAAGAGCCCGCAGTGGTTGTCGCGGGAAGCGTGCTTTCCAAGACGGGGTTGAAAGACTTCGCGGCAGACACAAAGTCCAAACGTGGCAGCGCAGACCTTGGGAAGACTGTCGAATACGGCATCAAGGACTTGAACACAGAAGCCCAAGCTGAAGCTATCAAAGAGTTCATGGCGCCACTTTCAGACATAGCTAAGGCCTACCTGTCCACGCTGACCGGGCCGGCGGCAGCGATAATGGCAGCGCCAGAAGTGGCCAGGGACGACAAGGCGTCTGCCTTGCTGAAGTTGCTCCCGGCTGACGCACCTTCCGCCGTTAAAACAGAACTCGAGAAGCAATGAGAAGGGCCACCTTCTATTTTGGTTGGCTGCTGGTAGCCGGGGCCGTCCTGGCTATTTTCCTTTGCCCGCTTTGGCTCAAGTAACATGCCACACACCGTCCAGACCATTGCCGTTCCGAAGATTGTGTTCATCTTCGTGAACGGCATCATGACGTTCCCAGGCAAGTCGGACAATTGGAATGGCCGGGCCACGTCTTGGGCCTTGCAGCGTGGCCGGTTTGCAGAGAAGTGCGAATACTTTGTTGGACCAATTGGCCGCATGTTTGGGCAGTGGGGGAGGGCCAAGCGCCTGGCGAAGACCATGCGCTATTACTACTCAAGCGGGTTTCAAATGGTCCTGGTGGGACATTCTAACGGTTGCGATGTAATCCACAAGGCCTTGGTCCGCAGTGAGTGGCCGGAGGTCATGTCCTTGCACCTGATCGCCGCTGCCAGTGAGGCTGATTTCCAAAAGACGGGTTACAATGAAGCCCTGCGGACCAATCGGATTGGGGAGATTCATTGTTATGTGGGCGAGCGGGACCTAGCCCTTTGGTTCGCGTCGAAGTCCTGGCTGGCCCGTGGCATAGGCTATGGCTCCCTTGGGCAAGACGGCCCAAAGAAAGTAGCCTCGGACGTGCTGGATAAGGTGCATGAAGTAAGGAAGCCCTTCGGGCATTCTAGCTGGTTCACTGAGGATGATGGGACGTTTGCCAGGCTGATGGAACGGATCACCCAGGTTTCAGACACCCGTTTGGTTTAGGAGGTTGGTTAATTTCCAACAAAATAGTGGTTGCAAAGGAGTTCATTTCGCTCTAGTAGTTTGAAACTAACAGATGAAGTTGACCCTCAATAAAGAATCTGCCCCGCTTCAAAAACTTTCCATCAACATTCTTCCCAAGGGGTGTAGGTTGGATGTTTTGGAAGGCCGGGAGTTCTTGGTGGTGCCCATGGTCATACTGACGGAGGGTGTCCATTGCGGGTCCAACGGTCCCCTTTACTACCCCAAGGAGGAACTAGGCAAGACCCCGGCATCTTGGGACCACAAGCCGGTGGTGGTGTATCACCCTGAGTTCAACGGGGAGCCTGTGTCTGCTTGCATTCCAGCCGTGCTGAACTCTAGGAAAGTGGGCATGATGCTCAACACCAAGTTCGAAGGTGGCAAGCTGAAGAGCGAGGCTTGGTTGGAAAAGACACTTGCGGACAAGGTGGATGACCGCATTCTGAAAGCGGTGGAGAACGGGGAGATGATGGAACTGTCCACCGGTGTTTTCATCGACGTGGAGGAGGACGAAGGGGAGTGGCAGAAGGAACCCTACCAGGGCATCGCCCGCAATTACCGCCCAGATCATTTGGCCTTGCTCCCGGACAAGATAGGCGCTTGCTCAATCAAGGACGGCGCAGGCTTCCTTCGCAACGAGCAGGGCCAGCAGATAACCGTGCCCGCCAACTGGCTGAAGCTGCTGACGGCTGCGGGACTGGTGAACGGGGAGGCCAGCTTCCGAAACATTGACTCAGCTATCCACACGGCCCTGCGGGAAAAGATCAAGCCCAGTGCCAATGGTCCGATGCCTTGGGTGGTGGATGTCTATACCAATTTTTTCATCTACGACTGGGATGGTAAGTTGCTCCGGTTGAGCTATACGGTGAACGACGCCGGGGTGGTGGAATTGTCAAATGACCAGCCCGTAGAAGTGGTCCGGGTGACAGAGTATCGGACCAAGACAGGCAGCTTTGTAGGAAACCAAAAACAAAAACAAACCATGAACAAGATCGCAATCATCTCGGCCATCCTGGCGGCTAACGTCGGGTGGGAAGAAAAGGACAAGCCCACTCTGGAGGCACTCTCCGACAAGCAATTGGAGGCCATCCACAACGGCCTCAAAAAGGAGACTCCGGCACCCGCGCCCGTTCCGGCGCAGAACCAGCAGGCCCCCGCCCCGGCACCTGCGCCGGCAACGCCCGCCGCGCCGGCCCCGGTGATTGTGCCGAAGCCCTTGTCGGTGAATGAATACATCGAGCAGGCGCCAGAAGCGATGCGAGATGTCCTCAAGAGCAGCCTGGCCCTCCACACGGAGGAAAAACAGAAGCTGGTGGCCAGTATCCTTGGAGCGACCCACAACTCCTTCACCAAGGAGGAATTGGAAACCCGCCCGCTCGGTGAGCTGCGGAAGCTGGCGGCGCTGGCTTCGGTTCCGAAGACACCTCCGGCAGATTATTCCGGCCAGGGACAGGTGCCCACGGGCAACCAGGCGGAAGAGCCGATGGAGACGCCCTCCTTGAGCTTCAAGAAGTAGAACAACACGAATTGAAGAGATTCTGAATCAGGTTCCAAACAAGAACAGAAACCCCAAACCAAAAATACCATGTCCACTCCCAAAAGAATCGTGTTGATCGGCAGTGACAGCCGACACGAAGAAGCATTGGCCTCAGCGGCTATCACCCCGGGCGATCTCATTGAGGTCATCTCCACTGGCAAAGTCCGCCGCCATGCTACCGCCGGTGGCGTGGCAGAGCGTCTCTTCGCCCTTGAGGACGCCCTGCAAGGCCGTGCCATTTCGACAGACTACGCTGCGGATGAGCGGGTCGCCATTGTGGTCGCCCAGCCCGGCGATGTGATCTATGCCCAGCTCTCGGGTGGGGAGACGGCAGTCATCGGCAGCCAGCTGACGAGCAACGGCGATGGCAAATTGAAAGTGGCGACTGGATCGAACCACGTGATTGCGGTCGCGGTGGAGGCTGTGGATTCCAGTGACAGCAACGACGTGGACGAGCCCATCCGTGTCCGCGTGGTGTAAGCACCAAGAAGAGCAACACGTTCCCAGAACCAAAAGAAAACAAACCTCAACTCACAAACGATATGGATCTCATCCTCAACGGACAAGCCCAAGGCAGCGTGGCGACAACGCTGCTGAACAACGGCTTCAACGTGTCAGCCCTCCGGCCTTGGGTCGGGAAAGACGGCCGCACATACATCGCCCAAGTCCAGAATGGCAAGCTGGTGGCCGTGCCCACCATGAATGCCACTGCCACGCTCCGCAAAGATGAGTGGAAGATCCTGGACGAGGCGGTTGTGATGGCGGCCAAGGAGCGTCTGCGCTTGGTGGCGGATCTGCGAGGTGCCGGGCTGACCTACAGCATTCCGAACGGGATGTCGAAGACGGTCCTCGAAACCGAAACCGTGTCTGACCTGACGGACGCCATCATCAGCATGGATCCGGCCCGGCAGAGCGAAGGGGATCGCCCGGAGTATGAGCTGACGAACCTGCCGCTCCCGGTGATTCACAAGGACTTCCACTTCAATGCGCGCCAGATTGCGGCTTCCCGCGGTTCCGGTGGTGGCATTGACACCACGTCGGCAGAGTTGGCGGCGAGGCGCGTCAGCGAGGAGGCTGAGAAGCTCGCCATCGGCAGCTTGTCCAGCTTCGCTTACGGCGGCGGGACGATCTACGGTCTGACCAACTTCCCGCAGCGCCTGACCAAGG
>JACCDR010538120.1_pt1 | contig 17829 bp, 43 predicted proteins | sample 7446431 | NCBI WGS metagenome assembly JACCDR01 (sample SAMN15323443, study PRJNA562643) | freshwater metagenome | isolation source: river surface water | place: USA:Blue River Watershed | collected 2017-08-17
AGTTAAGGTCTAAAATTGCCGCCAGTGCCTTTTTATAGGCAGATACACTCTATCTTACTAAGTGTTCCATGTGGAACATTCTAACCTTTACTATAAAAAACTGTATTTAAGTTTAATCCCCCGCCATGGCATGCACTTGTCCGATTAAGGTGGCCCGATTTATTTAACTTGGGGAATTATCCAAGCACCACAGCGGGGAAAGCTTAGTTTTTGTCCATAAAGTCAATCCAAGCAGCTACGTTAAATCCGAATGAAATAACGTATGCAACGATAAGCGCCCAGAAAGCTGCATCGTGGCCTTTGAATTGAGCTTCGCTAGTCCATTGAATTATGAATGGAAGCACTGCAAATAAAACTGTAATTTGAAAACTATTAAAAACTTTCATCCCCCACCCCTGCCTTTCGGCTGTTATAAACTCGTCTCCCATAGACGATTCTCAATATATCTTAGTTCCTTTTTCGCTTTAGACGCAGCCCACTCAAGGCAATCGCGGCATGTAGCTTCCTTAATTGAAGTGGTGCGAATGGCATTAAATTTCTTCCAGTCCTCATCCTTGTCTACAAAAGCAGAAACATAACGACCGCAGCGGAACTTCTTTGTGTAAAACGCTTGAAGCAAATGAATGTCGTCTGGATTCTTTTTAAACCTTTTCATATCAGCACAAAATCTTTGCTAGGCGGTTCATTTGGCTTCCTGCTTTGGTAGGTATCCAAACGCACGCAGCTTTTCTAAAATGCGATCCGCTTCCTCGTATGGTTCGCAGTATTCAAAAAGCCCTTGTCCTATTTTGTCCTCATTACGCGCCCAAAAAACTATCTCTAAGGCGTAACTACGAAGGCACATAGAGACAAGCGTTAACATTCGCCTTTCGTCAATTGGCGTTTCCGCATAATAAGTTCTGACCTCTTCTGCCGTTTTTTCTTTATTGCTACTACTCACCCCCGCCCCCTAATAGCGTCTAGCGCAGCACGGGCAACGGTTCCATCGCCCTCAGCTTCATAATTTTCAGTCTTCATTTTGGCATAAAACTCCAACGCATCCGTAGCCACCTTCAACTTCCGCTCAAGCTCGGCGATAGCTACTTTTAATTCTTGATTCTCTGGACAAGTAAATTCTATTTCACCAACACTCGCGCCTGACTTTAAAAACTCAGTCAAGAAACTAAGGAACAACTTATAATTTTTACCAGCATTTATGCCGTTAGTGCTTAAATGAACGCCTTTAAACTCAGTGCGCTGGGGTTCTGGATACATGCACTCAGCATTTCCACGGCACGCGCTATCCACGCACACGTGGTTATCTTTCGGGCACTTCATTTCCCCTCCCCGGCGCGGTAGGCGCGAAGGGCTTGCTTCGATAATTGGTATGCAAGGTCAACGCTTCCGCCTGGGCGGCAGTTGTTTTGGTGGGTAAGGTACCCAAGCTCTAGAGCTGCACGCTCCAACGCCTCCACCAGCGCCGCAGCTTTTTCCGCTTCGGCTAGGGCGCCTTTTACGCGGCCCTGATAGTGACTATAGTTCTGTACTTTGCTGCCCGAGTGGAAAGAATCAGCGTGGGCCTCGCACTCTATCCGTTCGACCGTCTCTTTGCTTAGCTTGGTCATCGCCTCTCCCAAAAATATTTAAGGTCATCGAACATCCACTCAAGCGCATCGTCCGGCGCTCCGCCGACTAAAGCGAACATTGCAAAAACCATAAGAACAGTGCGGATCGGCAACGTGATTGCGAAATACGCCATAAGAAAAAGTCCATAAAAGAAACTCCTAAGTGTCTTCATTTCTCCCCCTCGATCTCAGCAAGCGCCTTGCGTGCGTGTCTAAGTAAATCATCACATTCTACTAAGTACATCATTTGTCCAAATGAAGATGCGCCATACATTTCATCTTTTTCTGGGATTCGAGTAATCCTCGTAATTAACTTTTTTGCAATTTCAAGCTTCCGCTCCAGCTCAGCGATAGCTGCGGCGTGTTCTTCATTGTGGACGTACTCAATCCAATGACTGCCGCGCCTTGCGTAGTGATTAGCAATGTCCGTAGAAACTACTTCACCCTTAGCTAAAGCATCGTCGTGATATGGTTCGGTTCTAATCCATACCCGAGGAAACTCAGTGCGCTGGGGTTCTTTGGTGGTCATTCTTCATCCTCCACAAGCATCTCGTAAGAAATATCTCCCTTGCACTCACGACAAATAACGTCATCACCGTCTTCAGTTCCATCTCCAATGATGTCTTCACCGCATCTTATGCAGCCCATCTCACTTCCCCCTTGGTTTCTTTTTAAGGCACTTATCTGCGGACTGAATTGCTTCTAATCCACGCAAAGCCAATTTCTCAAAACATTTGCCGCTGCAAACTCTAAAGTCTTGAGCTAATGGGACATGGTAAAGAGGGCTTCTGCATATCACGCAAAAGAACATCGGCTTACTCATCTGCGCCTTTCTCTAGCTTGGCTGCATTATCTGCTGCGATCTTTAGCCGAGCGTATATCCCCCTGAGTGATTTGCGGCCCTCATCCCAATTCTCAAATGGGTCGTCGTCTATTTCTTTAACGGCTGCCCCAAGCTCTTGCGCCTGAATTTTAAGGCACTTAGCTGATAGGGATAGCGACTCCTCTAGCTCCTTCACCCGCTTCTCCGCCAAGGCGTATCCGTAAGCAGCTCCGGCTTTGAACGCTATAGGCCATTTCTCATCATCGTCTGCGTGTCTCCACGGCATAACTACTTCTTCAGGCTGTGCTTCAATATCAGCCGCCTTCTCTACTTGCTCTTTGGTCATTATTTCCCCCTCTTCCTCAAACACTTCATGCAGGTGACGAAGCGCCAATCTGTAGTAGCGGTGTACGCCCACGTTAAATTCTGCACGTAGCACAGCGGGCCTACGATCCACTCACCAAAGAAGTTCTTTTGCCTTCCGCGTTTGTGGGTTTTCTTAGTCATGGCTTGGGCTCCTGTAGCGTGGCCCACGCATAGCGCACGCAGTTATAGCAGCGGAAATTTCCATGCTGCACACAGCGCTCATTATTGCCGAACCAACGGGCCTTTTCTTCAGGCGGTAGCTTCTTGAAGTTCTCCTCGGCATAGGCGAAGTTCCAGTTTTTATTCGCGCCTTTCATATCTCCACCCCCGCTTTCTTGAGCAGCGCGGCGAGCTGGGCTTGGGCGTCCAGAACAACGTCGTGTGCCAGGTCACAAGTCATTCCGGTCTGTCGATACTCGCTGAATGCTCTCACCCGCTCCTCCAGCCGGATAGCCTCGACCATGGTGGGGTGGGTGAGCCCAAGCAGGAGCCCGTTGCTACCTTTCGCCAGCCGCTCGGCCAGCTTTTGCAGGGCGAGGGAGGTCATTTGAAATACTCCACAAGGCGTTTATGCAGAGCGCGCAACTGCCTGCCGTCGATTGCGCCAAGGTATTTTCCGTCCTTCTCAAAACGCAGATAAGATATGGTTTCTCCATCCGGCTTTCTCGGGCCGACCCATTGAACCAGCATCCCGGTGTACGTTTTCATTTCCTTGTACGGTCTGTACTTTCTCATTCACTCCCCCATCAGCCGCGCCACGGTAGCGGCGGCTTCTTGCTTCGATCTCTTTATGTATTTCTCGCTATCCTCTACGTGAGGCGCTATCTCGTTCAGCTCATCAAGGCGCCCCAACGCGCGCCCCAGCTCCATCGCGGCGTCGATGCCTGCTTGAAATGTCTCGGCGTGCGTTACCTCAAGTGCGTTCGGGAACTGCGTGCATACATACTTCTCCGCCCGCTTCCGCTTCCACTCGGCGAGCTGTTCGGTGGTGGTCATTTAATCGCTCCTCTAGCGCCAACACGGGCAGCGCCAACATTGAAAGCCTCTTTGCGTTCTATGTGCTTCTTATAATTAAAGCACCACTTGTGGAGCTTGAGCGGATTGCCGATTGGGTCAACGGCATCAACTCTGTGCTTTGCGAGAAGCTTCTTGTTGCAGTGGTGACATATGTTCGCGCATCTAACCGTCATTTACCCTCCGGCGCGAGCAGGTCGGCTACGTTCTGGCGCAGCTTTTCGATACTGCGTGCCGCCATGTACTCCGGATCGCCGTAGCATTGAGCGAAGGAGTCGAAATATTTAAATAAGGCTTCCAGCTCGGCATCGTATTTCTCAACCGCGTCAAGAAGCGCGATTGAATGTTCCCCTTGATCCCGCATCTCCTTAATCCTAGCGGCGATTTTCTCGGTGGGGGTCATTTAATCTCCGTGCGGATCGCTTCCAGCTTAGATATGCAGACGCTCAGAAGCGTGTAGAAAATGAAACTACCAGCGAAAGCAAAGGTCTGGATGCGTGATTGTGGGATAGGGAAAAACCACAGCGCCGCAGCAGCAACGATAGCTGATAGATACCAAGCCCAAAGCATGGCGTTTTTGAATACGTCGAAAAGTTGTCCTAGCTTAAATGTGTCGATTTCTTTCTTCATTCCATCCCCTTTGTTGTTTCCTTCTCCTGCGCCACCGCTAGAATTATGTCGGTCATTTCAGCTCCGTAACCGTCACGCGGACGCGTCTGTTTGATTTATAAAATTCATAAAGTTTTTTGGTTACCTCGTCTGTCTCAATTATCCTGGCGGTTGTCTCCGTTGCTTGATAAAGCTTAGCCTCAAACTCCACGCTCAGCGGCTTCTCTTTCTTTTTGAGCTTTCTACATTGCTTGGGGTGAACATCAAAAACCTCGCCGCCAAATTCTGCCTTGACTGATATTGAATCGCCTTCGTGCGGCCCCTTGTCTTGCTCAACAACAACCCCTGACCACGGGCTAATACCGTAGCCTGGGCTTGGCCTTCCATAAACTCTTACTCTATCGCCCACGTTGAACTTGCTCATGTCTTAAACCCACACTTTCTTAAAAATAGCAGCCACGCCTACCTGCCCATTAGTCGGCGCGTTTTCGTCGTAGCGTCCATCTGCAACGTACTTGCCTTTACCGTCGTTGATGTTTGTGCAGGCCCAGAGATACGGCGTATTTTCTTCCTGGTGGTATTTTAAGTAACCAGTGCCGTTGTAACGCTCTGCTAGGTAGAGCATGTTTGATATTCTCCAGTCCTTTACCTCATGGTATTTTTTAAGGCGAAGCGCATCTATTGCGGCTTCCTCCCAGGAACTAAAAGGACCGCGTCCGGCAGGGACCAAGGAAGTCTTGCGTCCTGTGCCGATAATTCTTTCCCCGTTATGCAGGACGCCCGCGAAGCTGCAAGACGCTTCCATGTTGTGTAAAGCGCCTACAAAAAACCAAGGGCATCCAATTTCTTCCGCTACTTTGTTATAGCGTTCTTTGCCTTGCAGCACGCGGTCGGCGGCGGCTTTAACTTGCGCTTCAAATCCTGCGTCTATTTCGCAGCGGTCATAAGCCCAGGCGTACCACTCTAGCGTTCCCTTAGTGGGTTCTAGCGTCGGCCTGTACACAGGTGCCTCTTCCCTGATTTCGTCTAGTTCTTTGTTGTACGGAGTTTCCCCGTTTTGCCCTGCGCCCATTATTTCCTCCACCACGATTCAAGTTCGTCGCACGCCAGATGCAGCACGTACATAAACAAGATTACCGCCGCGACTATTCCAATCATTGCTAAGACAGGAACGCTCCAATGCAGATATTGCTCTAGTGAATGGGTCATTTCTTCAACCTCTTAATTTGATCTAAGACGCGCTCGTATTTACTAATCTGCGTGTGCGGCAGTCGGTCCACGCACAATTGCAAGGCGTCCGTGATTGTTGATTCATGCAGCCAAAATAATTCCCCTAGTGACCAAATGTATTCTTGCGTCTGCTGGGATTCGCCGTATTGATTCTGGCTCATGCGGTTTGTTCCATTGGTCGGCAGCTTTCTTTCGCTGCAATCTTTGTTACGCCGTTATTAAATCTTAGTTTCAGCGTCTTAGCGTTTACTGCTTCCACTTCGGCGGGAAACTCATTAATCCGCGTCCTATCCACTTGATGTTTCCCGATAGTGTGTAACTCCTTAACTGTGTGAATTACTTTTTGCCCCGTTACGAATTCATGCTGCATTGTCTTCCCCCTTTGGAATTAGAATCTCCGTTAGCTTTGGGCGCGTGTGGCTTCCTTTCCAAATCTCCATGCGGCCAGGTCCACCAATTAACCAGGCTTTGCGCTTGCGTAACCATTCGCGGGTTTCCATGCCCTTAGCTTCGATAAAAAACTCTTCGCCCGTCTTTAAGTCCTGCACGTAGAAATCTGGGATCATGCGGATTTCGCCGTATTTGTACGTGTGAAACTTCACATGCTTTTGAAGCTGAATAACTTTGAGCTCGCCAGCTTTTTCCCGAAGGAGTAGCAGCGCGTAAACGGCGGCTTCCAGTTTTGAGTGGAACCACAAACCAGCAAAAGAAACCTTTTCAGCCTTGTACTTATGTCTCCGCATCACTCCCCCTGCGTGGTGGACTTAGCGGGCAACTCCTGCACCTGCTTCATTAGCTCGGATACTTCGTCAGCGGAAAGGTGGCCCTCAACGTCGTTTGTAACGGGAGTGTCGTAGCAAAGTGAGCCGTTATGAAACACTGCCAGCTCATACTCACTAGGGCCAGAAGTGTACGAGTAAGGCGTTTGAATTACGCTAACCCCATATCCATTTTCAAAGTCCATTCGCGCCTGGATGCCGGCCCCCATTGGGTGCGGCTTAAATTCTAAATCCTTAAAAGTTTTCACAATCTCCCCCTATTCATTGCCCAAAAAGTAGCGGCCTCTGTTTCGTCCAGGAAATACGAATAGCGCGTGATGACTTCCTGGGAGTCATTCAGCACTTCCAAAACCCAGAATGCGTTAGTGCGGCCATCTCCACGATTAACTTTGCGGATTACGTGCATTGAGCAGCCACCTTTCTCACTCTGTCGTAAACAACGATTGAACCAGCTACAGCAACGTTCATAGATCGCTCGCCGCGCATCATTACTTTATGGTGGCATCGGCCAAGAATTTTTGGCGGAATCCCGTAATCTTCTGCACCCAGCAAATAAACGGCCCGTTGCGGGTGAGGGAATTTATCCAAAAGCGCGGAATCTTTATGAAGCTCCACACCAACCAACTGACAGTCGTGCGGCATGTGTGCGTAGAAATCTTCAAAATCCGCATAGTGGAATAAAGGTATATGCCTTGTCGCGTGCATAGTGTCGCTGTTTTGGTGTTTATAGCGAGTGCCGATTACTGCATAAAAATCGCATCCCAAAATCTGCGCGGTACGCATTAGGCTTCCTACATTCGTATTTGTTTTTGGGAAGTACATTGCTACTCCAAAAAAACCACGCTCCTTTTTCACGCTCCACTCCTCTCTTTTTTCTTCCAATTCATCCCAAGGAAACGAAGGAAGGCGCTAATATTCCCACCAAATCCAGATGCTATGCTGTTTGTTTTAATTTTCTGCCACTCTTCATCGGTGGCGCGAATATTGTGAGACTTCTTGCGTTGTTTCTTCATTTCTTACGTGTATACAAGCGCAATACACTTTGCAAACTATTTCTTACCCCAAATGCTCTCGATTACCTGCTTAGCGAACTCAACCGTGTCTATCGCTCCCTGCTTTGTTTCTTCCACGGGGATGGGGTCATACTGGTAATTATCCCGCTTCAAAAACCAAATAGCTTTGAACTCTTCGGGCTTTAAATTCTGCTTCTTTATCCAATCCCATTCTGACTGAGTAAAAAAAACAACTTCCCCAGCGTGTGGTTTATTGAACGGCACAATTGAGAACTTAAGACCTAGCTTAGACGTGTAGACTTTCATTTATTGCGCCTAAAATCATCTTCAAATTTATTGCTTTTTCCTAAATTACAATCTGCACAAAGAATTTGAAGATTAGAAAAATCTAATTGTAATTCTGGATACATGCTTCTGGGTTTTATGTGGTCAACGTGCATTACGCCATTAGTCTGACCACAAGCCATGCAAACACGCCCGTATGTTCTTATTGCCTTGTACCTAAGTTCTTTCCATTCCCTTGAATTATAAAAATCATTAGAAAAATTATTCTTAAGTTTGATGCTTGGCTTATAAAGATTTAGTTTTTCAGCTATTTTGAGAATTGCCCTTTCTCTATCTTTATTAGGGCTTATCTCATTTCTTTGAATCAACTTATCAAGCTGATTTTCTTGCTTAACGGTCTTAAGTTTTACTTTGCTTGTTTGTTTTACTTTTAAAGAGTCTGATTTTTTTTTACGGGAATTTCTTCTCAAAGAGTTTCTATGATTATTTACAATCGAACTTGCTAATCTTTTATTCTTTCTCTTTAAAGCAAGTAACTCATTACAAACGCTATCAAGTTGTTTCTTCATTAAACACCCCACAGGCATGAACCGGAAGACAAGGAACCCCCTACCCCCTTAAAAGGAAGAAGTGTTGTCTCGAACTATGGAACAGCGAGTAAGGCTCCTGCTCCTGTGCTGCCACTAAAGCCGTTAAGCTCTAGTTCAAGGCCAGTCAGCTCATTTTCCGGCGTTGCGCTACCTACTGCGCTCTGATGCTCATGGAAAACTTCCCCGTAAAGTGACGGGTTAACCCCCTATAGGGACTGGCTAGGCGATTACGCGCCTTAAATTGACCTGGGTTAACGAGTTTAGGCCAAACATCCTCGAACTTGTTTTTTCTTCTTGTAATTATCCCTGGAATAAGGGAAAAAGACTTAAAGAAGAACTAGTCATTCACAGTTTTACGACTGTACCCGCCTCGGAGTCAACCCCTTGGCGGGTTTCTTTTTTTAAATTTCCATACTAAAATTATACATGGCGTTATCTGCGGTTTATCTAGCAGCCTTCTGTCATGCCTACTGCATACAAAACGATTACGACTTTGGAGCCTATAAGAGGCCCAATTGTCAGTGCGTTGATCTCCATGATGCAGAAGCCGCACTAAAGCCGCTAAAATCAAGAATTAGGAAGTCTGGTAACGTTTTAGAACTGGACGATGATCGCCAATATCAATTTTATGAGGCCGATTCATCCAATTTCAAAAAATACCTAGATTATTAATTGACTTTTAAAACTGTTAATAAATACTGACTTTATGCCACTTCGTAAGGGGACGTTTAATTCTGGAATAAAAAATCTAATCCCTTATAAAAAGGGAAAGTCTGGAAATAGTTTCCGCCCGAGAACAATTTCATGCGTTATATGTGGGAAAGATTTTGTAACAAGGGGAACAAGAACAAAATATTGTTCTAATAAATGTATTAATGCAGCAATACCAGACCACAGGAAAAAGAACTTTATTTGTTGGTTTTGTAAAAAAGATTTTTTAAGAAAATCGCATAATAATTTCGGTAAATTTTGCAGTCGCACTTGCTCTGGAATGTATAAAATAGCAACCGGAGATCATAACTATCAAACCAAGGCATTTCTTTTTAAGCCATGGAAATGCAATACTTGTGGCATTGATGATTTTTCAATTCTAGTTGTTCATCACAAAGACATAGATAGAACAAATAATAAAATTGATAACTTAGAAATTTTATGCGCTAATTGTCATTATCGTTTCCATTTTGGAAATGGAGAAGTGAAAAGAAAAAAGCTTTCAAGTATTAAGGCTTTTTTAGAAAGAAAAAGTGCCAATCAAGAAATCTAAGAGTAAGAACGCAATTTCTGAGAATATCTCTGAAATTATGAACTCTTACAAACAGACTGGTAAGATTGGTGCCTCTGAACCTCGTTCCACTCAAGCAGCGGCTAAGCAGGCAGCAGCCATCGCTTATCAAGCCGAACGCAAAGCCATGGCTAGGCTAACGGACGCTAGGCGCAGAGCCAGAATTAAGGCCCTTAAGTAAACCCGCTACCCCTTTCAATAGGGATGCTACGGAGACACATGGACGCGAAAGCCATCCAACAAAACGAAGCCCATCGTCCTGTGTTAAATCAGGATGCCCGCAGGTAGGCCCTCTACTATCTCTCCAGAAATCATTGAAGAAATCTGCATACAGCTAGCAGAAGGTAAATCTCTTCGTAAAATCTGCGAAAGCTCAGATACTCTCCCCGCTTGGCGCACTGTATTAAGATGGCTAATTAAGGAAGAACACAAGGAATTTAGTCAGCAATACGCTAGAGCTAGAGAAGTACAAGCTGAAACCTGGCAAGATGAAATCATCGAAGTAGCAGACGAAGCAGATACATCCACCGGGGCACAAATCGCCAAAGTCCGCGTTGATGCTCGTAAATGGGCTGCCATTCGCTTAAAGCCCAAGGTTGATAGAGCCGTTGGCTACGCGCCTCCTTCCGATGAGCCAGAAGTATCATCTATGACCAAAGAACAGGCCGTTGTACTCCTAGAGGAGCGAAAGAAACGTGTTCAAAAGACCGGCTAGTTACTTCGTAAACCGCTTCCACGAGAAACAGGAAGACGCTTGGCTTGCTTATAAGGCCGGGATGACCGTTGTACTCCCCTGGGGTCGAAGATCCGGAAAAAGTGAATACTTCGCAGAAGTCCTAATTGAGGACGTGGAGGACTATCAAAAGCCCTGCCTGTACTTAGCCTCTACTCAAGACTCGGCCCGTGAAATCATGTGGCCTAAAATGACTGAGCGCCTAAGAAACCTTCCCCAATGGAAACTACACGCTCAAACCCTAGAAGCCGTCTACAAACCCACTAATACCCCTGTTCGTTTTCGCGGCATTGAGAAGGTCGATAACCTAGCGGGTAAGGCATACCGCATCGTAATCGCAGACGAGTACGCACTTTGGAAAAAAGACCCCAAAACCATTGTTAAGCAAATCCTAGCCCCCATGATAGCGGACTATGACGGGCTTCTCATTTACGGCTCATCTAAGCGGGGTAAGAATCACTTTTACGACCTGCACAATACGGCTATCTCAAGACCGCAAAAATATTACGCCAGTGAATGTACTATCTTTGATAACCCTTTTGTAAGCGAATCGGGACGCCAGAAGCTCCTATCTGAGTACGAAGGAGAAGACGACCCTCTATACCGCCAGGAAGTCCTAAACGAGTACGTTACCTTTGCGGGCATGGTGTTCGCTCTTGACCAATCCATGTACGTTATCGACGGGTGGGATAGGGCAGAATTCGACCACGCAGTTCACTGGCGAGGGGTTGACCATGGATTTAGCCCCGATCCTACCGCCTGCGTATGGGTGGCCTATAACCATCGCAAGGGATACTTCCTAATCTATAACGAGTACCGTCAAGCCAAGCTACTAATCAACCAACACTCTGAAGTTATTAAGAAAATGGAACCTTATGACTTTAGAGACACCATCTCAGACATCGACCCTCAACTGATTGCTGAGTATGACGCCGTTGGCCTTACCATGACCCCAGCAGGTAAGTACGACAAACAGGCCCGTTTGCTGCGCATGGTTAATATGCTCCGCACCGGGAAGCTAAAAATAGCTAGTAACTGCGAGATGCTTCTTAAGGAAATGGCCTCTTATGAGTGGGACCAAGACGGGAATGACCACTTGGTAGACGCGGCACAGTACGTTGTTACGAATATCGAAGTGCCTGAAAAGCCCCAACCAAAGCAATACAAAGAGCTTACGAGAACCACATACGCAACCAATTTTACACAGGATTTTGATGATTAGATGACCCTGGTTTCTGCTTCCGTGCGTCCACCAGGATCGGTGGGATGGGCTTGCAAATTAATAATACTAATCAATTTTAATAATTGACAATGGGAAAGCAGGGTAAAATAATGGAAAATGTACAGACGACCGATAATCTCGAAACTTCGGCACCGGCAAGCCAACAAGCCCCGGAACAAACCGAGAACGTAGAGACTCAATCGACTGACGCAAATACTGGTACTCAGGAAACTGCGACCGAACAAGCTGAACGCAAGTACAAGCTCAAGGTCTACGGTGAAGAGAAAGAGTATTCGGAAGCCGAAGTTCTGAAGTTTGCCCAATTGGGTAGCGCAGGGCAGAAGGCGATGGAAAAAGCCGCGTTGCTTGAAAAGAAGCAGCGTGAGTTTTACGGCTGGTTACGCGAAGCCCTAGCGAAAGACCCCGATCAGGTGGCCGAAATCGTTACGGGTCAGAAGCGAGTTAGACAGGCCCAAGCCCAGGCAACTGAGCAAGGCCAGGAACAAACCGCAGACCCGCGTGATGCAGAATTGCGACAGTATCAAGATCGACTTCAAAAACTTGAAGCGAAACTTGAGCAAGACGAGATTGAGAAAGAGCGTCAGGCTATTGAGTCTGAGCTAGACGCGGCGGTCAAAAAGTACCCCGAACTAGATAACCCCTTCCTCAAGTCCTACGTCAAGCAAGAGTACCGCAAGGTTCTGAAGTCAGGCGTCGAAGATATGTCTATGGAAGACGTGGCTTTCTACGTTGCCCAGGAATACCGCAATCAACAAGCCGCTAAAGCTCAAACGGTACAAAAACAGTTTGATAATAAAAAACAAGCGGCTCCGGTAATGACTAAACCCGCTCCGAGTTCTAGCCCTAAAAAGCAAATGACCTTGGACGACGTTAAGAGACTGGCCGGACGCCAAGTGTAACAAGGAAGGAAAACTAAATGGCTCAGCCTAGACAAGTCGGAATGGAGAACGCGCTTTTTAAGGATTTCTACGGAAGCGGTTCGGATCAATCTCTCGTAAACGCTAAGACCCCCCTGGCCTCGATTCTTATGAAGAATAAGAACGTGGACTTTGTGGGTAAACAATTTGTGCAGCCCGTGCGCTTTGGTAGCGCTGTAGGTCTTGGTTATCGCGCTAGCGGTACCAGCCTACCGGCTCCTAAGTCTGCTCCCCGCGATCAGGCCGTATTCCCTGCTGTGCGTGCATACGCTACGGCTGAATACGAGCGTGAAGCCATCGTTGCCTCGCGTAACGATCGCGGTGCGTTTGCTAAAGTAACCGTTGACGAAGTGGAAGCTGTTCTTGAGGGCTTCAACCTGCATATGGTTGAACGCGCTCTGTTCGGCGATTCCTCGGGTAAACTCGGCGCTGTGACCTCGCTCGACTCGGGCGCTGGTACGGAAGCCTCTCCTTGGGTAGTTACCATGTCCACCACGGGCGTACTGGCTCCTAAGTTCAAGAAGCGTTATTTCCCGCGCGGCGCGAAAATGGACCTCTACACCTCGGGCGGTACCTACCAGCTCACCGTGGAAGTGGCTTCTTTTAGCGCTACGACCCTCAGCCTTGTGCTCGTTTCGACGGGTTCGGCTGCGGCTCCCGCTGCTAACGACATCCTGTATTGGGAAGGTAACCGTAACGGCGAGTGCGTAGGCTTGAAGCAGCTTGCTCCCGTGTCGGCTGGCACCCTGTACGGTATCTCGCAATCGACCAATCCTGAGTTCCGTGGCACCGTGAATGACCTTTCGGGCGCTACCCTGGATTACAACGACATCAACGACATCATTTCTGACCTCGAAGAGGAACTTGGTGCATCTCCTAACCTGGCCATTTGCTCGCACGCTACCAAAGCTGCAATCAAGTCCCAGGCTGAAGAGCACAAGCGCTACAGCGTTGCAGAAATCAAATCGTCTGATGCCAAAATTGGCTTCAAAGGTATCGAACTCCTTGGCGACGAGGGGCCTTTCCCGATGATTTCCAGCCAAATGTGCGATGACGACGAGATTTACTTCATTAACACGAAGTTTATGCAGTTCGTTATGCGTCAAGACTTCGGTTGGTTTGACGATGACGGTACTATCCTCCTTCGCGACCCGAATAAGGACGTGTACAATGCCCGTTACGGCGGTTACTTCGAGTTGTTCTGCTCCAAGCCGAACAGCGTTGGCCGTGTTCGTAACTTCGTAGTGTAATCTTACGGGGGGTGTAAAAGCCCCCCTTCATTAAATTTTTTAGGAGATATAAAATGGAAGGCAATAAAATTCTTGGCGCGTCGATGCAGCATAAAGTTCTCAAACTTGTGCCGATGCGTGTTATCTGGACCGCCGGTGCTCCCAGCGTAGCTTGGAACCCGGAAAACGAAGCTGTTACCCTTACGGATAACGGCGCTGGCGATCTCACGATTACGTTTACGACTGCTTCTCTGATTCCGCTCAAGCTCTTGGGCTACGGCATCGAAGTAGCAGACGCTAATACTCTCTCGCTTGAGATGAACATTGACGGTGCTGCCACCACGACTGCTATGAAACTCGTTTTCAATAGCGGCGCTGATGGCGCAACTGAAACCGATCCCGTGGGCGTTGATTTGCTCATTGGTAAGTGGGTAGTAGCCTAATATAGGGGCTTCGGCCCCTTTCTTTTTGGAGGTTTCATGTCTACTCGTTTGATGAAGCGTGAGCGGCGCGCTAAGCCGCAGCGTATTATTGCAGGACGCGTTAACGTGTCTGGCGGTACTCCTGCTATTGCTGCTGGCGAAGGCTATACAATTGCCGATACTGCGGCCGGAAAGGTAACCATTACCTTCTCTAATCCCGGTACGACTTTGATTTCTGCTATTGCCTGCCCGATTGAGAACACCGATGCAACTGGTTACTCGGCTAAGATTATGGGCACGCCTTCGGCTAGCTCTATCGTAGTTGGTGTGTATGTTGCTGATGGTACGGATGGTGCATTAGCTGATAACATCCCCTTCTACTTCCAAGCTATTTTGCAGGATTAATAGCCTATGATTAAGTACCGAAAAGTCTTAAACGACGCGAAATCAGTCGGTGCTGCTAGTGCTAGTATTCTCGCAGAAAACGAAGCAAGGAAGCGGGCCATTATCAGCAATGGGCACGCAACTAACTCTGCATGGATTTGCTTTGGCGAAGCCGCTGTGGTTGGTAAGGGTGCTTATCTAGCTCCTAATGGCGGCTCATTTGAAATCCCCCCGGATGAATTGTACACTGGCGAAGTCTTCTGCATTGCAAGCGGCGCTGGAACAACTATCGGGATTGTGGAGTTTTCATAATGGGCAAAAGGTTCCTAAATAATCCGTTGAGTTCGGCTGTACAGGTATTAACCCAGGAAGTCGAATCTCCGGAGCTATTGGAACGCCTGAAAAGGCTGGAGGCTGAGCTTGCTGAAGAGCGGGCAAAGCCTCCGGTTATTCAGGAAAAGACCGTGGAGATTACGAAACTTGTTGATAATCCCCGCCTACTTGAGAAGCTGAAAAAACTAGAGCAAGCATACGAAGACTTGAAGGCCAAGGGTGCCTACAGGTTGGTTAAAGATCACATTCCAAACATTCAAGAATCCAGGCCGAACATGGAGCAAGCAGCCACAGCGCCCACTAAGGCGTCTACCGGAGGGGTGGACATTAAAAAGCTAGGCCCTGCTTTCATCGTAGGTCTTTCTATTGGTGCGGCTGTTGTATGGCTTTTTATGCGCTAAGAAAAGTGTATGACACGCCATTTAGCGTGACTACATCTAGCCAAATTGTACTAGCTGCTAATGAGCAGAGAAAATACGCAATAATCATAAACACCTCGAACACTGACGTGTGGCTTAGGCTTGGAAGCTCCGCAGTAGTTGGTCAGGGTATTTTTGTAGCCAAGAATGGATTTGCTTACGAAATTGACCAAAATAACCTGTACGTCGGAAACGTTTATGCGATTCACGACGGCGCTGGTTTAAAGGTTTTATCTATTTTGGAGCTATCATGAGCGGGATTATTCCACCCGATGACATGCTGGCTAAAAAAGCATTGCTGCATTCTAGAATTTCTTTTGCGCTAGCTATTATTATTCTCGTTTTACTTGGTGCGCTATGCCTGGATTAAAGGGCGGGCCAAATATATCGACTGACGGTCTTGCTACAGAGGCAAAGCAAGACGACATCATTGACGCGGTCAATAATATTACGCTTACTCCGACGAACGGATCGATCGTATATGGGGAAGTCGCTGCTGTTCCAGATAGCTCCGAGACCACGCTTGTGACTTACACGGTCCCGCTCTTAAGCGATTTCTCCCTGGATAAAGCACATGGATCTGGCGAAGGTGATGGCCTTTTTCGTTTAAAGAAAAACGGGAATACAATAGCAAAGAGGCGTTCAAACTGGACTGAGAGAAACGTTCATTTTGAATATGGGAGTCTTCTATTTGCTGCGGGTGACGTGATCACTGTAACGGTTTATCATGAGGAAGGCGTCAACAAAGAGTTCTCTGCGGAGTTATACGGATCATGAATCTAGAGCTTGAACGTAAGAAATTGGAATTAAAGCGTGTAGAAGTTTCTATTGCTGACAAGGAATTCACGATCCTTGAGCGAATGGCTGACATTGAGCGCCTTAATGCAGACATCGAAAAGTCTAAGGATAGAATTAAAGAGATCATGAATATTATCATTTCAATGGAGGAAAAATAAATGGCTGATCAGAAGAAGGGTTTACCAGTACGTACAGAGCAGGACGCAGACGAGCGTTTGCAATCTAAGATTGTAGATTACACTACTCCTTCCCAAGGGCTAGCAATCAGCGCTTCCGGCGAAGCGAGCGTTGAAGTAACGCAGCCGCTGCCCGCTGGTACGAACAACATTGGCGACGTAGACGTTTTGTCTCTACCGTCTATCCCTGCTGGTAACAACAATATCGGCGACGTTGATGTAGTTTCCCAGCCCGCTAGAAGCCACACGACTGACTCCATTAAAGTCGGCGACGGCACGGACTTCCTAGCCGTAAACAACGACGGGTCTCTAAACGTCGTAGCAACTGCTACTGACCTAGATATCCGAGACCTCGACGCCGCACAGGACAACGTAGAAGCGTGGCTTAAGGACGAAGCCGGTAACGCCTTCACTACATCTAACCCGCTACCTGTTGAAATTTCTGATCTTGCAGGCGACCCTATCCACGATTACAGCGTTGCTTCTGCTGTAGTGTCAGACGCATCTGCTAACCACGACTACACGGTTACGGCGCTTAAAACTCTGTTTGTTAAAGGCGTTATTTGCTCTGCTTCTTCTCGCGCAAAGTTCGAGATCAGAGAAGAGAACACTGCGGGCGGCGGAACCTTCACGACTAAGGCGTATGTATTTGTTACCTCTGCAAATCCTAATATGTTTGTAGAGTTTCCCGTACCTCTTGAAGTAGAAGCCGGTAAAATTCTACGCGTTGTTAAAACCAATACGGATAACTCCGCTCAAGACCTTTACACAACCATTATTGGAACCGAAAAGTAATGCCAGACCTTAGCGAGTTACAATCCGCTGAAGCAGTAAAGATAGCTGGCGTTAATCCGCTTACAGGTATCGAGACTGCTTTCGCTGAAGTAACCTCAGAAGGAAAACTAAAAGCAGAGATGACCGCAGACATGGCCGGGCGCGACGCGTTCGGTCGTCTGCGCATCTCTGTTCCTGAAGTTCTGATTTCTATTAGCCACGCACAGGGCGCGCACGACTTGTTGTTTAATACAACTACGGCTAGCGGCGGTACGGCGGCTTTTAACGCGGCTACAAGCTCTCTACGTCTTAGTTTGCCTACTACTAACGGCGCAAGCGTTATCAGGCAGACGCGCCGATACGTTCGTTACAATCCTGGGCGCTCTTATATCTTCACTCTAGCGGTAGGCGTAGGGGCAAAGAAAGCCAACGTAACGAAACGCTGGGGAGCGTTCGACAGCAATAACGGTTACTTCTTCTATCAAGACGGGACTAACCTAGCCATTGGCACCCGCACTAACGCAAGCGGTTCTGTCGTAGATACGCTAGTAAATCAATCAGATTGGAATATCGACAAACTAGACGGAACAGGCGCAAGCGGTATTACTCTCGATACTACAAAGCACCAGCTTTGGGTTATTGACCACCTTTGGCACGGCGCCGGGCCTGTACGCTATGGCGTACATATTGCCGGAAAGATTTATTACGTACACCAAGTTCTAGGCGGGAATACGCTTTCTGTTCCGTTTATTCGTATGCCTATTCTTCCGCTTAGAACGGAAATCACAAACACAGGAACAGCGGCA
>JACCDR010966004.1_pt1 | contig 17829 bp, 12 predicted proteins | sample 7446431 | NCBI WGS metagenome assembly JACCDR01 (sample SAMN15323443, study PRJNA562643) | freshwater metagenome | isolation source: river surface water | place: USA:Blue River Watershed | collected 2017-08-17
CAACGCCGCCACCTGCGCCGTGCTCAGGCCCTGCACCTGCCCAGCCGCCAGCGAGGCCACCTGGGGGTTGCTCAGAGCAGCCACACCTTTGGTCCCCAACGCGGCGATGTCGCCCGAATCGATGCCCACCAGCGCGGTGGTGCCGATGGCGCGCAGCTGGCTGGTGCTCAGGGCCGCCAACTGGGTGGAGCCCATGGCGGCCAGGTCGGCCGACGACAGCGAGTTGATCTGCCCCGCGCTCAGGGCTTGGATCTGCGAGGTGCGCAACGCCGCCACCTGGCCTTCTTGCAGCGCCGCCACCTGGGCCGTGGCCAGGGCGGCGATCTGGCTTTGGTTCAGCGCGCCAATGGAGCCGGTGCTGATGACGGCCACATCACCGGTTTCCAGCGCGCGCAGCTGCGCGGTGGTGAGCGCGCCGATCTGCGCCGAGGTCAGCGCTTGCACCTGGGCCGTGCCCAGCGCCTTGATGGCCGACGTGGACAGCGCAGCCGTCTGTGCGCCAGTGAGTGCGGCGATGTCTTGCGACTCGAAGGCCGCCACCATGGTGGTGCTCAACGCCCGCAAGCCCGCTGTCGAGATGGCCGACATCTGGCCCGGCGTGAGCGCTGCAATCTGGTCCACATCGAAAGCTGCCCAGTCTGCGGTGGTCAGCGCGGCAATGGCCGACGCCGACAGAACGGCGATTTGCGATGTGGTCAGATTCGGGATGTTGGAGGCCATGGATCAGTCCTTCGTGCCGACCGGGCTTGAAGGCTGACTGCACGCGCAGGCACGCCGCTTCCCGGTTCATGTCCTCGTCATATCGGGAAGCCCTTCTTGAACTTAAGGAGCAGGCATGTAACGGCCTACAAGAAGGCGCTTTTCTGCAGCCGCAAGTCGGGCGGGCCGTGGGCACTGGCCTGGGTTGTGAACCTGGTCACAGTGCGGCCGCAAGGCCCGGGGCCGGTGCTGCCGGTGGACGACGGCGCGGTTACGCGAGGTTGCCCTTCAACGCTGGCCCCGTGAACGGCTGAGATCACCCGCGAACAAGGTGAAGAAGGTCAACAGGGCGGCAGCTCAGGGCGCAAGAAAAAGTGCCAGCAAAGGGCGAACAGACCTGCAAATCCCAAGCTTTTTGCAATCAACCGTGCGCTATTGCACGGCGGGCGTACCGGCGTGCGGTTCAGCTCTGCCCTGCATGTGCCGATGACCATTGTTCTGCAGGGGGGGCTGCCTGCGATCGTGGTGACGGCAGCAGTTCTCCAGGGCACAAGGTGCCGCAGAAATCTCCACCCGCTTTTACTCAAGGACTGACCATGCCCCGTATGTCACATCTTGCACAACGCCCCGACGCCACCCACCTGCACAGGCTGCCGGCGAGGGTCAAGGCCATGGCCGCAGCGGCTGCGATGTTGACGATAGGTGCCACGCAGGCCCAGGCCAGCCCGCCCGATCAGGCCGTTGCGTTGGCGCTTGTTGCCGCAACTGAACCGGCCAGCGAATGGCTGGCTCAGCGTGCCGCAGGCTCGTTGGCACCAGCGCTGGCGGTGATGGCTGCTTCAGAAGATGCAGCGGCGCTGCTGCGCACTCGACAGGCGGCAGCGCTCGATGTGGCCCTGGCCAAGCCGCTGCCGCGCCCGTCTTCGGTACTCGTGGTTTCGGCGCATACCCCGCCACAAAGCCGCTGACGGCGGCAGTCCAGCAGCGCGGCCCTGGGCCGCGCGCAGCGCCGACGTTCAGCCCGACAAGGCCACGCTTCTGTCAGCCCGGGTGTGGAACACCGACGCCCGTTCCTGAAGCGTGCCGCGCGATCTGCACCCGGGCAGCGCTTCATGGGCGCTTTATTCACGCTGCGGGGCTTGAGCTGGACTTCAGCAGACCGGCACCTTTACTTGCCCGCTGGAATTTTGCCTTCCACGCCCTTCACGTAGAAGTCGACCTTGTCTTTCCAGGCCTGGTCGGCCTTGGTGTCCTTGGCCAGGCGTTCCTTGCCGTCGTTGCCCATGATGGGCCCGGTGAACGGGTCAAAGGTACCGGCCTTGATGGCCGCAGCGGCTTCTTCGGCCTTCTTGCGGATGGGCTCGGGGATGGTCTCGTTGATCTTGATGACGGCGTTGGCACCCTCGGGCTTGCCCCAGATGGTGCGCTGCTCACCCTTCCAGGAACCGTCGAGCGCGGCGCCCACGGTCTTTTTGTAGTACGGGGCCCAGTCCACGATGTTGCTGGCCAGGTGGGCTTCAGGGGCCACGGCGCTCATGTCGCTGTCCCAGCCGAAGGCGAACTTCTTGTTCTTGGCGGCGGTTTGCAGCACGGCGGTGCTGTCGGTGTTTTGCAGCAGCACGTCGGCGCCCTTGTTGATGAGCTCCTGCGCGGCAGCACCTTCTTTTTCAGGGTCGAACCAGCTGCCGATCCACACCACACGCACCTTGATCTTCGGGTTGACGCTTTGCGCGCCCAAGGTGAACGAATTGATGTTGCGCAGCACTTCAGGAATGGGGAAGCTGCCCACAAAACCCAGCGTGTTGCTCTTGGTCATGCCCGCAGCCAGGATGCCGCTGACGTAGGTGTCGTGATAGAAGCGGGCGTCGTAGACGTTCATGTTGGCCGCCGTTTTGTAGCCGGTGGCGTGTTCAAACTTCACGTCAGGGAATTCGCCGGCCACTTTCAGCATCGGGTCCATGTAACCGAAGCTGGTGGCAAAGATGATCTTGTTGCCTTGTGCGGCCAGGTCGCGGATGACACGCTCGCCATCACCATAGGCCACCTTCTCAACAAAGGTGGTTTTCACCTTGTCGCCAAACTCGGCCTCCACCGCTTTGCGGCCCAGGTCGTGCTGGAAGCTCCAGCCTCCGTCGCCCACAGGGCCGATGTACACCCAGGCGGCCTTCAAGGGCTCGGGCTTGGGCGCCGGCGCGGGGGCCGATGCGGCCGGGGCTTGCGCGGCCGGTGCCGGCGGTGCTTCTTTCTTGCCGCAGCCCACCAGGGCGGCGACAGACGACAGGCCAACAACGGCGAGCCAACGGCGTTTGCTGAGTAGGAACATGGGCGGGTTCTCCTGCTTCAAAGTGGTGGTTAGGAAACGGTGACAAAACGATGAAAAGACGGCGGGCCGACAAAAGCGCGGGATTATGAGCCGGGGTGAAATGGCTTGCCCAAAGATGCGGGCATGTTGATACGGATGAAGGCGGTGTCGCGGCTGATCAGCGCCAGCACCACGATGGTGGCGATGTAGGGCAGCATGGTCAGAAAGTGGCTCGCAATGTTGACGCCCTGCGCCTGCAGGTTCAGCTGCAGCACGGTGATGCCGCCAAACAGGTAGGCGCCCAGCAACGCGCGCAGCGGCCGCCAGGTGGCAAACACCGTCAGTGCCAGGGCAATCCAGCCGCGGCCCGCCGTCAGGCCTTCCACCCACAGGGGCGCCGTCACCAGCGAGATGTAGGCACCGGCCAGCCCACACAAGGCGCCGCCAAAAGCCACTGCGGCCAGGCGTATCAGGCGCACCGGGTAGCCCAGTGCATGGGCCGGTTCGGGGTTCTCGCCAATGGCGCGCAGCAGCAGCCCCGAGCGGCTGCGGTACAGCCACCAGGTCAGCGCCACCGCAATGGCTATGGCTCCATACACCATGGGGTGGTGTTTGAAGAGGGCCGGCCCCAGCAGCGGGATGTCGGCCAAAAAAGGCACTTCAAACGTGGTGCGCTGCGGCAGGCTTTTGCCCACCAGGCCAACGCCCACAAAGGCCGAAAAGCCGTAGCCAAACAGGCTGATGGCCAGCCCGGTGGCGTATTGGTTGGTGTTGAGCCAGATGACCAGCACACCAAACAGCGCCGCCAGCGCAGCACCTGCCGCCGCCGCAGCGCCGAAGGCCAGCAGGTCGCTGCCGCTGAACAAGGCCACCGCAAAACCGGTGACCGCAGCCACCAGCATCATGCCTTCAGCACCCAGGTTCAGCACCCCGGCGCGTTCGTTGATCAGCAGCCCCAGGGCGGCCAGCGCCAGCGTGGTGCCGCTGGCCAATGCGGTGTTGACGAGCAAGGCGGTTTCGTTCATGCGGCGCTCCGGGTGGCCCTGCGCAGGCGGTAGGTGATCAGGGTGTCACAGGCCAGCAGGTTCATCAGCAGCAGGCCCTGCAGCACGCTGGACAATGCACTGGGCAGCCCCAGCCGCGACTGCGCCAGTTCGCCGCCTATCAGCAGCATCGACAGCAAGATGGCCGCAAACACCACGCCCACCGGGTGCAGGCGCCCGACAAAACACACGATGATGGCGGTGAAGCCGTAGCCCATCGACAAGTAAGGCGTGACCTGCCGCACCGGGCCGGCCACTTCCATGGCGCCGGCCACGCCGGCCATGGCGCCCGACACCAGCAGCGCCGTCCACAGCGCGCCGCGCGACGAAAAACCGGCGTAGCGCGCGGCCAGCGGTGCCAGCCCGCCCACTTGCAGCGCGTAGCCCTTGTAGGTGCGGAACATGAACAGCGCCATCAGCACCACCGCCACCACCGCCACCAGCGCGCCCACGTGCAGCCGGGTGCGTTCCAGCAGCGGTGGCAGCAGCACGCTGGCATCAAACACCCGCGACTGCGGCATGTTGAAACCCTGCGGGTCTTTCCAGGGGCCAAACACCAGCCAGTTGACCAGCTGCTGCGCCACGTAGACCAGCATCAGGCTGACCAAAATTTCGTTGGCGTTGAAGCGGTCGCGCAGCAGCGCCACGATGGCGGCCCACAACAGCCCCGCCAGCGCCCCCGCCAGCAGCACGGCCGTAACGCCCACGGCGCGCGGCAGCACGATGCCCTGCGTGGTAAGCCACAGCGCCATGGCGCCGCCGCCCACACAGCCCAGCAAAAACTGGCCCTCGGCGCCGATGTTCCAGACGTTGGCGCGGTAGCACAGCGCCAGGCCCAGCGCAATCATCACCAGCGGCGTGGCTTTCAGCAGCACCTCGCTGATGGCCCGGCGGCCGTTCAGCGGCTCTACCAGAAACACCTGCAGCCCGCGTATCGGGTCTTTGCCCAGCGCTGCAAACAGCGCCGCCGCCATCAGCGCCGTCAGCGCCAGCGCAATCACGGGTGATGCCCAGGCCATGGCTTGCGACGCCTGGGGGCGGGCCTCAAGCCGCAGCATGGGTGGCCCCGCTGTGTTCGTTGGCCGTGCCCGCAGCGCCAGGCCACAGGCCGCTCATCCACTCGCCTATCTGTTCGGTGGTGGCGTCTTGAATGTCGGTGGAGGGTGACACCCGGCCCTTGGCGATGACGACCAGCCGGTCGCTGATCTCGAACAGCTCTTCCAGCTCTTCGCTCACCACCAGCAGCGCGCAGCCGGCGTCGCGCAGCGCCAGCAGTTCGTTGCGTATCAGCGCGGCCGCGCCCACGTCCACGCCCCAGGTGGGTTGGGCCACCACCAGCAGCTTGGGGTTGGCGTCGATTTCGCGGCCGACGATGAACTTCTGCAGGTTGCCGCCCGACAGGCTGCGTGCCGGCGCGCCGGGGCCGCCGGCCTTGACGTTGAAGCGCTCGATGATGTGGCGCGCCCGTTCGTGCACCGCCGCCATGCGCAGCCAGCCGCTGCGCGACACGGCCTCGGTGCGCGTGAGCAGGGTGTTGGCCGCCAGTGACAGCGTGGGCACGGCGCCGCGGCCCAGGCGTTCTTCAGGCACAAAGTGCAGACCCTGCTGGCGCCGCTGTTTGGGGCCCTGGTCGCCGATGCCCTGGCCGTTGATTTGTAGGGCCTGGCGCGGCGCACGCCGGTCTTCGCCCGACAACGCGGCCAGCAGTTCTTGCTGGCCGTTGCCCGAGACCCCAGCCATGCCCAAAATTTCGCCCGCGCGCACGGCCAGGTTCACGTTTTCAAGTGCCACCGCAAAGGGGTCGGCCTTGGGCAGCGACAGTTGTTTGACGGCCAACACCTCGGCACCGGCTTTCAGTTCGCGGTGCTGCAACTGCGGCGGCTCGGCACCAATCATCAGGCGCGACAGGCCGGCGTTGCTGGTCTGTGTGGGGTCAACCTCGCCCGTCACCTTGCCGCCGCGCAGCACCGTGCAGTGGTGGCACAGCGCGCGTATCTCGTCGAGCTTGTGGCTGATGTACAAGATGCTGGTGCCGGCGGCCGACAACTGCCGCAGCGTGATGAAAAGCTTTTCAACCGCCTGCGGCGTGAGCACGCTGGTGGGCTCGTCCAGTATCAGCAGCTGCGGGTGGGTCAGCAGCGCACGCACGATCTCCACACGCTGGCGTTCACCCACGCTCAGGGTGTGCACGGGGCGCTGGGGGTCCACGTCCAGCCCGTAGGTGTGCGCCACCTCGGTGATGCGCTGCGCCACGTCGGGCAGCTTCAGGCCCTTGTCCAGGCCCAGCCACACGTTTTCAGCGGCGGTGAGGGTGTCAAACAGGCTGAAGTGCTGGTACACCATGCTGATGCCCAGCTTGCGTGCGTGCGCCGGGCTGGTGACCTTCACCGGCTGGCCGTTCCAGTGGATGTGGCCCTCGTCGGGCTGCACGGCGCCGTAGATGATTTTCATCATCGTGCTTTTGCCGGCGCCGTTTTCGCCCAGCACGGCGTGTATCTCGCCGGGCTGCACACGCAGGCTCACGCTGTCGTTGGCCTTCACGGCGGGGTACTGCTTGCTGATGCCTTGCAACTGCAGGCGCAAAGGCACGGGCGAAGAGGGGGCGCCCGGTGGGGCAGCGTTCATGGCAGCAATCAAGGGCTGGTTCTCCTCTTGTATTTTTCCTGGCCGGCCACCCAGGTGCTGGCCAGGTGCCGCTCATCTGACAGCAGCAGCCAGGCGAACAGCTGTTCATGCAAGTCGCGCGCCATGGCCTGGCGGTGGGTGTCGATGGGCGTCAGGCTTTTGTCCCACAGGCACAGGTCGGCCATCAGGCCGGGCTCGAGGCTGCCGATTTCACCTTCCAGGCCCAGCGCCTGCGCCGCGCCGCGCGTGGCGCTGTGCAGCGCGCTCCAGGCCGTCAGGCGCTGGCCGGCCAGCGCCTGCACCTTGTAGGCGTCGGCCAGTGTGCGCTGCATGCTCAGCGAGGTGCCGCCGCCCACGTCGCTGGCCATGCTGACGTTGAAGCCACTGCGCACCGCCGCCGGCCAGTCGAACAGGCCGCTGCCCAAAAACAGGTTGCTGCTGGGGCAGAAGGCCACCTGCGCGCCGGCTGCGTGCAGCGCGCTGCGGTCGTTGTCGTCCAGCCAGATGCCGTGTGCCAGCACGCTGCGCGGGTGCAGCAGGCCGGCGGTTTCGTACACACCCAGGTAGCTGCGCGCCTGCGGAAAAAGCTCGGCCACCCAGCGCACCTCGTCGCGGTTTTCGGCCACGTGGGTTTGCATGTACAGGCTCGAGTCAGCGCGGCACAGTTCGCCGGCCATCGCCAACTGCGCCGGGGTGCTGGTGGGCGCGAAGCGCACCGTCACGGCATAACTGTTGCGGCCCTGGCCGTGCCAGCGCTGGATGAGGTCGATGCAGTCGCGTTCGGCCTGCGCCACGGTGTCCAGCAGCGCGGGCGGCGCGTGGCGGTCCATCAGCACCTTGCCGCCGATGATGCGCATGCCGCGGGTGCTGGCTTGCTGAAACAGCGCTTCGGCCGACACCTTGTGCACGGTGGGGAACACCACCGCCGCCGTGGTGCCGTGGGCCAGCAGCGCGTCCAGAAAATGCGCGGTGCCGGCGGCGGCCACTGCAGCGTCGGCCCAGGCGCTTTCGGCGGGGAAGGTGTAGGTGTTCAACCAGTCCAGCAGTTCGGTGCCGTAGCTGGCCATCACGCCCACTTGCGGGCTGTGCACGTGGGTGTCGATGAAGCCGGGCAGCAGCAGGCGGCCGCGGTGGCAATGCCGTTCCACGCCGTCGCCCGGGTCTTCGGCCTGCACGCCGGCAATGCGGCCGTCGTCGGCCACCAGCAGCCAGTGGTCGGGCCGCCAGCGCACGGCGGCGTCGGCCGTGGCGCCCCAGGCGGGCGCGGCGGTGAAGTCCAGCAGGTCGGCGCGGAGGGCTTTCATGGTTTCAGCGACAAGGCTTCGCAACCATCATGCCGCAGCCTCGGCGGCAGGCGATAACAAGCCGGCGGCCACCGCGCGCACCTGCTCGCGAAACCAGCGCAGGCTGGGCGCGGCGTGGGTGCGTTCGTGCCACAACTGGTAGTAGTTCAGCGGCGGAAAGGCCACCGGGCAGCGCACCACCTTCACCGGCAGCGTGCCGGTGTAGCGGCTGCAGAACAGGCGGCCGGTGGTCAGCACCAGCAGGCTGTCGGCCACCATCAGCGGGATCAGGCTGAAGTGCGACGCACGCACCACGATGCGGCGCTGCACACCACGGTTGTGCAGATGTTCGTCGATAACCCCCAGCGCGCCGGGGCTCATGGGCATGGGTGCCACGTGTTCGTGGTCCAGGTATTTCTGCACCGTCCAGTTTCGGCGCGGGCCGGGGTGGTTTTGGGCCACCAGGCACACCACCTCGTCGGTGAGCAGACGGCCCAGGTGCAGTTCTTCGGGCGGCTGCAACCAGTTGCCGATGACCAGGTCGACATCACCGGCGGCCAGGTGGCGGCGGTAGTCGTAGTCTTGCGTCAGCGGCATCAGCTCCAGCCGCACGCCGGGCGCCACGCGCTTGATGTGGGTTACCAGGCGGGGCAGGAAAAAAGGGTCCAGGTAGTCGCTGGCAGCCACCCGAAACAGCGCTTCGGCGCTGGCAGCTTCAAAAGGCGCGGCACGCAGCACACGGCCGTGGCGGCTGAACAGCGTTTCGGCGTCTTGCAGCATGCGCGCGGCCGGCGCCAGCAGTTGCAGCGCGGTGGGTGTGGGTTGCATCTGCTGGCCGGCGCGCACCAGCAAAGGGTCGCCCGTCAGCGCGCGCAGGCGCTTGAGTTGGGCGCTGACGGCAGGCTGGGTGCTGGCCAGCTTGACGGCGGCGCGGGACACGCTGCGTTCGTGAACCACGGTGTGCAAGACCCGGATGAGGTGTAGGTCTATGGTGTCGAAAGCGGGGCGGTCGGCCATGTCAGCGATCGTATAGTTGTTATTGCTTAGGGCGTATGGTCACGGGCACGATCCTCGCTACCTTTCGGGTAAGTCCCAGCCTGCGCCGGTTTGCGCACCCTTCAAGGACACTGCTGCATGAGCATCCACACCCCCACTACCCGCCCGGTGCGGTTTTTCCACCGTGGTGTGGTCACCGAAATTGACCCCGCACAACACACCCGCACCGTGCTGGAATGGCTGCGCGAAGACGCCCGCTGCACCGGCACCAAAGAGGGCTGCGCCGAGGGCGACTGCGGCGCCTGCACCGTGGTGCTGGGCGAGCGTGACGCACAGGGCCAGTTGCAACTGAAGCCCGTGAACGCCTGCATCCAGTTTGTGCCCACGCTGGACGGCAAGGCGCTGTTCACGGTGGAAGACCTGGCTGCGCCCGGTGGGCAGGGTGCCGCGCTGCACCCGGTGCAGCAGAGCATGGTGAATTGCAGCGGTTCGCAGTGCGGTTTCTGCACCCCCGGTTTTGTGATGAGCCTGTGGGCCTGTTACCAGCAGCACCAGGCTGCCGGCACGGTGCCCACGCGGCAACAGTTGGCTGACGACCTGTCGGGCAACCTGTGCCGCTGCACCGGCTACCGGCCCATACTGGACGCCGGGCAGCAGGCCTTCCAGCAACCGGCCGTGCCGCTGGCGCGCCAGCCGGTGCTGGATGCGCTGCAGGCGCTGGCCCAGCAGCCCCCGCTGCACACCCGCAGCGGTTTCCACGCGCCGCGCACGCTGGCCGAATTTGCTGCCCTGCGCCTGGCCCTGCCCAACGCCCGCGTGCTGGCCGGCAGCACCGACATGGGCCTGTGGGTGACCAAACAGTTCCGCGAACTGCCGGTGCTGATCAGCATCAACGAGGTGGCCGAGCTGAAGCAGGTGGCGGTGCAGGGCGAACACCTGCACATCGGCGCCGCCGCCAGCCTGGAAGCAGCCTGGCAGGCGCTGGTGGCCGAATGGCCGGCGCTGCGCGATGTGTGGCTGCGTTTTGCGTCGCTGCCCATACGCCGCACCGGCACCATGGGTGGCAATGTGGCCAACGGCTCGCCCATCGGCGATTCAGCCCCGGTGCTGATGGCGCTGGGCGCCCACATCGTGCTGCAGCGCGGCGACCAGCAGCGCCAGATGCCGCTGGAAGATTTCTACATCGACTACATGAAAAACCAGTTGCAGCCGGGCGAGTTTGTGAATGCGCTGCAGGTGCAGCGCAGCCGGGCCGGGCAGGTGGTGCGCGCCTACAAGATCAGCAAGCGTTTTGACTGCGACATCTCGGCCCTGTGCGCTGGCCTGTCGCTGCAGTTGCAAGACGGCCGCGTTGCATCGGCCCGCCTGGCCTTCGGCGGCATGGCGGCCACGGTGCGGCGTGCGGCCGGCGCCGAAGCCGCCCTCAACGGCCAGCCCTGGACCGAAGGCACGCTGCAGGCCGCACAGGCCGCGCTGGCGCAAGACTTCAAACCCCTGACCGACATGCGCGCCAGCGCCGGCTACCGGTTGCAGGTGGCGCAAAACCTGCTGCGCCGCCTGTGGCTGGAAACACGGCCTGAAGGCGCCTTGCCCGAAGCCGCAGTAAACGTCTGGGCACGGGAGGCCACGGCATGAACGCACGCATGCCGCAAACCCTGCCGCAGACCCTGCCGCAGACCGCCGTGGTGGGCGCCAGCCTGCCGCACGAATCGGCCCACCTGCATGTGCAGGGCCGCGCACCGTACACCGACGACCTGCCCGAACTGCACGGCACGCTGCACGCGGCGCTGGGCCTGTCGCCACTGGCGCACGGGGTCATTGAATCCATCGACCTGGCGCAGGTGCGCGCCATGCCCGGCGTGGTGGACGTGTTCACCGCCAAAGACATACCCGGCACCAACGACTGCGGCGCGCTGGTGCACGACGACCCCATCCTGGCCGGAGAGGCGGGCGACACGCTGCGCTACCGCGGCCAGCCGGTGTTTGCCGTAGTGGCCACCACACGCGACGCCGCGCGCCGTGCCGCTGCGTTGGCCGGCCAGGTGGTGAAGGCGCGTGCGCTGCCGCCGGTGCTGACAGCGCGCGAAGCGCACGCCGCCGGCCAGTATGTGGTGCCGCCCATGCACATGGTGCGTGGTGATGCAAAGGCGGCCATAACCGCCGCGCCGCAGCAGCTGACGCTGCAGTTTGAAGTGGGCGGCCAGGAACAGTTTTACCTGGAAGGCCAAATCTCCTACGCCGTGCCCACCGAAGACGCCGGCATGAAGGTGTATTGCAGCACCCAGCACCCCACCGAGATGCAGCATTTGGTGGCACACGCACTGCACCGCCCGGCGCATGCGGTGCACGTGGAATGCCGGCGCATGGGCGGCGGTTTTGGCGGCAAGGAATCACAAAGCGCGGTGTTTGCCTGCGTGGCCGCCGTGGCCGCCGTGCGCTGCAACCGGCCGGTGAAGCTGCGCGTGGACCGTGACGACGACTTCATGATCACCGGCCGCCGCCACTGCTTCAGCTTTGATGCCACCGTGGGCTTCGACGGCGAGGGCCGCATCTTGGGCGCCGAGGTGGTGATGATCTCGCGCGCCGGCCACTCGGCCGACCTGTCGGCACCGGTGATGGCGCGTGCGCTGTGCCACTTCGACAACGCCTACTGGTTGCCGCACGTGGCCATGCACGGCTACAGCGGCAAGACCAACACACAAAGCAACACCGCGTTTCGCGGCTTCGGCGGCCCACAGGGCGCCATGGCGGTGGAATACGTGCTGGACAGCATTGCGCGCCGGCTGGGCAAAGACCCGCTGGCCGTGCGCCGCGCCAACTTTTATGGCCAGGCGGTGAACAACGTCACCCCGTATGGCCAGGCGGTGGAAGACAACATCATCCACGAGCTGGTGGCGCAACTGGACAGCAGCAGCGCTTACGCACAGCGGCGCGAAGCCATCAACACCTACAACGCCAGCAGCCCGGTGCTGAAAAAAGGCATCGCCCTCACACCGCTGAAGTTTGGCATCAGCTTCAACGTGCAGCACCTGAACCAGGCTGGCGCGCTGGTGCATGTGTACACCGACGGCAGTGTGCTGGTGAACCACGGCGGCACCGAGATGGGCCAGGGCCTGAACACCAAGGTGGCGCAGGTGGTGGCACACGAACTGGGCCTGCCGCTGGCGGCCGTGCGCTGCACCGCCACCGACACGCAGAAGGTGGCCAACACCTCGGCCACTGCCGCCAGCACGGGCAGCGACCTGAACGGCAAGGCCGCGCAAGACGCGGCGCGCAAGATACGCCTGCGCCTGGCCGAGTTTGCCGCGCAGCGCTGGGGCGGCGCGGCCGACGCCGTGCATTTTGAAGGGGGCCAGGTGTGGGTGGCCGGCCAGCCGCAACCCTTTGCCGACGTGGTGAACGCCGCCTACATGGCGCGGGTGCAACTGTGGAGCGACGGCTTTTACGCCACCCCGGGCCTCAGCTGGAACCGCGATACGCTGCAGGGCAAGCCCTTCTATTACTTTGCCTACGGCGCTGCCGTCAGCGAGGTGCTGGTAGACACGCTAACGGGCGAATGGAAGCTGCTGCGCGCCGACCTCTTGCACGACGCCGGCCGGTCGCTGAACCCGGCCATCGACATCGGCCAGGTCGAAGGTGCTTTCATCCAGGGCATGGGCTGGCTGACGATGGAAGAACTGGTGTGGCACCCGGCTGATGGCAGCGCCAAGGCCGGTTTGTTGATGACCCACGCGCCCAGCACCTACAAGATACCCACCGCCAACGACTGCCCGGCGCAGTTCAACACGCGGCTATTTGAACGCGACAACCGGTCCGACAGCATCCACCGCAGCAAGGCCGTGGGTGAACCGCCGCTGCTGCTGCCTTTCAGCGTGTTTTTTGCCATCCGCGACGCGGTGTCGGCCGTGGGTGGCCACAGGGTGGACCCGCCGCTGCAGGCGCCGGCCACCAGCGAGGCCATACTGCGCGCCATTACCGCGGTGCAGGCCACCAGCGCCGGCTGATGACGCCGCTGCAGGTGCTGCGAGCCACGGCACTGCAGTGGCACACACAGGGGCGCGCCGCCGTGGTGGTGCAGGTGCAAACGCACCGGGGATCGGTGCCACGCGACACCGGCACGCGCATGCTGGTGTCGGCCGACGCGGTGGTGGGAACCATCGGCGGTGGCCACCTGGAACTGCAAGCCATAACCACCGCACGGGAACAACTGCAGACGCGTATGGCCCCCTCTCCCTTCCAGGGAGAGGGCTGGGGTGAGGGTGAGTGCCTGAACACCGCAGGGGTAGGTGGCAGCGCCAACCTTTCACCCTCACCCCAACCCTCTCCCTCAAGGGAGAGGGGGCCAGGTCCCAGTCTCGGCGACGGCCCGTTCCTTGTGCAGCGCATCGCGCTGGGCCCCAGCCTGGGGCAGTGCTGCGGCGGTGTGCTCGAACTGGCCTTCACACCGCTGTCGGCCTGCGACCCACAAGCCTGGGCGGGCCCGCCGCCGCTTTTCACCCTGCAGTTGTACGGCGCCGGCCACGTTGGCCGCGCCATCGTGCACCTGCTGGCCGGCATTAACTGCCAGGTGCAGTGGATAGACGAAAGGGAAAGCGAGTTCCCCGCTGAGCCCAGCCCGGCGCACATCCAGCGCCTGTGTGTGGAGCCGGTCGTTGCCGAAGTCGCCCACGCGCCAGCATGTGCTTATTACCTGGTGCTGACCCACAGCCACGACCTGGACCTGGCCCTCACCCAAGCCATCCTGGCGCGCGGCGACTTTGCTTACTTTGGCCTGATCGGCAGCCGCACCAAGCGTGCGCGGTTTGAACACCGTCTGCACCAGCGCGGCATAACGCCGGCGCTGGTGCAGCGCATGGTGTGCCCCGTGGGCTTGCCGGGCATCAGTGGCAAAGAACCCGAGGTGATAGCCGTTGCCGTGGTGGCGCAGTTGCTGCAGTTGTCCGAGCATCAGAATGCGCTTGCCGCTTGAATATCAAGAATTTACAATTCCGGATTCACACTCCGAAACTGTAAATTCATGATCCCCCGCACTGCTGCTGCCCGCATCCAGCGCCTGCTTCAGGGCTTCCCGGTGGTCACGGTGACCGGCCCGCGCCAGTCGGGCAAGACCACGCTGGTGCGTTCGCTGCTGCCGGGGCGCCCCTATGTGTCGCTGGAGTCCCCCGCACAGCGGGAATTTGCACAGCGCCGGCCGGCTGAGTTCCTGCAGCAGTTTCCGCACGGCGCCGTCATCGACGAAGCCCAGCACGCACCGGTGCTCTTCTCCGAACTGCAGACGGTGGTTGACGAAAGCGGCAGGCCCGGGCAGTTCATCCTGACCGGTTCGCAGAACTTGTCGCTGCTGCAAAGCGTGACGCAAAGCCTGGCTGGCCGCACTGCGCTGGTGGAACTGCCGCCGTTGTCGCTGGCCGAATTGCGTGCGGCCGGGGTGGCACCAGGCCCCGCTGCGGCCCTGCTGTGCAAAGGTTTTTTTCCAGCCGTACATGCGCGCGACCTCGACCCCTACGAATGGCTGCAGGGCTACCTGGTCAGTTATGCCGAGCGCGACGCGCGCCAGCTCTCAGCCATCCACGACCTGGGGGCCTTTCAGCGTTTCCTCATGCTCACAGCGGCGCGAACGGGCCAGCAGCTGAACATGCAGTCGCTGGCCAATGACGTGGGCGTGTCTGACAAAACCGTGAAGCACTGGCTGTCGATACTGGAAACCTGCTACCTCATCCACTTTGTGCGCCCGCACCTGGCGCACTTTGGCAAGCGCCTGACCAAGATGCCCAAGCTGTACATGGCCGATGTGGGCCTGGCCGCTGCGCTGCTGGGCATACGCACGGCCGAACAGGCGCAGGCGCATCCGCTGCGCGGGGCGCTGTTTGAAACCCTGGTGGTGAATGAATTTTTGAAGGCGCGCTGGAACGGTGGCGACCGCTCAATGCTGTACTACTGGCGCGACCATGTGGGCACTGAGGTGGACTTGGTGCTGGAGCGCGGCAATGAATTGGCGGCGGTGGAAATCAGGTCGGGCATCACGGTGGCCAGTGACGCTTTTCAGTCACTGCGCAGCTGGAATAAATACGCCACACAGCGCGGCAGCTTTGATGCCGTGCATCTGGGCCTGGTGTACGGTGGGGAAGACCGCTTTGTGCGCGAGGGCGTGCACGTGCTGCCCTGGGCGCTGTTGTGAAGGGCTGCCTCGCGCAAGCCGCGCGCCACACCCTGCATTCAAGTCGGGTTGCGCACCACTGGTGCGGGCGTGCCCACCAGTTGGGCCCGGCAGCGGGCAACGACCGGCACCTGCGCCGACAAGATCTGCGGTGTGGGTGTTTCGTCAATGAACTTGCCGTGGGCCTTGTCTCTATGGTGTGTGCGCGCGCGGTTCCATGACTTGCGCGGGCGATGAGTGCTGTAGGGCCGTTTGTGCGTGGTTCAGGTTTTCCTCGATGCGAGCGCGCATTTCCCCAGGCAGCACCGGCAGTGCCAGCAGTTTGCGGCACATCAGTGCAGATTCTTCGTAGCGGCCTATCCAGTAAGCGGCGACTGCCAATTCGTCGTAGCGCAGCCAGTCATAGAAGTTGCGCTCCAAGAACAGCAGATCGTTGGGGATGGGCAGCTCACAGGCATAACGGGCGTAGAGGTGCGCTCGTGCATAAGCCTTGTGTTCGCGTTCGAAGGACGCCAGTGCCACCAGCGGCTCGGCACGCGTAGGGCGCGTTTCGAACGCTTGCAGATACGCCTGACGAACGAATTCAACATCGTATTGCAGCAGTTTCTTGACGTTAGCCGCTTGGAACAGCGAGTACCAGATCTCCTCGTCCCAGCCGCCCATGGCAGCGCGCTGCTGGTAGGCGGACAGTGCACGCTGGGGCTGTTCGGCATCGCGGTAGGTTTGTGCCAGATAGAACATCGTGCGCTGGCGCTGCTTGTCGTTCTGCGCGTAAGGGTCAAGCCCCGGTTGACCGCTGGGTATCCGCTCCAGCGTCCGGGCCTCGGCCTCCAGGCGGGCCAACTCGGCCTCGAGCAGACGCGCGTCGCGCTCGAATTTGTCGGCTTTCGAGCCGCCATCGGCAAGGTCGAGGAAGGAAATGGCGTTGGTGTGTGGGAGGTCTTGGTTCAGCTCGCCACGCGTGCTGTCGATGTATTCATGCGTCGCGCAGCGATAGCACCAGCGTTTGTTGCCGCTCAAGCGCCCGTTAGCGAGTCGGACGTTGGCAAATTGCCGCTCACCATGGAGTTGCTGAACGTAGTAGCCATCGTGACGGGTGTCCGGGCGCCAGTGCGGGTCATGCACTTCGAGCACCATGTCCGCATCAGTGAGCAAGATGAAGTCTGCAGTGCCTTCGGCCAGCGCGATGGCCTCGGAACGGTTGTGGCCGAAGTTCTTCCAGGGCCGCTCATGGAGCGTGCCGGGAATGTCTTTGAGGATGTCGCAGATCAGCGCCTGGGTGCCGTCTGTCGATCCAGTGTCGACGATCACCCAGTGGTCGATGAAAGGGCGAACACTGTCGAGGCACCGGCGAATGATCTTCGCCTCGTTCTTGACAATCATGTTCAAGCAAATTGTTGTACTCATGCCATTCAATTGGGAGGGGAGGGGCTGGTGGTGGTGGCTGCCGGGCGGCGGGTGCGCCACGCCGTAGCGAGCCGAGGAGTGCGGTTGCAGCGCCTGTCGCGGAAGGTGAAAAAGTGTAGCGACAGTTTTTGTCTTGCGGTGGTTGGAATCAGCGGCGTTGCCTGGTGTTCCGCTAATTTGAACCCAGAGACGGCAGTTGACCGCTGTGCTCCGCAGGATAAGTCGCATGACTCCCACCGCACGCCCAGGCATCCCAGCACAAGACGCTGAGGGCGCCGCCCAGGCGCTGTGGTTGGGCTGAGAGCCTGTGAAGCATTCCACCACACCCGCTCGTGCGCCCGAAACGGCGCCGCTCGTCGTTGCAAATGCTCGGCGTAGCCCAGCTACGTCTGCGCTTTGCGCCCAGGCCTCTGTGCCTGGGCTGAGCTCAGCCTAGGTCGACACCGTTTCGGACACCCGCTCGGGCGCGCCGGAATGCTTCACAGGCTCTGAGCACTGGCGTTGGCCCGCGCAAACCAAGGCTGCTTACTGTGGCATCGTGGACCGCAGTTGTGCCGCGCGCTCAGCCGCTGCATCGGCCTGGGCTGCCTGGCCCCGGGCCCGGTACAGCAGCGCCAGTTCGTCCAGCACATGGGGGTCGGGCCGGCCCAGCGCTTCGCTGTCTTTCAGCAAGTGCTGCTGCAGGGCCAGGGCTTCGTCAGCACGGCCCAGGTGGCGCAGGCTGCGCGCCACCATGTACCCGGCCACCAGTGTGTTATTGGCGTTGCCCATGGTGCGGCGCAGCGCCAGGGCTTGCTGGTATTGGGGCAGGGCCTCGGCATGGCGGCCTTGTTGTTCCAGCGCATAACCCAGGTTGTTGCGGATGGACGCCTGCCAACGCTGCGCTGCCGGCTGCTGCGAAGCCAACACCAACGCCAGCGCCTGCTCGGCCCAGTGTTGCTGCTGTGCCGGTGTTTTGTCGGTAAAGGCGAACATGTGGATGGCATCGACAGCCAGGCCATCCAGCCCGGCGGACTGGGCGATGTCCAGCGCCTGCTGCCACGCAAGGCGCGCTTGTGCAGCAGCTTCTGGTGTCACTTCTTCTGGGCGGTGGGTGCCCGACGCAAAGCTGCGCCCCCATTCCAACGCGTGGCGCACGCGCACCTCGGCGCTGGCCTGGGCCAATTGCGGTTGCAGCGCTTCGAGCAACGCGCGCGCTTGGGCAAAGTCGCGCCGCAAACCGTGGGTGCGGGCGATCTGGGTGTGCAGGATCAGTGCGTCGTTAGCCCCCGCCGTGGCCAGCGCGGCGCGAAAGCGTTGCTCGCTCTGGGCCGGGTC
>JACCDR011308181.1_pt1 | contig 17826 bp, 11 predicted proteins | sample 7446431 | NCBI WGS metagenome assembly JACCDR01 (sample SAMN15323443, study PRJNA562643) | freshwater metagenome | isolation source: river surface water | place: USA:Blue River Watershed | collected 2017-08-17
CGCGTTAGGTTGCGGCTTGATACACCGGATAATCAATATAGCCTTCGGCGGTTTGGGTGTAGAAGGTTGCCACATCAGGTTGCGCTAGTGGCCAGCCATGCGCAAAGCGCGCCACCAAATCAGGGTTAGCAATAAATGCACTGCCAAATGCCACCGCCGCCACGCTACCGGTGCCAATTTCTGCGTTTGCTTCGTCAAGGCTATACCCCATGTTCACGATCAAGTTGCCTTTGTAATGAGCTTTGGCAACCGCCACCACATCACCCTGTTGAATGCCAGCAAAATCAGCACGCATCAGATGTAAATAGGCCAAACCGAGCGGACTTAGCACCTGGCACAGATGTGCCGTTAACGCTAAAGGATCGCTATCACGCATGCTGTTAAAACTATTCAGTGGTGAAATACGCACACCCACGCGATCAGCACCATAGACGTCAATCACAGCTTGGATCACTTCCAGCAATAAGCGGGAGCGATGGTTCATATCACCGCCATAGGCACCTTGACGCAGGTTACTGCCATCACGTAAGAACTGATCAAGCAAATATCCATTGGCGGCATGCACTTCCACGGCATCAAAACCAGCTGCTTTCGCATTCACCGCCGCTTGCGCAAAGCCGGCAATAATACTGGGGATATCATCATCTGTCAGTTCAATCGGTATCACATAGGGTTGCTTACCTTCTGGGGTGTGGACAGTATCATCGATGGCAATGGCAGACGGCGCCACCGGTTGTTGCCCAGCATTTAACAGCGGATGACAAGCGCGACCACCGTGCCACAACTGCAGCGCAATCCGACCACCCGCCGCATGCACGGCATCCGTCACCTGCCGCCAGCCTTGTACTTGAGCGGCAGAATAAATCCCAGGTTCACGCCAGAACGCCGAGTTGCCCGGCATCACCATGGTCGCTTCGGCAATCAATAAACCGGCTGAGGCACGCTGTGCATAATGGGTGGCCATCATCGGCGTAGGGACATGCTCTGCATCAGCGCGACAGCGAGTCAGGGGTGCCATCACAATCCGGTTGGGTAAGGTTAATGCGCCCAATTGGCACGGCGTAAATACTGTCGACATTGTGCAATTCCTCTTGTTTAGTGTGAGCCCGATCCGTGTTGGTATTGGCAATCGCCATGATGACAGCACGGACCTGGGCATAAACGGTTCTGCGCGGCGGCACGGGTTCGCTTACGCCGCGCGCTGGCGTACTCGGCGCAGCTTACTCAGCGCCACATATACGGCTGGTGTGGTATATAAGGTCAATAACTGACTAAATAACAAGCCGCCGACAATGGTATAACCGAGCGGTTGCCGCAGTTCTGCGCCTTCGCCCATCCCTAATAACAGTGGCACCGCACCCAACACCGCGGCAAAGTTGGTCATCAAGATCGGCCGTAACCGCTGCTGCGCCGCATACAAAATAGCCGCTTTGGGCACAAACCCCAAATCGCGCTCGGCATGCAAGGCAAAATCAATCAGCAATATGGCGTTTTTCATCACAATGCCCAGCAGTAAAAACAGCCCCAGCATGGCAATCAAATTAAAACTATTACCCGATAACCATAACGCCAGCAGTGCCCCGACTGCAGCACAAGGCAAGGTGGATAAAATCGTCAATGGGTGCACTAAGCTCTCGTACAAAATACCCAGCAGCAAATACACACAGCAGACCACCGCAATCACCAACCAAAACTGATCTTCACTACCAAACATATTATTGCGCTGATCTTCACCGTTGACGGTGTGAATACTGCTTGGCAACATCAACCTTGCCAACACGCGGTCAATCGCTTGGGCAGCTTGCTCCGCGCTCACCCCTTCTGCCAAGCCATACCCAATTCCTAGCGAGGCGAATTGACCATCATGCCGCACTCGGTCACTCACCAACCCATATTGGTAACTGGAAAATGCACTCAGCGGTACCGTGCGACCGTCACTGGTCACCACCTGCAGTTGCTTCAGCACTTCGGGCTGGGCGGTATAGCCTGGCATTAACTCCATCACCACTTTGTACTGGTTCATTTCATCAAATAAAGTGCTGACTTGGCGCTGTGAGAAGGAGTTATTGAGCAGTGTCGCCACAGTTCGCATATCAACCCCAAGCCGCTGCGCCGCTTCGCGATCAATGGTTAGCTGGATCTGCTGAGCATCCTCTCCGCCGGGGCTATCCACATCGACCAATTCCGGTAATTCTTTCAGTGCATCCGCCACCTGTTTGCCGTATTGCCGCAGCGGTGCCAAATCGGATGACATTAACAGCAGCTCATACGCACTTTGATTAAACGACGAACCCAGTCGAATATCTTGGTCGACACTCAAAAACATGATGCCACCAGCTACTTTAGGTGCGGTGCGCCGCAAACGGTCCACCACTTGCTGGGCGCTCACCCCACGCTCAGCCAGCGGTTTTAACCGCACCCGCAGCCATGAATTACTCAAGCCATTTTCACCGCCACTGGCCCCCATCACATCGGCGACCGCCGGATCACTGAGCACATGCTGGCGAAACACATCAATTTTAGGCTGCATGATCTGAAAGGAAAAACCATCATCACCGCGGACAAAACCATTGAGCTGACCGGTATCTTGGTCAGGTAACATACCGCCAGGTAACAGCCGGAATAACAGCACCCCAAGCGCGGCCAACCCCACCAGCAACCCCAATAGCCAGGCGACATGCGACAAACCAAAGGCCAAACTGCGCTGATAGCCCGCGGCAATGCGGGCAAAAACACCACGAGCCGCCTGTTCCGTTTCTGCACGACGTGTGACGGGGCTCGCTGACACTGCAGTTGCGGAGGCTACAGTTGCAGAGGCTGCGCTGTCTCGTTTTAACCAGCGGGCCGCCAAACTTGGAGTTAAGGTGAGGGATAACAACAACGAAATCACCATGGCGGCGACCAAGGTGATGGAAAACTCACGAAATAGCCGCTCGACCAAGCCGCCCATAAATAAAATTGACAAGAAGATCACCATCAGCGCCAAGTTCATGGCCACCAAGGTAAACCCCACTTCGCTCACACCGCGCTTGGCGGCGGTAAACGGCGGTAATCCCGCATCAAGGTGACGTTTGATGTTTTCGACCACCACAATGGCATCGTCCACCACCAGACCGGCCGCCACAATCAGTGCCATGACGGATAGGTTATTTAGGGAGAAACCAGCGATATACATCACAGAGAATGCACCAATCAGCGCTACCGGAATGGTTAAACTCGGGATCAAACTAGAACGAAAATCGCGTAAAAACAGCCAGACCACCAGCACCACCAATAAAATTGCCAGCGCCAGACTGAATTCGGCTTCGGCCAAGGTCGCACGGATCACGGGTGAGCGATCCATCACCACCGCTAAGCGCGCCCCGTCGGGTACCAAGGCTTGTAGCTGTGGCATTTGGGCATAAATGGCATCGATGGTAGCGACAATATTGGCGCCATTACGCCGGCTCACTTGCAAAATAACCGCATCCGATTTGTTATGAAACCCAGCGCTGTAACGGTTTTCCGTGCTATCGGTCACTTTCGCCACGTTGGCCAACACAATAGGGGCCCCGTTACGCACGTCCACGATTAATTGCTTAAAATCATCGGCATTGCGCAGGTCTGCCGAGGTTTGGATCTGCCAGCGCTGCTCACCCAGCTCAATCACCCCCAACGGCACATTCACATTGGTACCGCTCAGCGCTTGCCGTACTTTATCCAGCGACACACCATAATGGGTTAGTAACGCCGGATCCAGTTGCACTCGCACCGCAGGCAACGAGGCCCCTGTGACTTCAACTTCGCCAACCCCTTGGATCTGTGCAATTTTTTGCGCCAACACCGTCGCCGCAGTGTCGTACAAGGCACTGGCTTGTAGGCGATCTGAGCTCAGCGCCAGCGCCATCACAGGGGCTTGCGAAGGGTTGAATTTGCGATAGCGCGGCATGCTATTCATCCCTGCCGGCAATTGATTGCGCGAAGCATTGATGGCCGCCTGCACATCACGCGCCGCGGCGTCGACATCACGGTCGAGCTCAAACTCGAGCCGAACTTGCGTGGCACCTTGGCTACTGGACGAGCTGATGCGCCGAATACCGGCAATACTGCCCAAAGCGCGCTCCAATGGTGTAGCAACGGTGGCCGCCATACTCTCCGGGCTGGCACCCGGTAACGACGCCGTTACCACAATCATGGGGAAATCAACCGCGGGCAAGGGTGCCACGGGCATCATGCGCCAACTTAATAACCCCAGCAGCAGTAGTGCCGCCGCCACCAGCGCACTGCCGATCGGCCGATGAATACAAAGTGCGGCCAACCTCATGGTGTGGCCCCCTGCGCGGCCGGTTGCCAACGATGACGCAGTTCATCAAACCACAAATACACCACCGGTGTGGTAAACAGCGTTAACACTTGGCTGACCAACAAACCACCTACCATCACTAACCCCAGCGGCTGACGCAATTCAGCGCCGGCACCGCTGGCCAACAGCAGCGGAATGGCGCCAAACAACGCAGCCATGGTGGTCATCAGTATTGGTCTAAATCGCATGATCGCCGCCTCGTAAATGGCTTGGCGTGGCGTTAAGCCCTCATCGCGCTGCGCTGCTAAGGCAAAGTCGACCATCATGATGCCGTTTTTCTTCACTAAACCTATCAGCAGCACGATACCGATGACAGCGATCAGATCCAGTGGCTGCTCAAACAGCAATAATGCCAACAGAGCGCCGACCGTCGCTGACGGTAAGGTTGATAAAATGGTCAGCGGATGCACTAGGCTTTCGTATAACACGCCCAACACAATGTACATGGTCACGACCGCAGCCAGCATCAGCCATAAAGTATTATCCAAGGATGCGGCAAAGGCTGCCGCCGCGCCTTGCAAACTCAGCTCCACGGCTAGAGGCAAATCAATTTGCGCTTTGGCGGCCATAATGGCATCCACCGCCTCTCCCAAGGATGCGCCAGGCGCTAAGTTAAATGACACAGTGACCGCCGGAAATTGGCCTTGATGATTAATCAGCAAACGCGCCGGTCGCTGCGCAACTTTCACGACACTACTAAGCGGTATGGTTTGCCCTGCTGCTGTATTGATATAGAGCCGATCCAAGGCATTGAGCCCTTGTGCTTGTGCTGGATCCACTTCCAAAATCACCCGATATTGATTGGATTGGGTAAATAAGGTGGTGATCTGACGCTGACTATAAGCACTTTGCAACAACGCACTGATTTGTGACACTTGAATACCTAGCCGTGCCGCCGCGACACGGTCAATATCCAAGTAGGCTTGCAGTGCGTCTTCTTGTAAATCATGCGCCACATCCGCCAGTGCTGGCTGTTGTTTCAGCGCATCCAGCAGCAGTGGTAACCATTGGCTTAGCAGCGCGCTATCTGGCGAGCTTAAGGTAAATTGATATTGGGTGCGGCTGATTTTATCTTCGATACTGAGCTCTTGCACCGGCTGGAACCAGCCAACAATACCTGTCACTTGCTGCGCCTGTTGTTGCAGCTGCGTCATGATCTGCTCGATATCGTGCGTGCGCTCGCGATGCGGCGCTAAATTGATCAACATGCGGCCGGCATTGATGCTGACATTACTGCCATCCACGCCAATAAACGACGTTAAACTGCGCACATCCGGATGCTGCAACAACACGTCGGCCAAGGCTTGCTGTCGCTGCGCCATCGCTTGGAATGAGATATCCTGCGGAGCCTCTGTGACCACTTGCACCACGCCGCTATCTTGCACCGGAAAGAAGCCTTTTGGCACCATCAGGTACAGTATTGCAGTTAAGCCAAAGGTCGCGACCAAGCTCCATAGCGCCATGTGCGGGTGGCGCAGCACAAATTGCAGCGCGCGGCCATACTGGGCCAGCAAGCCACGCCCTGCGCCTGGCGTTTTAGCGACCAATTCGGCACTATGATCAGCCGGTAACGTCGTGAGTAAACGGGCACACAACATCGGCGTTAAGGTGAGCGAGACGAATAATGAGATCAGGATCGCAACCGCCAAGGTCACGGCAAATTCATAAAACAAGCGCCCCACGACATCGGCCATAAACAGCAGCGGGATCAAAACTGCAATCAGCGATAAGGTCAGTGAAATCAAGGTAAAACCGATTTCTTTGGCCCCTTTTAACGCCGCCTCTAACGGTGACGCCCCTTGCTCACGATGCCGTGCAATGTTCTCTAACATAACAATGGCATCATCCACCACAAAGCCGGTAGCTATGGTCAGCGCCATCAAGGTCAAATTATTCACCGAGAACCCAAGCCAATACATCACCGCAAAGGTGCCAATCAGCGATAACGGTACCGCGAGACTGGGGATAATAGTGGCTGGGATAGTGCGTAAAAATACAAAGGTCACGGCAATCACCAAACCAATGGCAAATACCAATTCCAACTGCACATCGCGCACTGAACTACGGATCGATTGCGTCCGATCCGTTAATACGTGCACCTGCACTGCCGCTGGCAGAGTGGCGGTCAATTGCGGTAACAGCGCTTGCACCCGATCGGCCACATCGATGACATTGGCACCTGGTTGGCGCTGAATATTGATCAGCACCGCCGGTTGCTGATTGGCCCAGGCGGCCAGAAATCGATCTTCACTGGCCGATACCACATTTGCCACATCCGCCAAGCGCACTGGCGTGCCATTGCGATACGCAATAATTAAGTTCCGGTACTCTTCTGGGGTGCGGATTTGGTCATTGGCATCGAGCATGGTCGACCGAAATGGCCCGTCAAAACTGCCTTTGGGCTGGTTGGTATTGGCCGCTACAATGGCGCCACGCAGCTGCTCTAAACTAAAACCCAGCGATGCCAAGGCGGTCGGGTTGGCCTGTACCCGCAGCGCAGGACGTTGTCCGCCGGCCAAGCTCACCATCCCCACGCCACTGACTTGGGCGATTTTCTGCGCCACGCGAGTATCGACTAAATCGTATACATCCGGCAACGCCATAGTGCTAGAAGACACGGCCAAGGTGAGAATAGGCGCATCCGCAGGGTTCACTTTGCGATAAATGGGCGGCGTTGGTAAATCATTTGGCAATAACGACGATGCCATATTGATAGCGGCTTGCACTTCTTGCTCCGCCACGCCCATATCCACCACCAACGCAAACTGCAGGGTAATAATGGACGCTCCTGCCGCACTGCTGGATGACATCTGCTGCAATCCAGGAATTTGCCCCAAGCGTCGCTCCAGCGGCGCAGTTACAGTCCGAGTCATCACATCGGGGCTGGCACCTGGGTTAAAGGTGAAGACTTGAATAATGGGGTAGTCGACTTGGGGTAGCGCCGCGACTGGCAGTTGCCGCCAACCCAAGATGCCTGCGATCAACACGGCCAGCATAATCAGCGCGGTCGCCACTGGCCGCAAGATAAAAGGTTTCGATATATTCATCGGCCTTTAATTCCCTGTAGTTGCTGGCGAAGTGCTCGGTGAGCTTGCTGGCGTGGTGGCCTTCGGTTTTTCCTTCGCCAAAGGTTGCCCTATCACTTCCACCTGACGGCCTGGCCGTAAACGATCAAGCCCCTCAAGGACGACCAAATCACCTGCCGCTAAACCTTGCTCAATCGCGACAATGTCGCCCGCCACCGGCCCCAGCTGTACCGGTTTTACTTCGGCTTTATTCTCTTTAATCACATAAACATAAGTTCCGCTGGCACCATACTGCACCGCATCGACCGGGATGGTGAGTGCTTGATCGCGGGTGGCGACGTTAAGCCGGACATTGACAAACTGGTTCGGGAATAATTGCTCGTCCGTGTTATCAAAACGCGCTTTGATTTTCACCGTGCCAGTACTGACATCAATCTGGTTATCCAAGGTTTTAAGCGTTCCTGTGGCAAAACAAATTTTTTCATTCCGATCCCAGGCTTCCACTGTTAACTGCTGCGTTTGTTGCAAACTGGCACGGACTTGTGGCAACTCGGTTTCGGCAATGGTAAACAGTACATTTACTGGCTGACTTTGCGTAATACTGACCAGCCCAGTGGCATTATTGGCTTGGATCAGATTACCAACATCGACTTTTCGAAGGCCGGTGCGGCCGGTAATGGGGGCGGTAATTTTGGTATAGGAAAGTTGTAGACGTGCGGCATCCACCCGAGCTTGATCGCTTTTTAAGGTGCCTTCGAGCTGCTTGACTAACGCTTGCTGCTGATTAAATTGCTGCTGAGAAATCGACTTTTGCGCCACCAGTTTTTCATACAATGCCAAATCAGCTTTGGCATTGGTCAGCTGCGCAATATTTTGTTGCTGCTGACCTTCGGCTTGCGCCAATTGCACCTGAAATTCCGCCGGATCGATTTGGGCTAATAATTGCCCAGCTTGCACCACATCGCCTTCTTGAAAATGCAGTTTTTGCAGCACCCCAGACACACGGCTTTGCACCAACACCGTCTGCTCTGGGACCACGGTACCAATAGTTTTTAGCTGCACCGTCAAATCTTGTTGCTCAGTCGCGACCACCCTTACAGGGACGGGCATGTTCCACGGATTGCCACCACCGCCCGGGCGAGCGCCTGGCCCCCCTTGTGGACGGCCTTGGCCTGCCGGACGTTGCCCTGATGCTTGCGCTGCGGATTGTGGTGACGAAGCGGCGTCAGGCTGCCCTTGCGCGGTATCACTGCTGCTCCATTGCTGCCATGCCCAGCCGCCAGCCCCCACCAATACCAATCCCATCACCACCAGCTGCCATTGTTTTACCCGCATGTTGAATCCTTGTCTTGCCATCATTGATTATCGGCATGGGCGGATAAGCTCGCAGACGCCATTTCGCGCGCATTGCCGACAATGTTACTTATAATGGCGCCACTATAAGTCAGCTATGCGGCGATTGGCAGCGTCTTTACATGGTATTTACCCTTCAAAATCAGCGCTGTGCCGCGATCAGTTTTAGGGACGTCATTCATCGTTTTTTATCGGGATTTGGTCGAGAAGCTCGGCAGTTTATCGGGGGGAACCATGACGAGAAGCACGGCAACAACAGCACAGATGACTGCATGACCTGTGTGGGAGCCAAAATCGATCAATAAAACATGGGGCGTTAGGTTTGGCTGGCGAGACGAATCAAACGTTGCAATCCCATCGCTAACCCTTGCGCTTGTAATTGCTGGAGATGTTGCTGCTCTTGTTGCTGTTGCAATAATTCATGTAATGCCGCAAGCCCAGTTAATAACAGCAACTGATCATGCATAATTCCGGGCGAGCGCAGCTTGAGCTGCTCATAATGCTGATTAAGTAACGCCACACTTTGCTGTAACAAAGGGATTTCTTCCGCTGGACAGCGCAATTTTAACTCGCGTCCTGCAACCCAAAGTTTTACGTCCTGCGATGCCGTTGTTGTACTCATAAGGCCTAATCTATTGCACCATCAATATGTGTGAAAGGTTGAAATAAGCGCGGCATTTTGTGGTTTTAACCATCATCAGGCCGCGCCATCGTTTTATACCCGACGACCGCAGATGCAGCGGCGCTCCATCTATGATCACAGCAACGATGATCACCATGCTCACTATGCCGCTCACATCTAGAATTGCAATGGCGTTGTTGCTGAATCTGAGATTACTCGGCCACAGGACGTGCAGGGAACAGTTGGAGTACCGCAGCAATGCGTTGTTGTAATTGTTGCTGCTGATCTTCAGTCTCGAGCAGCTGTAATTCTAAATTTTCAATCGTTTGCTTAGCGTCAGCTAATTCTTGCTGCAACGCTTGTTGAGCGATTGCGGCCTGCTGTTGTTGCGAGTCTAACTGCGCGGTTAAGGCACTATTGCTCGCCACAAGCTGTCGGATCAACTGCTCTAACTGGCTAAATTCTTGTTCTAACATCTGGGACTACTCCACCCGCATCACAAAGGGCGCGCAGCATAACAGTTTCTATCACAGCGTATAGCGTTGTTGTGATTTTTACCGTTTAACTGCGTGTTTTCTGGTCACTTTATCACAGGTTGCCACTGGCCTTGCGATAAATAGCCCAAGACCCGAACCTTGGATAAATCGGCATCAGCCGACACATATCCAATCGCATTGGGTTGCTGCATCACCCGCTCCAACAGCTGCTGCTGTGAGTCAAGGTAAAGCGGCGGCACAGCACTACCGGCAAACAACAACCGTGACCAATACGATTTGTATTGCGAAGGGCTCATATTCATCAGTTGCATGCAGAACTCGGCATGCAATGGATCGCTTCGATTGACATGCAATACCAATGCTGCGGTAGTCATCGACGTTGCATCGGCGGTGTCGGCAAAATCACGCGCTTTATTTAAATACAAATGCAGCACCTGATCATAACTTATCGGTGCCGTATTGCTCGGATGGACAATAATCGCGAGCGGTGCCGGCGTCGCGGCCACTGCAGATGTCATGAACGCAGAGGTCATGAACGCACCTATTATGAACGTAGAGGTCAGGCTCAGCCGCAGCAGCCAACGTCGCACCTCGTAGCACAATCGTTGTTTAAAAGACAAAATCCACCCCCAAGGTTACACCGTGGAATCGTCCCACTTGCGGCCGTTCATCGTTGCCATAAAACACATCGGCTTTTAAGGCGGCACTGTCATGAAAATCGTAGCGCAGCGATAGCACATCCATTTGATATTCACGTGCCCCAATCGCCGCTTTTAGCTGGGTCGCCACCGCTCTCAAACGAGGATCGGTCACGCCATCAATAAAATCCAGATTTTGCTGTTCTTGACTGAACCACTCACGATGCAAGGTGATAATCACAGGATCCATCCGATATCCCAGCGCCAGATACGCCGTCTTGTTGATGGCATCGATACTTTTCACCACGCCATAGCGGCTGACCTCGCTTTCTAATTGCCAATTGCCATAGGCTAATGCCACACCGCCGTAGTGATACCGAACCAAACCACTTTGACTCAAGGTACTGAGAAATGCATTTTTGGCATTGGGCGTGAGGTTAAAATTGGCAATAGCTGCCAGCGCCAGCGGTTGCACCACTTGCGTGTCGATGGCGGTAAAGTCGCTATGTAGCACTATGTTACCGACAAAAAATTTGGCCCAGCGCTGCGACAGCTCCACATTTAAAGACCACACATCATTCAGTGCGGTCGGGTAAAACTGCTGCGTGTTGCTTTGGTAAAGCAAACCATCCCAATTGCCGTACACCGCCTTATATTTCAGACTGTAGGCGCCCATGTTGCGGGTGCCTTCGAGGCTCATGCCATCTATCGTATCGAAGCTGTACCCCAGATAAATAGCTTTGGGCAATCGCGAAAAATTATGTGCATAGCCGACATCATCATAATCTGACTGATAAAACATGGGGTTTGTCACACGCCCGACTTTAAGGAGATGATCAACATTGAGCCGATAACTGAAAAATGCCCAGGTCGTTTCCGGTTGATAATCGTTGCGTCCACGCGCTACCCACTGCACAGTGACACCCAGTCGATCATTCAGCGCCGTTTGGATCTGCAGCGCAAACAAACTTTCGTCGCGAAAAGTCCAATGATCATCAGTATAAAAATCTGGGAATTGCGGATTCTGACCATGACTCTCTAGCTGCCCGACGCGAACAGAACCAAAACCGCTCAGCTTGACATCGGTCGCCAGCGCCGCCGCACTGCAAAGTAGACACCCCAGCCATAGGAAAACAAGGCTACCCCTTGCCAGTATCGACTGCATTCGGGCCGAAGGCATCGCCTTATCCATGTAAATCCTGTTCATCTGTTTCATCCTTTTACCTTGGCGGCTGGTCGATGTTATGGTTTTGGTTGGCAACCTCTCGCAGCGCCATATCTTGTTGATGCCACGGAAAACGAATTTCAATACGGGTACCTTGTGTAAGTTCGGACACCACCTGAATATTCCCGGCCAAATTGACATGCACAATACGGTACACAATCGCGAGGCCTAGGCCATTGCTGCCTTGTCCCAGCGTGGTGGTAAAAAACGGATCAAAAATTTTACGCCGTACCTGTTCAGACATACCGTGACCACCATCACTGCAACTCAGCACCAATTGCTCGGCCTCCTGCCGGAGCGTCAAGCGGCACCAGCCATGTTGACCTTGATCGTACGCATGTTGCACGACATTGCTCAGTAACTGTTGCAACAACAACGTAAACAGCTCGGGATTACCACGAAAGCGTACACTGGGCAATATTTCGGAACTAAATGACAGCTGTCGATACTTAGGTTCGCCCCGACACTGTTCAATGTGATGCAGTAATAAATTACTGAGATCAAATTCAATCGCCGCTGTCTGTGGCTGATCTGCCGCCACTAACTTAAAGTTCTCGATTAAATTCGCGGCGCGCTCGGCATTGTTGAGTGATAACGAGACTGCTTCTTGCAACTCATCCAAGGTGCTGACTAACCGCTGCTTTGATAATCGCCCCAGCTCCACATCGTTTCGAACATCATGTAGCAGCGACAATGCATGACTCGAACTGGTCACTACGGCGCCGACAGGGGTGTTAATTTCATGCGCAACGCCAACGACCATGCTGCCTAAAGAGGCTAATTTTTCACTTTGTAATAATGCGTCTTGCGTTTGATGGAGGCGTTGCAAAGTTGATTCAGCACGCTGTTTTTCGGCAATGGCTTGCTGCTCAGCCGCTCGAACGCGCTGCACATCATCCGCCAAGCGGGCCGATAACAAACTGACATTTTGCGCAACATCTTCAAATTCATCGCGTAACCCCACCAAAGGATTGTCCAGAACGCCATCTTTACTATGGATGGCAATACCAAGCGCTTGGTTCAGCTTGCGCAGCGGTGTCAACACCATGCGCGACATAGAGACCATCAGCGCAGCCGCGAGTAAAATATTGAGCAGTAATAATTCAAACAACTGTCGTCGAATTTGATCATTGAGCTGGTTTTGAATATACAGCCGACTGGCACCCAGTTGCAGCGCACCAACGGTTTGCAGCGAGCCCGCGAGTGTGACCGAAATATCGGCTGGCAACATATGCTCATCCATACTGAGCGGCGGCACATCAGAGGCGCGTTCGATGGCGCCGCCTTCCCCCATGAAAAAACGCATGGCGTTACCTTGAGTATCTTTGAAATACAACCAACGTACGGCAGGATCAACCAAATAAGGGGATATGACTAACTCAATGGTATCGGGATTAAAATTCCAGACATCAACCGCGACCGCACGACTAATGGTTTCAACGGCGCGCAGCAACCGAGCGTCATGTTGCTGTATCAATCGTAATTGTTCGCGATGGTAAAACACGACGCTAAACAGGGTTTGCGCCACGATCAAGAGCAGCGTCAATACAATCAACAATTTACCGGAGAGACGAAAGCCTTGCAGCCATGCCATGTCACGCACAGTTAGTCCTTAACAGATCGCAACTTCATTCGCAGTGTAATTCCACACTGCACCTGCTGTGTATTGCATCTTCTATTTACGTTATAAGAGGCTAGTCAAGCCTGTGAGAAATGGCAATTCGGTTAATCACAGGCATGTGGACGAACACCTAGCGCAGCTGCCCAAGGTGAGGCCAGCAACATGGAAATATCAGGTGCCGATAGTGTGGCCACTTGATGCCGTTGCACCACACCTGCCACATACAATGTATTGCTCACCAGCACGGCATCATCGATGGCGTCTGACGCTTCAGGCAATAAAGGTTGCAACTGTTGCTGCTGTAATACAGCCCGCATTAATGAAAGTGGAAAGCCCCATAAGGTGAGTAAATAAGCACTGACTTGCACATAACTCACACCGGTATGAGGTTCATCTTGCAAGGCCGGATCGGCATCGGCATACCCATTTGCCAACAACACCAATTTGCCAAAACCGCTTAATAAGCCGCCAATAAAAACTTGGTCCTGCTGTAAGCGCTTGAATCGACATGCAACGGCCATCTGACGACAATGTTGGGCAAACATAAACATTTGATCAAGGATACTTTGGTAGCGTTTTTCATCCAACGCAACCCCAACTGGACGCACAGAAAGCAGTAATGCCACGTTATACACCACATTAAAGCCCAAGCGACTCACCGCAGTTTCTAACGACAGGGTCGGACTTAAAAATCCCATATAAGGTGAGTTCACCAGCTGCAATAGCCGAGCAGTGAGTACCATATCGTGCTCAATCAACCGCACCACGGCCGCAGAGGTGACATCAGGCTGTTGCAGCAATTGATCAAGTTTTTTTAGCAGCGACGGATACACGGGGTAATGCCGCAACATGCCAATCAAACGTCGTTCTGACAAGGGTAAGTCAAGTTGTTGTAAATGCTTGGCATGGTCAAAAATGGCTTCGATGTGCTCGGCGTCGGCGGCGCGTGCCATAAAGGTATGAAAGTACTCTAATTGGCCAATCACCACGTCTTCAAAACTTACTTCAGTAATCACCACCCGCAGCGCTAACGGTGCCAAATAGCACGCCATACGTTTATCAGGAACACTGGCATTTAACTGCAACGAGTCGTAAAACAATAATTGGATCCGCGATTCATGATGCGGCGCAGCCAAGAAACTGCCCACCGTTGGATAAAAATCATATTGCCATAACTCAGATTGTAGTTGGCTGATCTGCCGCACTAAGCTTTGCAGTGCGGGATCGGGACTGACCAAAACAACACGATACATTCGCCGCTCCTCATGCATAACATGGGTAGACACTGGTGTGTTTTTCCACGGTAACACTCTAACTAGCGTAGCGTATGAAGCAAAAACTGTCGCGGCCCATCCCGACCAATATCTGCCATGCTCCGTCGTGAATGGGGTACACACGGAAAAAACAGCGTAGTTGCGCTATTTGCTATCATATTGAAATATATATAAAACCCTAAAGCATCAACACCACAGCGACCAGCTATGCGTATTTAAAGCATGGTAAATGAATGACCCACTTGGCTTTCGCTGTGTTGCCGTCTACGTTTAAAGGCAAGCGAGCCACCACAATTGACACCAGATGCGCAGACGCATTCGTGGTGAATACCCGCAGTTGACTGTGTCTTGCTCATTGCCGTCGACCACAAGCAATACCATATGCAAAACACGGACAACAGTTCCCTCGTAACATTACTGTGGCATAGCAGCGATTTAGCAATGGCAAGCGGGTAGCAATGGCAAACAGGTAGCAAAATGTGCAAAGGGATAGGACAAACGCCATGATCGATTTTGGGATGGCCCTTGTGTATTTACAAATTTTGCGAGCGATGTCTCCTGAACTCTACGTCGAACAGCAGCACGTCGAACAGCAGAACTCGTTGCATGCCATGATGCCCAATACGCGCCAGCCTGAGCGTGTAAGCGTCGAAGCGATGCCGCAAGATGCCGATAAGAACACTCCAGCGCATACCCAGCATATTCGTAGCATCTCACTGCGGTTTTGCTATCAAGACCAACAACTTAGACCCTACTATCTTGGTGATGGTAACACCGTTGCATCACCATTGCCTGGTGCAACCATTGAGCACGTGCAGCAGCTGGTGCACGCTTTTCCCGAGATCGAGCTTGAACTGGTTCGCTTACCTTGGCTACGTTGTTTAAAAGCATTACAACAAGGCGATGTTGACGCCGTGGTCGCCAACTACCATGCCAGCCGCACTGAATTTGCCGTTTATCCCATGCTTGATATGCACATGCCGGATCCGCAGCTTGCCTTTGCTGAACAAGCCATTTGCCTCGTCAGTCAACGCTCCCGCGCCAAACGTTGGAACGGTCACAGTTTTACTGGCCTGCCCAAAATTACTATTTTGCGCGATCAAAGTTCGCCAGCCTATGCACAGCTCAAGGACAGCAGTTATGCCAGTTATCAAACGTTAAGTGGCGTCGATGTATTGGCGATGTTGCAACAAGGTCGAGCCGATGCCTCACTCAAGCTGTGTGAAGTGGCAGGCGTGCCCATTCATTGGGGGCGGCTTGAGCAATTGGAGCTCACCCTGCTACAACCGGCGGTATATCGATTATCTGGTTATTTAATTTTCAGTAAAAATTTTTATCAGCATCACCGTTCATTAGTGCAATCACTATGGCAGCATCAACAACATATCGATGTAGCCAGCATTTATCGGCCTTACATTGATATGCTTGGCGATGAAGGTGTTGATTCGGTGCTCACCGCCACAGAGTCGGTTCCTCCTGCGAAGGAGTGATGCCAGCGCTGCAGACATATGATATTCATGCGAACATGCGGCGATCTCACGGCGGTCTCTATGCACAATCGCTTCGTACTATCCTTACCCCAAGCGTCCGAACGCGATGGTTATCTGCGGCACTGGGTTGGAGTCATGCCTCGCTTTCAGTACAATGGCGTTTTATCAATCGTACTAGTGGATCCCTTTTGAATCAGCCTTGGACGTCATCGTCAGCCCCATTGCCTGCTATGTCTACGCCGCATCATCACGATGATACGGCGTCTGCAGCGCCGCAATCGACGAGACACGATTTGCACAACACGCTTCGCATCAATCTTAAGCAAGTATTTGGCTATACGGATTTTCGCCCAGGTCAAATCGAGGTCATTATGGCGGCGATGGCTGGGCAAGATACCTTCGTGTTGATGCCGACGGGCGGTGGCAAATCCATGTGCTATCAACTACCAGCCTTGCTATTGCCGATGGTCACTGTAGTGGTATCGCCACTGATGTCACTGATGAAGGATCAAGTGGATAGTCTGCAAGCCAATGGTATCGCGGCTGACTTCATCAACAGTAGCTTATCAAGAGATGCTGTCGTGCAGGTGTTTCGACGCTTACGCGAGCAACAGGTTAAACTGTTGTATGTCGCACCAGAGCGATTGCTGCAACCGCAGTTTCTCGAACGCTTACAAGAGGTTGGCGTCAGTTTATTCGCCATTGATGAAGCGCATTGTGTATCACAATGGGGCCATGATTTTCGCCCGGATTACACGGCGCTGCATCAATTAAAAAGTACATTCCCGCAGGTGCCGGTGATGGCACTCACCGCGACGGCTGACCCTGCGACACAACAAGATATTTTGCAGCAACTGCGGTTGCATCACCCCTACACCTGCATCAGTAGTTTTGACCGCCCCAACATTCGCTATACCGTGCAAGAAAAATTTGATGGTAGCGCTCAGCTGCTGCAAATTTTGCGGCAACAAGAACAGCAAAGTGGCATTATTTATTGTTCCTCACGAAAAAAAGTTGATGAACTCAGTGCCAAGCTTAAAAGCAAAGGTTTTGCCGTCGGCGCATACCACGCCGGTCTTGATCATGAACAACGCGCGTTAATTCAAGACCAATTTAAACGTGACGAATTGCAAGTGATCGTTGCGACTGTTGCGTTTGGCATGGGGGTCAATAAACCTAACATTCGTTTTGTGATCCACCACGATTTACCCCGTACTATCGAAGCCTACTATCAAGAAACCGGTCGCGCCGGGCGTGACGGTCTGGCGGCGGAAGCGATCATGCTATTTGATCCGGCGGACGTGGTGAGAATGCGCAAATGGATCGAAACCGAAGAAGCCAGTCATCGGCTTGAGGTCACACTGCAACGTTTTAATGCCATGGCGGCATTCGCCGAGGCACAAACCTGCCGACGCTTGGTGTTGTTAAATTATTTTGGTGAAGCCAGTCAACAGGCCTGCGGTAACTGCGATATCTGCCTTGATCCACCACAACGCTTTGACGGTTCCGAATTGGCCCAAAAAGCATTGTCCTGTGTGTACCGAGTCGGCCAAAGTTTTGGCATGCACTATGTGATTGATGTGTTACGCGGCGCACAAAATCAACGCATCATCGAGCAGCGACATGATCAACTCAGCACTTATGGCATTGGTAAAGAACATACCCATGATTATTGGCTGTCGATTTTACGTCAGTTAATTCATCACGGCTTGCTACAACAAGATATTACGCAGCATTC
>JACCDR011093515.1_pt1 | contig 17825 bp, 20 predicted proteins | sample 7446431 | NCBI WGS metagenome assembly JACCDR01 (sample SAMN15323443, study PRJNA562643) | freshwater metagenome | isolation source: river surface water | place: USA:Blue River Watershed | collected 2017-08-17
CCATTGTTGAGTGTGGTTGGCGTAATAGATTATTGGATCGATTTTAGGAAACGTATGCGAAAAGCAAAACAGCCTCAAAGAGATCAGAATGGAGAAAACATATGAAGGTCATTCTTCAAAAAGATGTTAAAGATGTAGGCAAAGTTGGTGATTTAGTTAACGTTTCTGAAGGTTTTGCAAGAAACTTTCTTTTTCCACGTAAATTGGCTTCCGAGGCCACTGAGAAACGTGTGAAAGAATGGGAACATTTAAAACGTGTTGCTGAAGCGAAGAAGAAAAAAGCTGTTGCTGAGAGACAAGGTCTATTGAATAAAATCAATGGAACTGCAGTTAAATTTAAAATGTCTGCAGCAGAAACAGATAAAATTTTTGGATCAGTAACAACAACGGATGTTTCTAAAGAACTGGAGAAAATGGGTTATTCTGTAGATCGCAGAGATATTCATTTTGAAGAGCAAATCAAAGTTCTTGGAACACATAAAGCTTTTGTTCGTTTGGGTGAAGGTTTGGAAGCAACTATCCAGATCGCGGTTGAAAGAGCCTAAGTCCGAAAATAAAGATAATTCTTTAAAAGCCATCCTCAAAAAGGGTGGCTTTTTCTTTTATAAGGGCTTTAAGAGGGTTCCGAAAGGCTCTCGTTGATAACGTCCAAAAGAAGGTCCGAAACCAGATCTCGCACCTGATCCAGGTTGAGGTCCTCGACGGTACCACCTTTTTCGATAATGAGGTTGTTCAGACGGGATCGGACATAGGTTTCTGGTAAACCGGTATGGGTGACCAGTACTTCAAATAGATCTCTTCCTAACATCTTATTTGCTCCGTTTTCTAAGATCGGCATCCTTGCCGCTCTTATTTTACTGACCTGACCATTCAAACAAAGGGTTAATGCCGGGACAACTCAGAGTGGAATTTAGGGCGAAACTTAGTCCTTGGTCTGAGCCCCAAATCAAAGTAAATTAGTTACTTATGGAAATGACAGGCGTTTTAATTACTGGTGGCGGTGGTTTTTTAGGCTCTCATTTAGCAGAGTTGTATCTTGGCAAAAAGATCCCTGTGGTCTGCGTTGATAACTTTTCAACTGGCCTTAAAAGCAATCGTCAATACTTGGAGTCGCTTCCTGAGGCAAAAAGCCTTCTCACCTTTTTGGAAAAAGACGTTTCCCAAACCTGGGACTCTTGGTCTTCAAATATTAAAATTCCCATTTCTCATGTTTTGCATTTTGCGTCTCCGGCTTCGCCTCCTCACTATCAAAGACTTTCTTTTGAAACGATGGCTGTGAATACAACGGGATTAATGGAAGCCATGAAGTTTGCGGATCAAAAAAAAGCCCGCGTTGTTTTTGCGTCGACAAGCGAAATTTATGGTGATCCTGAAATTTCCCCGCAGCCTGAATCTTACTGGGGACATGTGAATACTTTGGGACCGCGTTCTTGTTATGATGAAGCAAAACGATTCGGCGAAACGATTATTTATTCTCACAATCAGAAATTTCAGACTCGTCACGGAATGGTTCGTATTTTTAATACTTATGGACCACGTATGAATCCGAATGACGGAAGAGTGATTATTAATTTCCTCGTCCAAGCTCTTCGTGGTGAAAAGATGTCAGTTTATGGATCTGGAAAACAAACGCGTAGCTTTTGTTATGTGAGTGATTTGATTGCGGGGATTACGGCCTATGCAAAAACAGATCTGACAGAGCCGGTGAATATCGGTAATCAAAAAGAATTCACGATCTTAGAACTGATTGGAACGGTTCAAGAAATTTTTAGTGATAAAAAATTGGAAATGGAGTTTTTTGATCTTCCTAAAGATGATCCTCGTCAAAGATGTCCTGATTTAACAAAAGCAAAAAGTTTACTAAGACCGTGGGAACCTCAAATCAGTCTTAAACAAGGTTTAGAAAAAATGACCGAGTGGCTTAAGTCTGAAAACTTATCCCAAGTTAAAATGGCGGGGAGACCGCAGTGAGAGTCCTTGTCACTGGAGGCGCTGGCTATATTGGAAGCCACGCTTGTCAGGCCTTGGCTTGTCAAGGGCATGTGCCTATTACAGTGGATAACCTCTCACGTGGTTTTGAAAAAGCAGTTCAGTGGGGCCCTTTCTATCAAGCCGATATCTTAGAGACTGAAAGAATTTATGAAATTCTAAAGAGAGAAAATATCGAAGCAGTTTTTCATTTTGCCGCTTTTGCTTATGTCGGGGAATCGGTTTCAGATCCTGTCATGTATTATCAAAATAATGTTCAAGGCAGTCTCAGTCTTCTCAATGCGATGAAAAAAGCAAATGTGAAGAAAATTATTTTTTCTAGTACTTGTGCAACTTATGGAATACCCCACACACTTCCTATTACGGAAGAAAGTGAGCAACGGCCGATTAATCCCTATGGTCAGTCTAAATTGATGGTGGAAGCCATTCTTCAAGAGTTTTCAAGGGCTCATGATTTTTCTGTGGTGAGCCTCCGATATTTTAATGCTTGCGGAGCGGATCCAAAAGGCCTTATAGGAGAAAATCACCAGCCAGAAACCCATTTGATTCCTTTAACTTTGAAGGCTGCCTTAGATCCTCATTTTACTTTGAGCATTTTTGGAGATGACTACCCAACAAAAGATGGAACTTGTATTCGTGATTACATTCATATCTCAGATTTAGCCGAAGCTCATGTTTTAGCCCTTAAAGAATTATCTCAACCAGGCGTTAAAATCTTTAACCTAGGAACAGGTCAGGGAATTTCTGTTAAAGAAATCGTCAGCGGAGTTGAAAAAATCACTGGGAAAAAGGTGAAAGTCAAAATTTCTGCTCGTCGTGAAGGAGATCCTGCCATTCTTGTTGCTGATGGATCCAAAGCCAAAAAGCAGCTCAATTGGCAGCCAAGGTATTCGGACATTCAATCCGTATTAGAAACTGCTCATCAATGGTACGAGAAAAATGCATAAGAAATCTTTGATTTATCAAGCTTACGGAATTGATGAGGTCATGAGACAGACACAAGTCTCTATTCTTTCGTTATTAAAAGTCATCAGTGACCCAGAAGCCTTAGATATTCTTGTCTATACAGATAATAAAAAATATTTTTCAGATTATTTTAAGAGTCATCCACGTGTTCAAATCATAGAAATTAGTAAAGATCAGATAAAAAAATGGCGTGGTGAAATTGACTTTGTTCACAGAGTAAAAATCGAAATTCTCATGGATGCGGCAAAAAGAACAGAAGGTCCCCTTTATTACAGCGATGGGGATACCTATTTTCTCAAATGTCCCTTGAAGCTTTTAGATGAGGTGAATGACCGAGTCAGCCTTATGCACGTGGCTGAATCCATTTTAGAAGATGCGAATGATCCGCTGACAAAAAAGATTTATAAATTTACAAAAAAACATCATTTTCATGTGGGAACTAATGAAGCCATGGCTATTGGGTCATCAACGACCATGTGGAACGCAGGGTTTATTGGAATTTCTCATAAGAATAAAGATTTACTGTCGCAGATATTACAATTAACAGATCAAATGCACTCGCTTTACCAAAAGCATGTCATGGAACAATTGGCTGTTTCTTATATTCTCCAAATGAATGGTGAGATCAGACCTGCCAATCAGGAAATTTTGCACTATTGGGATCAGAAACCCGATTATCAAATGGAAATTGATCGGTTTTTAAGAGAAAACCCTGATTCAAAATCGGCTGTTGCCAAATTTGATCAATTCGTTAGGCCGAAGAAAATTGTTCAGAATAAAAAGAAAACTTTTTGGTCTTTTTTCAGAGAATAAATTAAAGATTTGCGCCTGGAGCAAAGTTTCGAGGTTTAACTCCCCCAGGGCCTGCATTTGCAGGAGCCGGCGGCGGAGGAAGAGGATGTTGAGTTTCACGATCAGCATCTCTGAAACGACCAAACTCGGCTTCCCAACGTAGAGCGACCTTGCCTGTCGGTCCATTTCTGTTCTTACCAACGATGACTTCGGCTTGACCCTGTTTTTCAACATCATCTTTATCGTAATAATCATCACGGTAAAGCATCATAATCATATCGGCATCTTGCTCGATAGAACCCGATTCACGAAGATCAGATAACATAGGTCTTCGATCAGAACGGCCCTCGACACCACGATTTAACTGAGCAAGGGCAATGATGGGGATTCCCAATTCTTTTGCTAGAGATTTCAGAGATTTTGAAATTTCAGAAACGGCTCTCTCGCGGCTTTCGACCTTTTGTTTCAAATCCATCAACTGCAAGTAATCGATAATAATAATATCAAGACCCATTTGGGCTTTTAAACGACGAGCTCGGGCTCGGATCTCAAAAGGACTGATTCCCGAAGTTTCATCGATATAAAATTTTGATTCACTGACTTGTCCAGCGACATTGATCAATTTGGGCCAAACATTATCTGGAAGTTTTCCCGAACGAATATCTTTCATGTTGATTCGAGCTTCTGAAGCGAGAATCCTCATCATGACGGCATCTCGTCCCATCTCGAGCGAGAAATAAGCCACTGTTTTTTGGCAACGAAGCGCCATGTGCTGGGCAATATTTAAAGAAAAGGCTGTTTTTCCCATTGAAGGACGGGCAGCGATAATCGTGAGCTCTCCGGGTTGCAATCCCGAAGTCATATTATCAAGAACCGAGAATCCTGTTGGAACACCCGTAATATCTGATTTTCGTTTATAAAGTTCTTCGATACGGATGACGCTGGACTTAACGACTTCCATTGGGCTAATTAAACCTTCAGCTTTTTTAGATTCTGCTAAACGGTAAAAATCAGCCTCTGTTTGATCCACAAAACTTTCAACATCGGTAAAATCTTCTGAGTAGGCCTTTTCGATCATTGAGGTCCCCTGAGAAATAATTTTTCTCAAAAGAGCTTTCTCACGAACGATTTTGGCGTAACTGAAGATATTCGCTGAAGAAATAGTTTTATTAACAAGGTCAGCAAGATATTCCGATCCACCGACTTGATCTAATTCGCCTTTGCTCTGAAGGCTGTTAGAGACAGTGATGATATCGATAGGAAGATTCTTCTGATGGAGTTCTACAATTGTTTGATAGATCTTCTGGTGAGAAGGTTTATAGAAGTCCTCACCACTGATATGGTCAGCTACTTGGTCCCACGCTTCTCTTTCAAGCATGAGACTCCCTAGTATAGATAATTCGGCCTCAAGATTCTGAGGTGGAATTCTGGCTGCCATGGTCCCCTTTCAAAGCAATTCAGAACAGAACAAGTGGGCTCTAAGCCCCTGCCTTAGTTCAATTTTTTTACGCGGATTTTATAGTTGTCAATTTTCTTCTTCAAAGTGTTGCGGTTGATTCCCAACATTTGAGCGGTTTTCACCTGATTGCCATTGTAAGCCCGCAAAGCGATCTCGAGAAGAGGTCTTTCAACTTGTTCAAGAACAACACTATATAAACCGTTCAACTCTACTTGAGCTTCTCTTTGTTGTTGGAAAAGGACCTCAAGTTTGCTTTTTACTAGTTTCTCTAGGCTGACAGCTTGAAGGTTAGCAACGAAAAGATTATCTGAACTGTTCAGATTCGGTGTCATGGAACTCCCACTCTCTATAGTCTTGTTAGTGTTGTTATCTCTTAAATTTTTCTTTTAATTTTAAGTCTTTTTAAAACTCAAATTCTGAAGAGTCAGCGTTCTAAAGCTTTTTTTCTCCAGCGACAAGCAAGAAATTTAGACTCCCCGCAAATCGGGATTCCAAATATATTTATGCAGCTGTAACTGCAGGCGAGCAGGTAATTTTTTTTCGATTATTTTTTCTGCTAGCCATTGTTCTTTTATTTTTCCGAATGATGGACTGTATAAAACAATAAATTTTTCGAATAAATCATGTTGACGGCAAAATTCTTCTGCCCAGTCAAAGTCCTTTTCGCTGCAGATAACGAACTTAAACTCAGTAGACTGGTTCACGCAGTTTAAATTTTGAATGTCAAAACTATTTGCTGCACCAGAATCAGGAGTTTTTACATCCAAAATAATTTTTACACGCGCATCGACATATGCACAGGTTTTTCCACCGCTGGTTTCTAAAGATACCTTGTAACCTAAATCACACAGGCGGTTCATCAAAGGAATCACTTCTTTTTGTAAAAGCGGTTCGCCACCGGTGATACAGACATACTGAGCACCAAAATTTTGAATTTTCTCAATGATTTCATCTAAAGACATGAACTTGCCTTCAAAATACGAGTACTTGGTATCACAATAGGTACAACGAAGATGGCAGCCCGTGGTTCTTACAAAAACTGTCGCGTTTCCGACATAAGAAGACTCGCCTTGGATGGAATGAAATATCTCATTGATTTTGATCATTTATCTTAAAATTCCTGAAAGCTTTTCTGTGGTTTTGGCTTGATTTGCTTCTTGGAGAGACCAAAGTCAAGGAGACCCGTTCAGGCCTATTCAGAAACTTGAATTTTGCGTACCCTTAAAGGGATGAACCGCCTGTTGCAAAAATTTAGACATGATCTCGTTGGTATTGGACTTGTGGCTTTTGGAGTTTTCGTTCTTTTAGCCCTTTTTAGCTATCATCCGATGGACCCTTCTTTTAATTCTTCCGGGCTTTCCTTAAAAGTTCTTAATTATTGTGGATATGTGGGAAGTTTCCTGGCTGACGGCCTTTTTCAGCTATTTGGCCTCTCTTCATGGTTATTTGCCCTGGGCTTAATGCGTTTAGGCTATTTGAGCTTTCAAGGTGAAGCTTTTTCGATGAAAGACCTGCGTTTAGTTTGGGGTTCGCTTTTGGTTCTTACCCTTAGCAGCCTGGTCGCTACGTATTTCCCCGAAACAAAGCTCTATCAGGGTCAAATCTATCTGGGTGGTATCGTTGGATTGGGTCTTTCCCAGGTCCTTTCTAAAGCTTTTAACCATGTCGGTGTGCAGGTTGTTTTATGGAGCATTACGGCCGTTTTAATCGTGTTTTATTCGGAAAAAACAGTTCAAGAGTTAGCAGCTTTCCCCCTCGCTTTAGTGGATAAATTGAAAAAAATACGTTGGACTCTTCCTCGTCCACCAGCTCTTCCGAAAATAAAACTGAAAGCAAAGCCTGAAGTTAAAGTAGACGAAAAACCAAAAGAGAAGAAAGAAAAATTAGAAATTCCGGCTCAATTTATTCCTTTGAAAGCGGATATGGAAGAGCCTGAACAAGAAGAAATGGAACTGGATGAGGAAGAAGAGGAAATCAAAGAGCCTCGAGAGCCTCAACGTCGAAAAGTCGTCATGAAGGCCAAAGTTTCTCGCCGAGTAGAGAATTGGGAGCTTCCTAAAATTTCAATGCTCGAAGATCCACCGGCGACTCGATTTAAAATTGATGAGAAAGAGATTCGTCGAAAAGCCGAGACTCTGACTGATAAACTCATGCAGTTCTCTGTGACAGGTGAAGTTGTCGCAGCTAAGCCAGGGCCCGCAGTCACCATGTTTGAATTTAAACCCAGTGCCAATGTTCGTTTGAGCAAAATTACTGAATTAGAAGATGACCTTTCTCTGGCTCTTTCCAGCGAGTCTCTTCGAATCATTGCCCCTATTCCTGGCCGAGATGTGGTGGGAATCGAGACTTCGAATCATCAGCGTGAAACAGTTTATCTGAAAGATCTTTTAGCTGACGATCAATTTTGGAAAGAAGACTTTAAACTGCCGTTGGCCTTGGGAAAACAAGCTAACGGTGATCCGAGAATTGTGGATCTTCGTAAAATGCCTCACTTGATGGTTGCAGGAACAACGGGTTCAGGAAAATCCGTTTTTATCGTCTCGGCAATTACAGGATTACTGTTTAAACACTCTCCAAAAACTTTACGCCTAATTATGATTGATCCAAAACAAGTCGATCTCGCCGCTTTCGAAAAGATTCCTCATTTGGCGATGCCTCCTGTGACTGAAACTCGGCAGGCGGTGAATGCTTTGAAGTGGGCCGTGAGAGAAATGGAAAAACGCTATCGCTCAATGAATAAATTTGGCGCTCGCGGCTTGGAAGCTTTCAATGAAACAGTTTCGAATTTAAATAAAGAGCAAATCGAAGAACACGACAAGGCTAATCAAGAATTAGAGAGCACTCCGGGAAAGAAAAACGATCAGTATTATTTCTCTCAACTGCCTTATATCGTTATCATCGTTGAAGAATTCGGTGATTTGATGACAGTCGACAAAGCCAACGTGGAAACCGCAGTTGTCCGATTAGCCCAAATGGCTCGTGCTTGCGGAATTCATCTTATACTTGCGATGCAATCACCTCGTAAAGAAGTTGTAACAGGATTAATTAAAACAAATATTCCGGGAAGAATTAGTTTCAAAGTAAACTCGTCGATGGATTCTCGAATTATTTTAGACGAAACAGGAGCTGAGAGGCTCTTGGCACAAGGGGATATGCTTTATAAATCTCCGGGTGGTTCAGGATTAATTCGTCACCACGGTCCCTATCTTAAAGACGCTGAAATTAATGAGATCGCTAAATTTTGGGCGGATCAGGCAGAACCTGAATATGATCCATCAGCAATGAAAGCGATGGATGCTGCGGCGACCGGCGATTTAGGAAGCGACATGGGCGGTGGCTCCGAGAGTGGAGCTGAGCAATATGACGAAAAATATGATGAGATCTTAGCTTGGGCCTCTAATTTAAAAGAGGTCAGCGCTTCTCTCATTCAAAGAAGGTTTCAACTGGGATATCCGCGAGCAGCAAGAATCATTGAGACTTTTGAAAGAGAAGGCGTTGTCGGGCCGTCTAATGGCAGCAAACCGCGTCAAGTATTGATAGGAAATTTTGACCATTTGAATGACTAAATTCCTTTGACACCATGGCTGGCAGTGAAATGATGTTGTCACTGTTTTACCAATTTTCCATAGGAGGAATTTATATGATTAAAACAATGGTTATCGCTCTGAGCATGGCTCTTTCTTTTGGCGCGCAAGCCGCTAATATCAACACAGTTGTTGCTGATATCAACGCCGCTGTTCTACACGAAGTAGAAGCAAACGGTATTTTTGACTGGAAAGTGGGCGATACATCTAGCTACAGCCTGACTTTGGGAAGCTTCATCAAAGGCACTATGGTTATGGGTGTTAAATCAGTTGCTGCTGACGCAGTGGTTTTGACTCAAGATATGGATTTAGGATTCGTGGGAAAACAAGCTTGTGAAATCACGATGAATCCAAACACAGGCGAAACTTTGAGCTTCGTATGTAATGGTCAAGCGCAAGATCCAAATCAAGGTGGAAACGTTGAATTGATCGAGCAAAAAGAAGATACAATCACAGTTCCTGCTGGAACTTTTACTTGCATCTATATCAAAGCTAAACAAGAGCAAAACATCATCCAACAATGGATCAACCCAAAACAAGTTCCAGTATTGGGATTAGTTAAAACGATCGCTCCTTCACAGATTGGTGAAGCTACGATCCTTCTGACATCATTCAAAAAAATGTAATGACGGAAGCGAATTTAATTTCGTATTTGAAAAAGGCCACACTTCTTGTGGCCTTTTTTATTTTCCTACCGGCACAGGCTGCCAATAAAGAAACCTATAAAGATATTATCGATAAAGCTTATAACTTGAGTTTGCAAAAAGACCGTTCTCAAGCTGTTTCTCTTATTTTGGGAGCTCTTAAAAAAGAGAGTAAAAAAGCGGGTCAAAAAGATCTCATTCAGGCTCTAGAGCAAATTTCTCAAGTATTTATCGGTGATAAGGCTCAGCAGCAGTATGAACTGGGGTTCTCTCTCAAATGGAGTGATCCACAAGCAGCGCTTAATAAATTGATCGAAGCCTCTCGATTAGAACCAGAAAATGCTTCTATTGACATAGCTATTATTCAGCAGCAAATGATGCTGGGTGACTGTGATGGTGCGGCCTCGAGAGCAGCTAAATACAAAGAATTGGCCTCTTACCTTGAAACATGGAAGCTGGTTTTGGCTCAGATTTCAGTGTGTGAAAGTAAATTTGCAGATTACCTAAACTCTAAAGCCAATGCGGATTTAAAGTCTTCATTGGCAATCTATTGGCTCTCAATCGAAACCGAGTATTATTTTAAAAGTTCCCAGTTGCAAAAAGCGAAGGAAACAGCGGCTAATTTGATGAAATTAGACCCTATTTTCCCTGAATCCTATTACTGGCAGTGGAAGCTGTCACAGGCCATGAAAGTCAAAGGGGATAAAGACGGACAAAGATATGTCAGTCTTTGTAAGACAATGAAAAGTCGGCAACAAAGAGCTTATTCCAATGAACCTTTTTTGTGTCGGCGTACGACAGAAGTTGAAACTTTCCTAAAGAATAACAATAATGCTGAGCTATGAGCTTGGTACCTAAACGACTGATATTTTTGATCTTACCTGCTTTAGTTTCTTGTGGAGTCAAAGGAAAGCCGCAACCTCCACTCGAGCCGCCTGTTCTGGGAAGAGGCGAATATATGCCGACGAAGAAACCTCAACAAAGTAATCCCAAAAAGAAATTTAAAAGTGTCGAACCCGATTGGGAAGAGTCCGATGATTTTGAGGATAATCGATAATGAAATCTTTGCGTGTGACCCGTGTCTCCGGCGCACAGAATACTTTCTTCATCGCTGATGCGATCAATGGAGATTGGAAAAGTATTTATCCTCGATTGAGCGTAGAAGAAAAAAGAAAGATAGCGATTCATCTGTGTCAGTTGGATCCGAAGACAGATGGATTCTTATTTCTCATTCCTCGATCTGAACTTGATTTTGCCTGGGATTTTTTTAATTCCGATGGATCTTTTGCAGAGATGTGTGGGAATGCAGCTCGCTGTGCAACGATGTTTTTTCATCAAAGAATTAAGCACCAGGAAAACATTCGTTTCTTTACAGGCGCTGGAGATATTGGCGCTGAAGTTTTAAATGATGAAACAATAAAAGTAGAGATGTCTCCGACTTCTCCAGTCAAAAGAATGACCGTATTAAACTGTGAGGGCCTTTGGGTTGACACCGGCGTTCCTCATTTTGTTATCGAGAGATCTCCAGATGCATTTTTAGCCAAACAGTTCAGGAAAGTTTCCGATTTCGGGCCTCAAGGCAGCAATATTACATTCGTTCAAAACCTGGGATCTCAAAGTTTGGAAGCTGTGACTTTTGAAAGAGGAGTCGAAGACTTTACTCGAGCTTGCGGGACTGGCGCTGTCGCAGCTGCTGTTTATTTTCAAGATAAAAAAGGATACAAAGAGACTGTCACTGTTCGCATGCCCGGTGGGGAGCTGGTGGTTCAGTCTATCCATACGGGAAAGCGCCCCTATCTAACAGGAAATGTTGAAATTGAATTTGATCTTCAATTAGATCAAGAAAAAATAGGAATCAAATTATGAAGAAATTTAAAGGTGTCATAACGGCTTTGATCACTCCTTTCGAGAAAGGGGAGATTGATTATGCTTCTTTAGAAAATCTCATCGACATGCAATTAAAGAATAAAGTTGCTGGATTTGTCATTAATGGAACGACAGCCGAAAGCCCTAACCTGAGCAAACAGGAAAAGAAGCAGATCTTTGAATTTGTTAAATCCAAAGTTCCCAAAGACTTTCCTTTGATTATGGGAACCGGAAGCAATTCGACGGAAGAAACGATTCAAGCTTCTAAAGAAGCGGAGAAAATGGGAGCAGATGCCTTGCTGGTCGTAGTTCCCTATTACAACAAGCCTCCTCAAAGAGGACTGCTGGAGCATTTCAAAGCCGTTGCCGATTCAGTCCATATCCCCACAATTCTTTATAACGTGCCTTCAAGAACGATTACGGCTTTAGAGTTAGACACCATCAAGAAATTATCAGAGCATCCAAAAATTATTGGAATTAAAGAAGCTTCTGGAAATATTTCATTTGCGAGCGATATTCGTAAAGCCTGCGGTGAATCTTTTATTCTCTTATCTGGAGATGATGGAACCTATGATGATTTTGTTAAAGCCGGTGGAGACGGTGTTATCTCCGTCTCTTCACATATCATCCCTCAAGCCATGGATCAGAAAAAAGCGACTGAGCACAAAGAATTAATCGATCTCTTATTTGTTGAAGCTAATCCAATTCCTGTCAAAAAAGCCTTACAATTGATGAAAATAATTAAATCTGCAGAGTGCCGCCTTCCATTAGTTGAGCTTCTAGATAGCAATACTCAAAAACTGTCAAAAGCGATGCAAAACAAGGGATTAATATAAATGAGTAAAATCAAAGTTGCTGTGGCTGGAGCTAATGGAAGAATGGGTCAAGAAATTGCTCATTTTCTTAATCAACAGAAATCGGCAGAAGCCACTTTAGGAATTGTTAGAAAAGGTAAAGCAGAAAATTTTAAGAGATCTGCCAATCAGTTAAATGAAAAAGATTTTAAAGATATCGATGTTATTATTGATTTCTCTTCCCTTGAGATGATGAGCGAGGTGATTGAGTTTGCGCAAAAGAATAAAATTTCTCTCGTCTCGGGTGTCACGGGAATTAGCGCTAAAGAAGAGAAGATTTTAAAGAAAGCATCTAATATTATTCCTGTTTTATGGGCTCCGAATATGAGCCTAGGAATTGCCGCTTTGGTAAAAGCGATGGAAAGTCTTCAGATGATTAAGAACTATGATTTTCAAATCGAGGAACTGCATCACAATAATAAGAAAGATTCTCCCAGTGGAACAGCTCTTTTTCTACAGAAAGAGATGGAAAAGGCTGTGGGAAAAAAATGTCCTGAGCCGGTCGCCATTCGTGGTGGAGGAATTTTCGGAATTCATAAAGTGTATGCAATGTCTGACAACGAAGTAATCTGTTTTGAGCATTCGGCCTTGAACAGAAAATTGTTCGCAGAAGGTGCCGTTTTTGCCGCCCTTTGGTTATCTAAAAAATCCAAAGGTCTTTACCGAATGCAGGATATGATTTGACCGACATCAAACACAGTTTTCTTATCTTATTGACCACTGATTTTGTTCACGGCATTCAAGAACAGCAGAGAATTCTTTCAGAAATTCAGAATTTTTCCAAAGTTTTGAATACCTCTTCAGTTTATAAAAGATACTTGGATTTTAGTGCTGATAATTTGAACTCGGAATTGGTTCTAGTTCTTCGTGGGGAAACTGATTTTTCAGAAAAGCATTTGCAAGACGCAATTTCCAAAGTTTCAACAGATTTGCTTTTATTAGCATTGGATCAAGAAGTGAATATGCTTCCGGGAAATACCTTGCCTCACCCTCTTTTGCATACCGATCCTCTGACGCTACGTTGTGCCGCCGAGGCCTGGGGCTCTTATGAGCATCCAGTACTTGGACAAACGCTGAATGAAATTGTAAGATCTGACCGAATGGAAAAAGTAGAGTTCTTTGCTCAAGGCCGCGCAGTTCTGGAATAACGAGGAGATAAAATGAAATTTTTTATTGATACAGCTGATATCGAAGAAATTAAATCGGCCAACTTGCGAGGTTGGGTTGATGGAGTGACCACAAATCCTTCTCTTGTGGCGAAAGCCGGGAAACCTTTCTTTGATGTCATCAAGGAAATTTGCAAAGAAGTATCAGGGCCTGTTTCTGCCGAAGTAATCGGTTTAGAGTCTGAACAAATGCTCAAAGAGGGGCGTGAGCTCGCGAAACTGGCGAACAATGTCGTCGTTAAAATTCCAATGACCGAACAAGGAATGATCGCCGTAAAAAAACTAACTTCGGAAGGAATTAAAACCAATGTGACTTTGGTATTCTCTCCGGTGCAAGCTCTCTTGGCGGCAAAAGCCGGCGCGAGCATGGTTTCGCCATTTGTCGGTAGATTAGATGACGTCGGACAAAACGGAATGCAAATGGTCGCTGAAGTTATTGAAATGTATCGCAATTATGATTTTTCAACCGAAGTTCTCGTGGCCAGCGTGAGAAGCCCCATGCATATACAAGAAGCGGCCGTGATGGGAGCGGATATCGCCACGATTCCATTCAAGGTGATGCAGCAAATGACTCAACATCCTCTCACAGATAAAGGCATAGCGACTTTTCTCAGTGACTGGAATAAGGCTCAAAAGAAATGAAATGGTGGCTACTGACCCTGTACTTTGGTCTAGTTTCTTGCGCTGGAGGAAGCCGTGTTGAAGAACAAAATCGGTCCTTGAGCGATATCCGTAAGGTCATCATTCACGTGATGGGTGAGCCCAGATCTATTACCGACGACCAGAGAGTTTACCTTTCCCAATACTATGGAAGAAAATCAGATAAGAAATTCGATGCTCAAAAATCAAAAATTCGCCAATACACCCGCATCGCCATTATAGGGGATCGTCGGCCCTATGATTTGAATGTCCAAGTGATCGTGGAGCAAAAAAATGGTCGATTGTATGAGGAAGTTGGAACTGATGATAAAGAGTCAGCAACGATTGCTCAGGAGATTAAATCGAAGCTTCACCAAGGTCTCGAGGATAGGAACGTCATTGACGATTTCCGAGTATTTTAAATAACATATGAATAGTCATGACTATTCGACAGAAGGATCTGTTCATCTCGATTTTCCCATTGGGTTTGGCTTTTGTGGCCTCTCTCACATTTCCTTCTTTTATTGGTCAACATCATGTTCGAAATATTTCAAAAGCTCTGGTTATTCAGACATCCAAAATGGATCCTCCACGAATTGCTTTTGATGAGATTAACCAAAGAAGCATAGCCACCGAAGTTGTGAAAGAGGCTAAGGGAATTTCTTTAAAATCGGGCGCTGCGAATTTGTCACCGGTTCCTGTCCAAGAAATTCTTCGTACTAAAAAAGTTCGAATTCCTGAAATGATTTTTACAGAAAATGAAGTGAGCCAGTATCTTCAAGAGCAGCGCTGGATGGAAGAGCTGTCTCCAATTGAACAACAACGTCTTTCTGTGGCAAACGAATCCTACGGGACGCTGAAAGAAGATTGGACGCAACCGAATTTACAAGTTGCTGTTCAGAAAACTTTGCAACAAGTAGCTCAAGAAAATCCCGAAGTTCAGAAAAGAATCGAAGAACAAAAAACTGAAGATGTCGTCTACGGACAGATCGAATTGAGAGGTCTTCCATCGGGACCTCAATGGGTTGTCGAGGTTTCTAGATACCAAGATAATATTAAAAAAGAAGATGCCAAAGTGAACCACAAAGACAGCAGTTTTCAAATTCAAGTAGAAGACTTTTCAGGGACTTTGCAGGCTAAACTGAAAGACACTCATTCTGGACAAGTTCTAGGTGAAGGTTCATATCGTTTGTCTCAGGATAATAAAACGAAGAAAACGATGGCTAAGATTACTCTTGAGAAGCCGTACGATGAAGTCGCAACGACTTTTCATTCGTTCTATCAGTCTTCGAATGCTCTTGTTGCTGATTCTAGAAACATAAAAAAACCTGTGGCCACCGAAGTTCTTCTTGCCTCTGTTAACAACGAGGGAAGAACAGACGAATCAGGGCATTACCGCTTTGACCAAGTTAAAAAAGGCTCATGGGCTCTTTTGAGAACCCAAGGTCAGGATAATTACCCTTCTCTCTTTAGTGTCCGAAGTGGAACAAATCGCTCTCAGCCTTTGTTTGCTGAAAAAATGATTCTCGCTCTAAAAGATATCGTCAAAGACCAGAACGTAGCCACAGAGTATGCTGCGACAGGATCTGTTATTTGGGGCCAAGTATTAAAGAATGATAAACCCGTTTCTGGAGCTCAAATTGAAGTCGAAAATTTTTCTCAACATAAAGCTGTGTATCTCAATGATTTCTTTATTCCTGACCTTAAACAAACAAGCACCAGCAGTAATGGATACTTTATTATTCTAGATTTACCAGCAGGTTTCCATTCGCTTCTTGCCACTATGGGTTCACTGTATCTTTCACATTCGAATGTCGTGGTAGATGAAGAGACCTTGTCGATCACAGAGATGATTGTGAATGAGACCAGAAACTGGACAGATATCAAAGTATTCGATGCTTTTGCTGGAAATCCCGAAGCTGCAACAATTGAAATTCAAAGCTTGCCCGAGGCACTTTCCGTCAGTGGATATTCTCAAGTGATGCTTCCAGCCGTTGAAAGAATCAGTTTTATGAATATCACTCCTCAAGATCCTAGGTATTTGAAAACTACGATGATTTATGAGGATTCTCAGGATTATATGCACGTCCCATTGATTCAGGCTTCTTGGGTTCAGGCACTGTTGTCTCAGCAAAAACTGAATATAGCTCCTGATCGTGGAATGATTGTTGGTTTTGTTGATGTCGAAAATTATGAAATTTATCTTGGCTATGACAATCAGTTTCCACGAGAGAATATCGTCTACTTTGACGCCAGAGGAATCGTTTCCAATAAAGCTGTTAGAGGTGGTGGATTTCTTATTGTGAATGTACCTTTAGGTCCACAATCCATTGTTTTAGCAGAAGGCGAGACAGAGATGCTGCAAATGCAGCTTATTGATATCAATCCCGAAGCAACTTCAGTGATTAAATTCTGATAAAACCCAATTTTTAAAAAAATTGCCCCGGTCTTCGAAGCTTTTGAACTCGTCTAAACTTGTCCCCCCGGGGCTTAATAAAACGATATCTTCGGACTTCAGAAGAGGCTTAAGTTGTGTAAGGCAATCGAAGAGACGAGTTGAAAGAGATCCTGGCAACTGAGTTTTTTCTTGAGCTGATTTTCCATACTGTCCAAAAAAATGAAACTGAAATCGCGAAAGTTCTTTCAGTGAAGACAGATTCTCCCACGGAAGATTTTTATCTTTACCACCTAATAAAAGATGAATTCGTCCTTTAAAATTTTTTTCATCTTTGATCGAATTGACCGCTTCCATCACTGAATCAATGGTGGTGGATTTACTGTCGTTGAGAAAAAGAATCTTTTTAAAATTTCCTACGTTCTCAAGGCGGTGAGACAGACCCTTGAAATGAAGCATGGCTTTACGAGAAGAGGGAGGCCATTGAAAATAGTCCGCTACGGCGTAAGCCATAGCAAAGTTATCTAAATTGTGTTCGCCGACGAGATTAGGGGCTTCGTGCTCTCGGGATAAAAAATCTTTTCTATCAACAAAAGACAAGGAAAGCTTTGGAAATCGAGCTTTCAGTTCCTTTTCCATCTTGTTAAGGGCGCCGCCGCGATGATTGCAAACGGCGTAATTTTTTGTTTTTTCAAACAGGCTTAATTTCGTTTCAAAATAATGAGCTTGGCTCTGATATCTTTCTAAATGATTGGCACTGAGATAGGTGATAATTCCCACATCCGCTTTAAGGTTATTAAAATTTTCTAATTGAAAACTCGAAATCTCTAAAATGACATACTGAGCTTTCTTTTTTCCATGAATAAGACCGTCCGCATATTTTGCCAAAGGAACGCCGAAATTTCCGCCAACAAATGCATTCGGATCTATTGCTTTAGCGCCTTCTCCCAAAAGAGCAACAGTCGTGCTCTTACCAATGGATCCAGTGACGCCGATAACTTTTTCGTCTGTTAAAAAATAGGTAGCAAGCTCTAATTCGCTGCGAACTTGAATTCCGCTTTTCTGAGCTTCGATAATCCAAGGAGAAGAAAGAGGGACTCCGGGTGAGATGAAGACAGTTTTCGGTGAAAATTCTTTAAAAAGAATTTCGGGATCCGAATAATCAGCTAGATTTTTCTCGTCAAAGGTCTTGATTTGATCTCGTGAGAAGCCCGCTGATAAAAGCAATTTCAAAGTCGCTTCACCCGTTAAGCCCATGCCGATAATGGCAAAAGGCAGTCCTTTTTCTAAATGCTTCAATTCAGCTCTTATCACTGAGAAACAGTAACACAGTCAGCGCTTGAATTTAACCGATTCTTCGAGACAATAGCTCTATGGAGCAAATCGCTAAAGAAGAGAAAATCGAGAATCCTTTCAAGGATGCGCAGTTTACTGCGATTATCAGCGATCTTCATCTTACGGAAGCTGAACC
>JACCDR012471846.1_pt1 | contig 17817 bp, 24 predicted proteins | sample 7446431 | NCBI WGS metagenome assembly JACCDR01 (sample SAMN15323443, study PRJNA562643) | freshwater metagenome | isolation source: river surface water | place: USA:Blue River Watershed | collected 2017-08-17
ACGCTAACATTCCACAAAGAACAGTAGCTCACTTAGTACAGCAAGCTGCTCTTGAAGTATATAAAGAAATTGGTTCTAATTCAGAAGCTTTCTTCGTAGCAGAGAACCATGATGCTCTAGTCTTAGAAGTTCCTGAGAATAACTGGGGGCCATATGCAAGACTTCTGAAGAAGCATATGACTAAGCCTATAGACTTCTCTACATATTGTACACTCAAGAGGGACTTTGTACTTACGATTCCTTGTGACATAGAGATTGGAGTTAAGAACTATGGCGAAATGGAGAAGGTAAAGTTATGAGCTGCCCAGAACATCCTCAATGGATTCACGATAGAGAAGATTGTCCTTTTTGTGTAGCTAAAGAACTACGTAGCCCTGTACAAGATAAAGTTATGATAGATAAAATGCGAATTAGAGCAGAGTTAAATCTTCTACAAGCTCTACTATATGATTTATATGTAGGGAAAGAAGAATTTACATCTATTAACTGGAAGAATATTTCGAACAGAATACAGTCTATTAGAAATCAGGTGGCAGAATGATCTGTATTCTAGCAGGTAATAGATTAGAAGCAGAGAGATTCGCATCCTCACATCTCTTAGAATCTGATGAATGGTTCTATCCTAAGAATGAAAATGAACTCAGATTCAGAGAAAACTTTCATGTCCTTGTTGTAGGAGGAATGAGTCTACCTGAACCGTTGTTCAATAAGATTCTGAATTTAGCTAAGGAGAGAGGCAAGAGGAACCGACGATGAAGAACGGAAAGTCTGTAATAGAATACTGGTTAGATAAAGTTAGTACAGAGGGCAAAGAACTAACTAAATGGGAGGAGGATTTTATTGAATCTATTACAGAACAATTCGCTAAAAGAGGCAGTCTATCGGATAAGCAAGAAGAGATTTTGGAGAGAATATACACAGAGAAAACCCCGTGAGGAGAAATTATGGAAGGAATTCGGGAGTATATCGAAGCACCACTATTAGACAATCAGACTTGGAATACCTGTTACGGTTGTAAAGCTACATGGAAAGATATGGTGCCTACTCCTGGGTTACTACATAGAACTTTACTTTGCGACAACTGTAAGATAAATAAGCGCAAAAAGAAAGTTAAATGAATTGGATAGACAGAGTACTTGAGGATTGCGAGCACGTTGAGACGCCTCGTTCATGGTTATGGTGGTCGTTATGTTGTAGCGTATCTGCTGCGGCAGGTAATAATTACTTTCTGAGAACACTAAAGGGAGCCGTTGTCTACAAACCTAACATCTACGTTATGCTACTAGGTGAGAGCGGATTAGGCAAAGGCTTCCCAGTTAGTCTATCGAAGATATTAGTACAGAAGGCAAACTGTACTAGGGTTATTGCAGGACGCAGCAGTATTCAAGCCGTTATCAAGGAACTCTCGTTGCAGAGTACAAGAGAAGGTAAGCCACCTATAACTGATAGTCGGGGATTTATTGTTAATGGAGAACTATCAACAGCCATTATCAAAGATCCTATGGCTCTAACTACGCTGACAGATTTATATGATGGTAAGGATAATCCTGAATGGACTAACCTATTAAAAGGAGATGGAGCAGAGAAGCTGAAAGACCCATATATCACAGCTTTGTTTGGGTCTAGTCCAGCTCACTTCTTTGACAGCGTACCAAAGGTAAATATCGAAGGCGGTTACATCGGACGCAACTTAATCATATTTGAAGAAAAACGATATAAAGACTCAGACCTACTAGACGAAGAAGATGATAGTGCAGCCGACTCATTTCCCTACGAAAAATATACCCCCCATCTAACCAGAATATCTGAAAATAAAGGCAGACTCATCCCAACTACCCAAGCTAGATTGATGTTCAATGAATGGCGTAGAGAGTGGAGAGCGAACCAGCCTAAGGATAATACGGGATTTATAAATAGAGTCCCGGACCATTCACTTAAGGTTGCGATGTGCCTTTGTCTAGCGAGAGTAGACGACTTCAATATGGTTATCACAGAGGAAGATGTAACTATAGCTATTGAGAAAGTTTCGTCTTTAGTGTATGCGAATAAACGGATGGTGGAGGGCAAGAGCGATACAGACCCATTAAGCCTAGTGACTAGGACAATCTTAGATATTCTCCTAGGAATCAAAGACAATGAGATTAGACGCAAGCAGTTACTCTATCAGATGTATGTAAAAGGATTTGCTGATAGTAGAATAACTGACTTAGCCATCGACAATCTGAAAGAGATTGGATTCGTTTCTACGATTAAAATTCCATCTGGAAAGAATTCCGATACTCTACTACGAATGACTAAAGAGGGTTTAGCTACCTATGGTAAGTTTATACAAGGACGGCCTACACCTGCTGTAAAGAAGGTTGGAGACAGTTAAATGGCAAATGGAAGAATTAAGAAAGTGGTCAGTCAAGGATATGGTTTTATCTCTACCTCTCAAGGTATTGACTTCTTCTTTCACCACACAGCGTTTCAAGGTGATTGGAAGAACCTCCTAACAAAATTTGTAGTCATTGGAACTGACAGACTAGGAGTTGAGTTTGATGTAGATACTCAAGCTCCTTCTGGTCCAAGAGCTATTAACGTCCGACTCAACGAGGCAGAACAATGACAGGTCAAATTAAGACATGGATTGAGAATAAGATGTTTGGCTTTATCAGGTGCGAGGAAGATGGAAAGGAGTATTTCTTTCATCGAGACGACCTACTATATACAGAGGAACATGCAAGCATCAGAGTAGGTCAGACTGTGAACTTCAATGGTAGAATTACGCCTAAAGGGCCAAGAGCTAGCGAAATTACATTCGGAGGCTAAGCATGGAAAAATATAAGATTGATGACAAAATGAGAGCGCGTATTCAGAATGATTATAGTTATCATGCACCAATAGGTGATCAGCCTGAAAGATATGTAGCTATTCGCAACAAGGCTATGGAATTAGCTATAACAATCTGCGAATGTAGTCCTTCTAGTAGAGAACAGTCTGTTGCTTTAACTGAATTAGACCATGTAGTAATGATGGCTAATGCAGCTATTGCTCGTAATGAAGAAGGTAAATGAATCTAAGAGACTTTCGTAAGTCAGTAATGAGGACTTGGAGAAAACGATTCCGGGTTCTCAATCAACAAGAATTAGCTTTAGGCAATGCTTCATTTGGTATCGCTGGAGAGGCAGGAGAACTAGCTGATCATTTTAAGAAATACCTATTCCACGATGTACCACTAGATATAGTTAAAGTCAGAAAAGAGTTAGGAGACATTCGATACTACGTCACTGCTCTTGAAGCTCTCTTGGATATCAATCCAGAAGAGATTATGCAGGAGAACTCAGATAAACTAATGAATAGATATCCAGAAGGATTTGAGCCCGGAGGTGGCATTAGGGAAGCAGATTAATTCGGAGAGCCGGGTTGGCGAAATGGCATACGCAGAGGACTTAAAATCCTCCGGTAGCAATACCATATGGGTTCGACTCCCATACCCGGCAAATTTTCAATATTAAGAAAGAAGGAACTAGTGGCAACTAAAGATGAGATTCTTGAGCAGCTAACACTAGCTGAAACACACATCGCTAATGCTAAGGTGATGGTCAATGAAGGACCGACACCACCTACATATGTCCCTGTTAATCCAGGTGACAACATCATGCAGTTAATTCAGGATAATCCAGAGAATACATTATTCAAGGTTCACAATGATTTCGTCCAAAACATCGGAGCGGCTACATTCCCTAAGCCTTGTACGCTAGAGTCACAGACAGGTAGATTGATTACTTGCCTGACTGTCAAGCCCAATACTCATTTCAAAGGTATGATGTTAGATGGTGCTACTCCTAATACCATTCTGACAGGCGCGGATGGCTTGACTGTAGATGCTTGTACATTGACTGGTACTGTGAATGGTCAGCATAGAGGTATCTCAGTCAACTGCAAGCACGTAAAGATTAGAAATAGCCGAATCGTAAATATCTTCAAAGACCAAGATACACAGTGCGTATCTGGTTGGAACAAGACAGAAGATATAGAGATTTCAGGTAATTACCTTGAAGCCTCTGGTGATAACATTATGTTCGGCGGGGCTGATTCAAGTTCAGAAGCCGATATGCCACGTAATATTCTCGTAGAGAATAACTTCATGACAAAGAAGCTAGAGTGGCGTGCAAGTCCTCTAGCAGCCTGTAAAAATCTGCTTGAACTGAAGGCTGTTGTAGGCATTATCATCCGAAAGAATGTAATGGAGTATTCTTTCGTAGATGGACAGGTTGGTTATGCTGTTGTGATGAGTGTCCGCAATCAAGGTGGTAGTGCTCCGTGGTCTACGATTAAGGATGTTCTATACGAAGATAATATCACACGCCATACGGCCGGTGGTATTGCCTTCCTCGGTAGAGATGATGTTCCTGGTCATGCATCAGTGGTAATGTCCAATGTAGTTATCAAGAACAGCAAGTTCGAGGACATTAACTCTGCATTCGGTGGTAATGGTCGTCAAGTGTTTATCGCTGGTGGTCCAGATAGACTTACTCTTGACGGTAATGAATTCCAGTGTACTACTAATCCGGCTACTGCACTTCAGTTTACACAGCCTCAGCATGTTCTGACTAATTTCTTAGTTCAGAATCAGGTATTGATGATTGAAGGAAGTTATGGTATTCATGGAGATGGAGCACCTGGTCTTGGTACTCCCTCACTGAATATGTATGCACCGGGTTATGTATGGCTGAATAACAAGGTACATAAGTCTGGTATCCGTAACATTCCGTGGCCCGCAGGTACATACTTCGTTTAGATAAATCAACGTGGGATGCTGTCGAATAAGCTGACGAGCAAATAAGGCAGATTGTTATCATGTTATTCTCCTGTCATGATAGCAAAGGAACCATCCCACTTCTTTTGAGATTATTATGAATCAGACTATGGGGCACCATATCGGATGCAAATGTACGTTATGTATCTTTCCTGATTTAAGATGCGATTGCGTAATTAAGAACAGAGAAGAAGGAGAATCAGAACGAGAGTGGTTCAAACGCTGGATGTGTATGTTCCACTGGATGCAGACAGATTACTATCAAAATAAATTAAAAGATAAATAGCTTCAAGGATAATATGGAATGTGAAAAAGTCAAAGATGAATTCTTTAAAGCTAAATTTCCACCATGTTGTGCATCATGTCATGAAGATGATGCTACAGGTCATGGAGAGGACTTGTGGTTTACTATTGAAGGTAAACAGAGAAATGTCTGCTGTGCTGTTATAAATGCAATTGTGCTTTTTAATCTGAAGAGTATAAAATAAAATGGATACTGTATGTAGATTACGCAGAGATGAAAAAGGTTAAAGTATGAGCAAAACATTAGTAGCTCGTGAAATAGCTAATAAGATTATTAAAAAGTTAAAGATTGACTTTAATGTATTTCGTAGAGGTCTTATTCCTGAACAATTTCTAGTTCTTGAGGATGCAATAACTAAGCTGATAGCAGAAGAACTAGAAAGGAAAGATTTATGATTTGCGTAATTGCAGGGGATTACGAAGAAGCAAGACGTTGGGCTAGAAGTCAGATGCTAGCCGCTAACGAATGGTTCTATCCAGACGAACTAGCTGATTTGCTTTACTTGGTATGTGCCTTGGAGTTTTGTTTTATTTAGTAGTGAGAAAATAATGAATAGAAGAGACTTCATGCGTCGTATGTTCGGAACAGCCGTTACAGTAGCCGTTCCGAACATATTCATTCCTAAGACAGCATATGGTAAGTTATACGGAATACCAGAAGCTCTCAATGATGGAGCTTACGGAACTTGGATGGGTATTAAGCGCGCTTCACATAGTACATGGGCTGCTAGAGTTCCTGTACAAAATGGAATGATAAGACAAGACTTAATTATAGCGATAAAGAAAATGATGGATAATGCCTTAGAAAAGAACTGGGAGATTATCCTAGGTAATGATAAACAAATGGATTATTTTAAGAAAATTATCTAGGAAGAGGAATATCAAGATTAAATAAACGAAGTAAATAGACAACGATTAGAATTACAGCAATGACTATGATTACCGTCTTGAATATCTCAGGCATTGGGATATAGGTAACGATTAGATACACAAGGAAGCCAACGATAGCGAGCGTCAATAGTAAGGTAATCATTTCTCACTCCTTATGAAGCACAAACAGAATCGTAGAGAAGGATATAGGCAAGAATACTATGGAAGAAGAAGGGCAAACGGATGGTGTCCAATTTGCCCTAATGAGGTCAATAGCACTAAGTACGCATACTGTCTAGCTTGTAGGGTAAAGCGAGCTAGAAAGAGAAACCAAAAATATCGAGCCGTTCGTAGATTTGTGTCAGACATTAAAAAATATTTGTCTGCCAAAATTTGAAGCATTACGAGGATGCTTAGCCCAACCAGGTCTACCATCAGATTCAAATAGTTTAGTCGTCATGTAATTGAGAGCACCCTTAGTATTGTCCTTAATGTCCCAACTGACAATACCGCAAGCTACCCACATACATTGACGAAGATATGGGTCTGACATAGTTTGACCGCTAATTAGTTTTTGAGCTAGTTCTATCAGTACTGCTCTATTTGTGTCATCTAAGTTCCAGCAGCTAAATTGCTTCCGCTCTAAGCAAACTGAGTGATAAGTGTTGTATTTAGCTGGATTGGAATGCAACCTATTTCTAATTACGCTGCCAACGGCTACTTGTCCTTCTATTGGCTCACCTCTGGCTTCTCCAATTATAGTCAGTCCTACAATGTCAATACTTGATACGTCATCGAGAATCATATGTCTGAACTCCAACTCCAAATGCAGCCGGAATGATTAGGGGAGCTAACATCGGATCAGATTGGAATAACTCAAATAAATCTTTAGCAATCATAGGCACAAGCATCTGAGCAGACTGACTCATTGGGTCAAAATTAGGATTTTGCTTAGACCATTCCCAAGCAAAGTTAATGATGGGATTCATCTTACTCTGAGCGAAGTCTAAAGCAACTCTTTCTTTATTCTGCCAAGGAGCACCTTCACCTAAGTCTACAGTTTCACCACTACCAGAGCTTGTCCTTGCACCAAAGTTAACTGGTGGAAATGGAGATACGTCGTTAACGGCTCGAAGAAATTTAGGAGCCATTCTAGTACCTAAAGTAAAGTACTGCTGAAAGCCTCCCCATACATCGACTCTCGTATCTCCAATTCTGATCTTACCAAAATCAGAATTAGTAGGGTCTGTATTTACATCAGCTCCAGCCAATCTAGCTAATCCAAGAATCGTATTACCAGTAGCCGTCATTGCTGCCATCGACTTCCAGTATTCTTTACGAACCTGGGCATTAATCCTAGGGTCAAGATAGTTTTGAGGATTAAGCATCTGCACCCTAGATGCAATTAGTCTAGGAGAGAATGCAACAGCATTTAGAGTCTCAATATGTCTGGTAATTAATTCTCCACCACCTCTACCAGTAGCGTTGTTCACAAATCCTGCTATTTGCTTAAGCAGAATATCATTATTCTCAACATCTATGCCTGTAGTCTTGATACTCTGAACTAGGCTGTCAAATGTATCAGAACGCAGCTTATTAAGGAATCCTACATAGGCTCTGTTACTACGTGTAACTCCAGGAACCCAAGAGACTAAACGATTTCCAATAAACTGTTCTTCTTTCTTACTTAAAGGACCATTAAGTTCAGTAAGAGCTAAGCCTCCCCTTTTAGCAAGAGGATAAGTCGGCTTCATCTCAATACTTTGTTGCAGTCCATCGAAGAATTTCTGACTACCCCAAGACTTAAACATAGAGCCTAGGCTATTCCACCATTCTTTTTTATGAATAAGTGGTAAGCCTTGACGAAGCGGAGCAGAGAAGTCTGAACTCGCCATAATTGCTCTGGGAGTATTAATGACTTCTCTCCAACCAATAGGGTCTTGCTGTGCTTTCCTAAGTACACTATCCCAATCTTTGAATTTCTCTCCGCTAACGGTATTTGTAAACGTGCCATCTGCATCCAATTTGATATAAACAGACTGCTTCTTAGGCATGAACTGTTCAATATTCTCAATAGGAAGCATTTGCTGACCCTTCACAGGGACATTAAATGGAGAATTAGGAGTAGTATTAGGAGCTTGAGCTTGGGGAGATGGACGCTTTAATCCAGCTAAGCCTCCAGCCATTTCTAATCCACCAGTTACAGCTTCTGGAATAGAATCAGCAGTAGCTAAATTATATCCTCCCTCAGCTACTAAAGGAGCAGATAATGCTCTAGCTCCCATTCCCATTGCTCTCGCTACACCTTGCATTCCGGCTTTAGCGGCTACTGATGATCCACCAGTTAAGGCAGCAGTGGTTACATCTAGTGGACTCGTTAACCCAAGGGCTACATCCTGAGCAAATTGAAGGCCCTTTAGAATGGGGTATTTTTCAGCAAGCTCGTTTTCAGCCGTTCGTAAAGTAGGACTAATATTAACCATAGGAGACGTAAGCTTACTAATCGCCTCCATGATAGGATTAGGTGTTTCTTCTGTAAATGCTTCTGTAGGATCTTCTACAAAAGAATCTTCGATGAAGCTATCTTTAGGTTGCTGTGCCATTACCTTTTCTCGTACTTAGCAGGGTCAAAGTCTTTGGCATCAATAGTACCTACTTTATTATCGGACTTCCTAAGAACTCTAATCTTCCCACCTTCGGTAGTAGAAGTAGTACCAGTATTAGGAGCAGAACCCATGATAGTCTGGACAATCTGCTTATATTCTTCGTCAGTTGGTCCAGTCTTAGGCATATTCCATTTACCCATTAGCTTCATAGGCTTCTTAGGAGGATCAATAGATATAGAAGTTCCATTAATATGAATATATTTACCTAACTTTGGATTATCTGCTTGGAACTTCTGAGCACGATTAATCCGACCAGTTCTAAGGTTAGCTTCACTGTCGCTTCCACCACCTGTTTCTCTATCTTTAATTAGAGATTCAGTATTTCTAACTCTATCCTCTAATGCTCTGTCACGTCTATCGTTATCAATCTCTCGTTGAACTTGCCTTCGTTCTGCTTCTGCTGTTGCTAATGCTCTTTGCGCTTCTCTATGAGCTTGCAGTGCTTCAGCATTATCCTTCTGTAAATCAAGCCGCATCTTAGCAATTTCCATCTGAGTACGAGCTTGGTCTACTTTACGGTCTAAATCCATCATTCTGACATTAAAGATATCAGCGGATTTAGCAGCATTTATTTCAGCAGCAACGATGTTTCCTGTAGCCTGTCTTTCATTAACATTACGCATTCTCTCTTGAGTCATAGCAACTGAGGCTGGGTCCATTTGATTCTTCCAGTCCTCAAGCTGCCTATAGAATGGAGCATATAAGAATCGCTCTTGAGCATTGATGCTGTTGCCACGACCACCAATACCCATTAAGCTAGCACCTATCTTACGCCAAACTCCAGGTTTATTCCTCTCTGGATACTGATTCATTAATTCATTGAATCTTTCAGTAGCCGCAGTTTCAGGGCTATATAATTCTTCCCATCTACTTGCTGGATCAACTTGTGCTACATTACTTACTGGCTTATTCCTAGAAGTAAAGACTGCCTCTTCTTCTAATGGAATATTACCAGTAAGGTTAGTATCATTAGTCTGACTAGCAATAGTTTGAGGACCAAAGAGATTTTGCATCCTCATAATACGAGCAAGATTATCCGTGAAATCGTATGGCATTCTCATCAACCCCAAGGATACAAGGCATCAGTATATTCGCCAATAGCTTTACCGGGAGCGGCTACGTTACCCCAGAATTGTTGCCAATTACCGGGTACCTGTGCCCTACCTAATTGACCTTGAATCATAGTTCTACCCAAGTCATTCTGTAGTCCAGCACCCTGTAGCCGTTGACCCATACTAGCAAGAGACTGATTACCAAACATATTAGCTAAGCCGGGAGTAGCACCATAGATTCCAGCCATACCACCCATACCAGCTAACTTACCCTGATGCTTCATCTGAGCAATTTGAGCCTCAGCATTAGTAGTAGCATCAGCACCAGCTTGGCTAGCCTCTCTAGTCATCTTAGCCATTGCAGCATTATAATTAGGAGAGTAGCCGCCTGAAAGAGCTTTGTTTCTTTCCACTCCTTCACGAGCAGATGCATACATCGACCTAATTGGGCTGACTGCTCGACTACGAATATTAGCTAAATCCTCATCACTGTAGCCGCCAGTATCGGCAAATTGCTTATACCGATTCATTACACCTTCATAATCGGTAAATGCCCTACCAGCCGCTCCTTGTCCACTTTCACCGTGGAATTTAGGGTCATTCCTAAGCCACTGCCTCCTATTTACACCAGAAGCAGCACCTTGAATAACGTCTACAACTTCACCAGAAGGAAGTTCAATCTTACCAATAATACCAGATGCATTGGGTCTAAGCTTGATACCCATTGCATTTAGTTCAGCTTCTTTAGCCTTAATCATGTCAGAAGTAAGAGTTTCTCCGGGAAACATCTCATTAAACTTCTGCATTGATTGGTCAGAGACACTATTAAAGTCTCCCCCGCCTTGATTAAAGCCGGGACTAGTATATCCGTCTTGATTTCCACCAGCACCAGAACCCCACATAGCATTCTGGTAGTTATTATATTGACTTTCCATAGGGCCATAGAGGCTATTCAATTGGTCTTGAGCTAGCCTACCCTGGTAATCAATCTGGTCTTGGACTCGCTTCGCGTCACCTTTTGCCATAATTTCCTATAAACTTAAGCAGAGAGCATTACCTTTACAAGTAACAAATCCCACTCTTTTAAGTATGCTTTCCCATTTTTCATCTTGTACGAAAGCATGAAGTTGATCGTACTTAGTTTTTGATGCAACAAAGGCAGATGCTTCTAACATCTTGTACAAAGCATCTCGCCTAATCTTGCCTGTTTTACTTTTATCTGTTACAATAACTAATTCGGCGATAGTTCTAACACCACCAGCTACGACAATTTCGCCCTTCTCATCATCCAAAGCTGTGAATGCACACAGATAGCCTGATAAGAAATCAGGAAAAGTGAACTCATGAGAAAAATGCTTGCTGTGTATCTCTTTGAGTTCTGAAATATCTGATGGTCTAAACTCGCGTAAATTAGTCAACGAAAGTTGCTCCTGTAAATCCCCCCATGTAAGGGATAGATTTAGCTAAGGTTACTACTGCTCCGCTAGGAGGGCCTTGAATGAATGACCAAATTGCCCTTCTAGCTGCGGCAGAAGTAGTTTGAACTAATTGTACTGCGCAAGTATTGCCTGTAGTCATAGTAATAGTATCAACTATATCAGAACCAGTAGTACTAGAAGCATCAAATCCAACTTCTATAGCTGTACTTCCACCATTAGTCCTAAATGTATAAGTAGGAGTTCCAGCAGTTGTTAGATTTATTCCAACTTGCAGTCCGCTAAGAATGAATCCACTTAATCCTACTTTAACTACAGAATTAGCTTCAGTCGCTACCCATGCGAATTCACTGCTTCCTTCAGCAGGTCTAAATATAGGTCCAGCCGCTCCAGATGGAGTATTATTATCTCCATTACTCCAATAATTATTTTGCCCAGTAGTATTGGCTAAATATAAGATTCCGTATTGGAGCCTCTGTGTAGTAGTTACTGTAGTAGGAGTAACAGATATTCTTAATCTATCTCCTGGAGATACATTGAGGCTGAAAGTACTACTGCCTGTTAATGCACCTCCAGCCGTTATTGTAACCCTAGTATCTACAGTACCACCACCACCATCCTGAGTAACTCCATTCTTGATAATAGCAAATACATAAGTACCACTAGCTGCTGGACCAAAGACTGCTGAGACTCTAGCTTGTAATGATGTAATTGTACCCTGAACGGCTACTATGGACTCAGTACCGTCCATATTAGTTCCGTTATTAGCTCCAAATAACGGTCCGGTTCTAGTAATAGAAATAGCAGCATTAGTCGAAGAACCATGTATAGATTCTCCGTCATTATCTCCATCAAAATCGTAGGAGAAATACATATTGCTTAGAGTAGGACCGCTTGTGCCTGTAAATCTAAAGCTAAGTCTATCTCCTACAGCAACAGATACAGGTCCAGCACTAGTAACAGGCCCAACATCAGCAGCACCAAATGAACAAGATAAAGCAGAAGCGACTCCATTAATAAGTAAAGCTACAACGAGTGAATTACCTACTCCTGGAGCAGCAAATAACTCAATACTTAAATTAGATATTTCTCCGTCAGCAGCACATATACCAAGTACTTGATCTTCTACGTTTTCCCATATACCAGTACCAAATGGATCTAGATAACAAGTAGTATTAGCCGAAGGATTATTAGTACGAAAGCAAAATGTTTGTTTAGACATTAGCTTAAGGTTACGTCAACTACTAAGGTTACACGAGTCATTGTTGTTACGGTATCGACGTTGAAAGCAAAGATATCTCCAGCCGTTACCGTCGTAACCCAAGATGGTAAAGATGTAGTCTCTCGTACATAAGTAGCCGTTAGACTAGGAGGTGTCGTAGCCGTAATCGTATCTGATACAACTGGAGGATAATTCCCAATCGTATCTTTATAGATATTGACAGTTACATTCCCAATCGTATCTGCCATTAAAGTCCATTTGCTAATTGTTCCACTGTATGGGACTCTAATGTAGCCTTTTGTTCCAGTAGTAAATACAGAGCCTCCGCCATCTACTGTAATACCAAAAGAACGCATCCTCTGATTTGTTTCCAAGACTACTGAAATAATTCCAGCAGCCGTTGTATCCAAATCGAGTCCAGTTCCAGCCGCTAATAGCCTGGAATTTGGAGCATTGATGGTTTCAGTAACTACAGTAATAAAGCTAAGAGTACTAAGTGTTCCAGTAGAACCACTAACAGCAGCATCTACATATGATTTAGTAGCTGCGTCCTGTGCTCCAGTAGGATTGGTAACAGTAGTGATTCTACCTGTAGTGGTAATAACAGGAGCTGAAGTAGTAAGTACCTTCCCAGTAGTACCATCATATACAGCGATAGATCTATCTACTGATGTAGTTCCTCCGGTTACATCACCAGCAGGAGAGGCATTGATGGCTAGAATCCAACTAGAGCCATCGTAAATATAAATATCCGTGGTATCTGTTTCATACCAGATATATAATACGTTTACTCCAGGTGGAGGATCAGGTACAAATGCTAATCTCTCAGCATTCGTACCATAAGTATAGAATTTGCTTAATGCTGAATCGCTCATAATTATGGATCAAAAGGAACCATCACACATTGACCAATCCCATCAGACACTAATTGTATAGGCTCAGCCCCAGTAGTGACTGGCATCCAAGCTCCGCCTTCGGAACTTATAGTACGTTCATTAGCTACTGTATCATCGAAAGTAATTCCAGTACCGGCTAGCAACCGTCTACTATTTGGGAGATTAAGTACATCAGCATCCCAAGTTAAGAAAGGAGCCAGTCGAATCAGGTTTCCGATGATAATAATTGTATCACCAATGTTCGTTACATTAGTGACTATGGTCTGAATAGTGCCTAGTGTTACATCTCTAGCTTGTCTAACTTTCTCAATCAGGTTGAAGATAGTCTGATAGAGAGCATTATTAGACGTTTGCAGTTTAGCATCGAGTAATGTAGCCTTTAGGCTATCAAACTCTGGTTGTACAGGATCTGGTCTAAACATTTCTTATACAGAAGTAGGAGCCGTCCAAGACGGAAAGTCTGTATATATCTCTTTAGCAAAGATGATAATTCTATTCACTCTAAAGAACTCATTAATATCTTCTACAGCTAACTCGAATTGTGCTCGTTGCTGCTTGAAATTACAGAGTCTAGTAGGCTGAATATTACTATCAATAGCAATCTGCAACGGCTGAATCGTATGCTCTAGGTATTCATCCAGAGACATCATTCGCATCTTCAGATTTCCGAAGCCTGTAATACGCATACGAACGGCTCCGAAATGAAGTATTGATTCCCCACCACTACCTTGACTAGCAACGGCTCCTCGTGCCATATTAATCTCCTAATAAAGCACTTTTAATATACGGCCTAGGAATAGCAACATCTTCTGTCTCTACTGGGTCTAAGTTAGTATAAAGAGTATCCCAAACCTTCTCTGGAACTACTCGATATACTCCAGAACCAGAATGAGGTCTACGAGTATTAGTAAAGGTAACTACCACAGATTCACCTGTTGTAACGGTGATATTACCAATTGTGCTACCGTTACTTACAGAAGAAGATGTATCATAATCATCATCTTCTGTTTCAGCAATAGTATATCCACTGCCAGGAGTTACAGGATTATAAGCTTGCTGCTGTCCATGACTTAAATTAAATGAGCCAGGAGATAAACCACCACCGGCAGTAAAAGCAAAACTCTGAGAATCAGTCGAAGGTACAGTAACTTTCCTAACAATGATTTCTCCAGTTGTACTACCACCACCGCTACCTGGTGATTCAGCTCTAATTAAGAAGAATGGACAGCTAAACGAATTCCCGAATCTGGTAATAGGCGTAGCCGTTGTATCAGGCTCGTAAATACCAGTTTCATACTCAGTAGATTCCACTTCAGATAGTATGGTACCGTCGCTGACCTGGACTTCTCTAAATCTACTGATTCCTTCTACATCAGGAGATAAGTCATGCGTCCAAACCCAAAACGAATCAGGGTCATCTACAGAGTAAGCTAGTCTTGGATTAGTTCCAGCAGGTAATTTGCTATCACCCATATCATAGGTATTTAACAAAGTTCCGCTGGCATTGAATCGTCTTACTTGCGTAGTCCCAAAAACCGCGTGTACAAATAAAACTATGATAGTATCATCGGCAAGAACTAAGATATCAGGAATATAGTATCCAGCAAGACCTGCTGCTAAATCTGCTAATGCTGCTCCACCAACTAAATCCCATTGTTTAACAGCACTGCCAGATGTATTGAGAGCATGATAAAGAACAGATTCATCATTAGCTGCTGCAATAGCTTTAACAGTAGTAACAGCCGTTAAAGTATGAGTAGTCCCTGAAAGTGCTCCAGTACTATCTACGATATGAACTACTACAGGATTTACTTGCCTTGCGACATAGAAATTATCAGCACCGTGACAAGCACGTATACAAGGACTATTCCCAATAGCGTGAGTTGTAACAACCGTGAAAGTAGTGTCGTAAACCACGACGGTATTCGCATCGTTATCCTCGACTAGCATCAAGCCGTTCTCAAGTACATCTCCAGCTTCACCAGCAGGAAATGGATATTGGAACTGAAGAACGGCTCCGGTAGAAGATGAAAGTATTACTAAAGGAAAACCATCGGTATCATCATTAACTAAAATACTACCGATTGGAGCATTTAGATTAGGTGCATTCTGTATATTTAGACTTAATTCTGCTGGAGTTACGTTACCTCCAAGCGATTCGAATGACAGATAATATGTCTCTGTATCAACTACTGGGAACTGAACAGCTTTGTTCCTAGCTACAATATTAAGATATGCTACTGGAGAGCCACCTGATTCAATATAGACTCTGGTTCTAGGTCTATAGGTAGTAAGGTCGCCAAATCCAAATGCACCAATTACGATGTCATCTGCATCGGCGGTATACTTATACCAAACTGTTTGAGTTACCCCTAGGGTATCATTGATATCAGTTTGGAGAACAGTATATGGCAGAGTTGTAACGACTACTGCCGTAGTTGATGTAGTATTACTCGGCAAGTAAGTCTCTCGCTCCAATAATCAAGATGTTAGTTTCGACTAAGGTAATTGTAGTTGTCTCAATAGCAAATCTCCACTTACTCCATTTGATATCTTTAGCGTTTAAACCATCATCGTAATCTGCAATCAGCATCTTCTTATCTGGTAAGGTAATATAAATGATTTGAGTCAAAGAATCATTCATAATCTGAATGTTCTTAAAATCATTTCTATCTAAATTGAACCAGAAATCTCTGATTTTATAGCTCAGTTCTGGCCTAGCATAAGCACCATTAAAGAGCATTAAGCCAGAGAAATCTACGATAAGAAGAAAGTCAATGTTCACTCCGCCGCTATCTAATACAGTTCCTACTCCATGAACAGAAGCTCCAATACCTTGGTCAATTACAACCATAGGCCATGAAGATGGAACGTCGCCGTTGTCAGCAAAGCCAATAGTTCTAGTTTTCTTAAATGCGTATAGAACGTCTCTAAATTCCTGAGCATTAGTCAGAGGATTACCATCAGGAGGGACAATTAATAATCCATCTACCTCACTGATAGCTTCTGGTTCTCCGACTGCACTTACTCTAAGCAAAGAAATATCTTCAAATGAAGTGTAGCCTACAAGACGATTATGATATAGAGTAAGCCCTACTTGCGCAGGAATCTCATCAAAATTGTCAAGTAAGTGCGACGCATCCTCAAGTAAATCAGAGTCGTAAAAAGATACCGTCTTTGTAGTAGTAGTGTTGTCGTCAATATCACCATCTGGAATGAAGAAAAATTGAAAACCGACTTGGTCGCCATTATATTGCGGAATAGCTCTAGTAGCTACAAGCCGCCTCTTAGTAACGAATGAATCCGGAGATACCGGAATATTAGAAATAGTGATAGCCGTTTTGATATTTACTGTAGTAATTGCTGCAAAATACTCTGGACCTGGAGCCGTTAAATATCCAGTGTCAGTCTCATAAACTACAGCAATGATATGTAATCCAAAGTCAGTGTAACCTGGTGTTTCAGTATTCTGGACTAGTAAAGCATTCGTAACTGGTGCCGTTCCTGCTCCTGGAGCATACACAGCAGTAAGACCAGCATCAGCAATTGAAATAAGAGCATCCGTCGTTGTACCATCGGCAATAGTTAAGGCAGTGTAATAAGTATAGCTAGTTTGGTCAGCTACATAATCCTTAGGGTCAATAGAACGAGTCATTACAATAGTACGACTCGCTCCACCTACAGGGATATTAGCAAGCTGAATCTGTTTATCACCAGGAGCTAAGACTACCTGATAAACCTCTGGTCCTAATGGACCTCCATCAATAGCTACAGCAATTACATGAACTCCTTGTCCTATTACTCCAATCTGCTTACTATTAAAGGCTATGAACGCTTTATCCGAGCCGTTCGTAGGTGCAGCACCAGCAGCCTTTCTAGCGTTGGTGCCATCTCCTTTATATACGTAAACAAATTCATCTTCCAAGCCTCTTTCAATACTCATTCCCTGAGCATTTAATTCGCTCGTGAAAGGAGTAATATAGGCTCTACCACCATAGGAACAGAATCCGAAATCTGTCATCTCTGGAATAGACAGAATCGGACCATATGTAGTATCTTCATCTATAGAGTGATAGATATCTCCGCCTTCTACTAAAGCTAAGAGACTTTCTCCAGTCTCCATGACGAAATTATAGAGTCTAAGAATGTTACCAATTCCCCTATAGGGATTGATTCCATCTCTAGTCTTGAATCCGCCAGAGAAGAATGAAACATTTTCACAGTCAGTGAAATGGTCAATAGGAGCAGATTCAGGATCTCCCCTTTGCCAAAGACCGTTAAAGTTTTCAATTACGATAGGTTTATGATTTCTTAATTCCATAACCTACCAAATGCCTCGGCTTTTCCAAGCTGCTCTAAATGGTCTACGTCGAGAAGAGTAAGCTTGCTGACCTTTAACTGAGATACCTAATGCTCTATCCAGACCGGCTACAGCATCGGTATTCAGAACGGCTGCTCTATCTTTATTCTCTCCAATATAGAATGCAGAAAGAGACGCAGTGCGGTAAATTAAAAATGTATTAACATTAGGAATATTAATAGTCTGAGCAGCCGTTGTTACTTCTACGAAA
>JACCDR010336282.1_pt1 | contig 17813 bp, 9 predicted proteins | sample 7446431 | NCBI WGS metagenome assembly JACCDR01 (sample SAMN15323443, study PRJNA562643) | freshwater metagenome | isolation source: river surface water | place: USA:Blue River Watershed | collected 2017-08-17
ATCGGATGTTTCAGTGCTTGCGGCAGTCTTCGCACCGGCAGCCTTGCGAAAAGATTGATGAAGAGTGGATGGATCGCAGCTATATTACCCGTTGCTTGGTGATCGAACCCGATGTTCTCGATCAAATCAACGGCTGGACAAATACCGATGCCCTCTCCTGCCCAACAAGAAAACACCCACGGATAATCCCACGCAGTGCGTCCAGCGTAGGCCGCATCAAAGCAACGCGCCCAGTAGTTTACCGCCTTGGGATCGCCGAAACGCGCGAAGAGAAAGCGCGTCGCACGCAGCGACGGCCATTCCCGCATGCGAAGATCATAGCGTTTCCACGCACGCCGCCAGGTCGCCCAACCCCAAATCAGAATATGATGGGTGAAAAAATAACTCGCATCACCGCGTGGAAGACCGAACTGGAAACTATTTCCGGAGACGCAACGCACCTGTTCATCATCCCGGTACTTCTCCAGCATCTCATCGCAGAAGCGGAAAAAATCCGGGCACGGAAGACAGTCGTCTTCGAGAATGATGCATCGCTCCACATGCTCAAAAACCCAGTCGAGCCCGCTCACCACACGTTTCGTGCACCCTAAATTTGTCGGGGAAAAATCAGCCTTCACCTCGCATGGCCAGTCCACTTGACCAACGATTTTTTTCACTTTGGCGCATAGCGCAATATCTGCGGGTTTTTCTGCACGCGCACCATCGGCGATCAAAAAAAGTTTTGTGGGGCGCGCACGCCGGATCGCTTCAAACACCTTCTCTGTATGATTTGGCCGGTTGAAAACGATCATGCACACCGGAGAGACCACTTGATACTCATCCGCCGATAATTCGGTCGCTGGAACATTTGGTGTGAGCAGTTGGCGTAGTTTTTCCATGGCGTAAACTGCCACGTCACCGGGTTTCCCTACAGAAATCGGAACACGCCCAAGCTGTTTTTCGAGCAGCCCGCGTAAACTAGGTTTCTCGGCAGGCGTGACCTCGACCAGCTTCTTGGTCGGCGCGTTGAGCAACGCCTCGCCCACCAGTTTCGTGACACGTGCGAGCATCAGTTCCTCGCGGAAAAGCTCCTGCGCCCGTGCATGGCATTTTTCCGCTGCGGCGCGGCGCGCCATCGGATCAGACGCCCAGCGCGCGATCGCGTCAGCGAGTCCCTTCACCGCTGCCTCCACATTCAATTCCGGATTCGCGATCAGGCAGCCCGTGTCACCCAGCTCTTCCGGAATGCCACTGACCGCCGACGCGATCACCGGCACCCTACGCGCCATCGCCTCCATGATTGTCAGCGGCATGCCTTCGAAGTGCGAAGGCAGGACAAAGATGTCGGCCGCTTCGTGGAGATCGCATACATCCCAACGCTGGCCGAGCAGATGAAAACGGCCGCTCATGCCGAGCGCATCGATACGCGCCTGCAGCTCGGCTCTCAGCTCACCATCTCCCGCCCATACGAAATAGAGATGCGCCCAAGCAGGCGTATTTTTGAGCGCAACCGCTGCTGAGAGAATATGCTGAAAGCCTTTGATTGCCGTCATTCTGGCGGCCGAGAAACAAACAACGCCATCAGCAGGAATGTTCATTTCCGCCCGCAGCCGCGTGCGCGTTTCTACCGATGGCGGTGCGAAATATTTCGCCGGACGTCCGTAGTAGATGACGACGCCTTTCTCTGCCGGCGTACCGAAATGATTACGCAGCAGATCAAGATTCTCCTGGGAAACCGCCACGACTGCGTGGGCGTACGCATGCTGTTTCGCGAGCACCCCGAGACAGCCTTTGAATTTTTCGGCGAGATACTTCGCCACGAAATTCACCACCACGATGTACGGAATGCCTCGGGTCACCGCAACGTGTCGCGCGCCGATGTTCGAGACCGGACAGCAATCGCTGAATAGGATGAAGTCGGGATCCACCTTGTCGAAAATCCTTCCTGCGTCAGCGAGATCGGTGATCGAGCGCGTGAACTCTTTCTGCGCATCGAAGCCGATCCACTCATGCTGAACGCCAGCAGCCTGCTGCGCTTTCACCAAGGGGCTTTCGCTGCGTGGCTGGATGCATGTCACCCGATGGCCTTGCGCAACCAGCGCGAGGAGCACGCTGTGATTGTACTGCGCCACTCCGCCGAACTCGGGATCGTCGGTGTAGAGAACGATGTGCTTTGGTTTGTCGGACATTTGAAAACGCTAGTTGAGCTGCGCCGCTGCAATCGCCGCGAAACGTCGCGCTGTCGGCACGGGAGAGTAATGTTCTAGCGCCCAGGCGCGACCCTCACGTGCGATCGTCTCCCACTCGGCTTTTCGATCCATGAGTTGCTCAACGGAGCCTCTGAGATCGGCGAGATCGATCGGTACGTAGTGCTTCCACGGCACCGGCATCTCCGGCAACGCGAAGCCATAGGTTTCAAAATTCAACTGAAACGTCAGGCAGCCAGCGGCGAGCGATTCCCAAAAACGCCAGCTATCCCATCGCGCGATGACAGGATCTCGCAAAAATGTGCGATGAATCGCCAGCGGTTGGTAGGCGGGCAGATTTTTAAAGTACGGATTTTTGATCAGATCGCCTTGGAACTCACCGCAATACGCCAGGCAGCCCACACTGTTCGCGAGACGCGAAGGATAGCCTTGGATGTCGTGCGTGCGGTCGATCTCAAAATGTTTTTCCAAATGTGGCAGCAGCGATAAATCGAGTGCACTGCGCAGACCTTGGGCTGATGCCGGGCGAAAATTACGCACGAGCACCGGCTTTCGCTGACGAAAGGGAGTGTCGTTGGTGTGACGCTTGATCCATTTGTCAGACAAACCGAATGCCCAGGGCGAACGAGGCGATTGGAACTGCATGAAACGGTTCTCATGCGTCATCAGACTCAACACGTTTTCAGGCGTGATCATCGCAGAGTTTATGTCCGCACGACTGTGGATGAGGCGGCCCTTGGCCTCGAATTTCGCAAACGCATCGACGAGCACGTTCGAGTAGTTGGCCTCGGTGACATCCAGCACGACGAAGTGATGCCTGGCCTCGGCTACCGGCTTTTGAATCAATCCCGCGTAAGCGACATTCGAAAAACAGGGGACACCCAGTTCGCTCAATCCACTGACGATGATCATCGTCGTGTATTGGTCGATGTCCTCGGAGATGGTTTTCTCCGGGAAGTAAAAATAGATGCCGGTCCTCTTGATTGCAGCCAAACCGTCGGAGAGCTGGACCATGGAAATGATCAGTAGAGAAACGTGAGGAGCCGTGCGTCGTCCGGGGCCAGCTTTTGCGCGACCTCCGCAGCCTGCTTCGCGAGATCGAGGTTGCCGCATTCACGCGCGAGCTGCGCAAACGTGAACCAGGCCTCGACGTTGGCTTCGTCAACCCGCAGGCAAGCCTCCAAGGCCTCCAGGGCCTGGTTGTTTTGGCCGTTGCGGCGAAGGGCGTTGGAAAGTTCGAACCAGAGTGCGCCGTTGCGTTCGTCGTGCTGCACGGCGGCCAGCAGATACTCGACAGCCCGCGCCGGCTTTTCCTCCGCGAGCAGGGCGTTGCCGAGCGCGCGGCGGGCGGCGGGGTCTGCCGGTTGGGCCCGAAGCCCCACACGCGCGTCAGCGACAGCGCCGCCCGTCATCACGGCGGGTATTGTCTCGGCAGCCACCAGCGGAGTGCGGTCTTTGCGGAAGGCTGCTCGGCCCAGCATGAACAGCTGGTCATAAGCCGCCTCCAACAGATCTCCACAGGCATCGCTGTACGCCAGCGTATCGAGAAATACGGGACTGCGCTCCATGGCTTCGCGGATCCGCGTGGCGATTTCCTGTCGGCGGCCTAGGTCGTTGGCCAGGGTCGTGGCGATGGCGAGATAGCCCGCTTCATCGGCGGCCACGAGTTCGTCCACGCCGATGGCTCGAAGCAACGAACTGCCCATGCGGGCGCGAAACGTTTGCCCTTCCCAGGCGATCACCGGGATGCCGAGCTCGAGCGGATCAATCAGCGAGTTGACGCCCCCAAACGGGAATGAATCGAGGTAAATGTCACCCACACTGAGCAGCTCTTTCACGTCGCTGCGCGAGGGAAACTTCTCGGTCGAAACAAGCAGTCGTTCTCCCGCCACGCCATGCTCGGCGAGGACATGATCGAACTCCGCGCAAAAACGCGCGATGGGATACTTCGAGGACCAGTTGGGGTTGAAGGGATGAACCAGAAGTCGGGAACCGGGCACGGCCGCGAGCAGTTTCGCCCACGCATGCTGCATCTCTGGGATGATCTTGAAGTAGTTGGCGGCGGTGACGAATACCAGGGCATCCTCGGGAAGTCCCAGCCGCTCACGCGTCCAGAGCTCAGTGGGCTCCATGCGGTCCACTTCATACTGAAAAGCGTGCGTCGGCCCGGGAATAAGTCCGAGCCGCTCTGTGAAATTGCTTTCGGCCCCTGTCGCCTCAGTCAACGTGCCGGAAAGATACAGATCGATCTCTGGCATGCCGCTCGTCGTGCAGGAGGAGTTGTTCACCACTTGGAGCGGAGCCAATCGGTGGAGCGCCAGCCGCGATACTTCATTGGGCACCGCCGTCACATTGGTGCCAAACACCAGAACATCCACGCAGGCCGAGCGTATCGTCTGCAGCTGAGCCTCGAAATCGCCTGGCAGCAGATGAAACTCTGCCGCCCGTTGTCGGCAGTGATCCTCGACCGGCGAGCTGGTAAGGTGGTGTGTGAAAAGAACGATGTCGAAGCGGTCGGGGTCGAGGTGCTCGAACATCGGCAGCGTGGTGTACGTCTCGGTCTGCTGACCGAAATGGCGGTTGAGAAAACCGATGCGCAGCTTGCGCCCATCGCGCGGGAGCGGCGCCAGATCTTCTTGGGGCGGAACATGGAGCGCGGCGGCAAAAAGCTTCGCCCGCAGCTCGTAGTGGCGTTTCAACGACCCGGTGCAAAAATAGAGTGGGATACAGTTGCTGCGCCGCACATAGACATCGATGGCGGCTTTCACCGCCGGTGAACCGCGGGCGATGCCGGCTGCGCGGGCGAGTTCTTCAAGACGACGCAGATAGTGGGCGGCGTAGTGCTCAGCCTGTCCCACTGCGCTGAAGGCCTGCGGCGTGTGGAACGCATAGACGGTAAAGGCGGGCCACATCCACGACGGGACGTCGTCGTACTTCGGGGCGTCCGGCCACTCCCACGCGGGGATGAGCAGCATCGCGGCGAGCAGGCCGGGCCAGTTTTTCTTCGCGTAACTCAGGCCAAGCGCGATGTCCTCGGCAGACGGCACCTGATCGCCAGCGCCGGATTTGTAGAAAAGGTTGATCAACTCATCCGCCGCCTCGACTTCGGCGCCGCTGCGCACTGTCGACGGCAGAGATGAAATGGCGCGGGCGACTTCTCGCCTCAGCTCGCAAAGCTCAGCCCACAGCCGGCGATCCGCCGGATTTTCCACATGCAGATCAAGCAGGCGTTTAACTTCCTCAATAAAACCAAGTGGAGTGCGGGTGGCAGTGACGGGCAGGGGAGAAACGGTGGTCATGATGGGCCCGGAGCGCGCCAGGCGGACCAACCGCAACGCACACAACGGTTGCCTTTTCAATCGGCCAAGCCCGCTGACTCTTTAGGGGAAAACCACTAGGCGTGCCCGGGTTTAGGCGGGGCGCCCTCACCCCGCGCAGCGTTGAATTCTACTTTTTCGCCAAAGCACAGCTGGGCCATCACGCGGGGTGAGGGCCCCCGCCTACATCAGCGCCCGCGCCCGCGCCGCCACATGCTCGCCGATTGCCAGCGACGCCGTCGCCGCCGGGCTTGGCGCGTTGAGCACGTGCAACGCACCCGGCCGTTCCAGCAAATGGAAATCCTGCACCAGCGTCCCATCCGGCAGCATCGCTTGCGCGCGCACACCGGCGCCGCCCGGCTCCAGATCGGCCTCGGTGACTTCCGGCACGAGCTTTTGGAGCGACTGGCAAAATAGCGTTTTGCTGAACGACCGTCGCACTTCGTCCCACGCCATCGCGCGGTGTTTCTTCATGAAATTCCACAGGCCGCGATAGCTCAGCGCGTCGTAGAGATCGGCCGGGCGCATCTGCCATTTGGTGTAGCCCTCGCGCGCGTAGGCGAGCACGGCGTTGGGCCCGGCCTCGACGCCGCCTTCAATCATGCGCGTGAAATGCACGCCGAGAAACGGGAACGCCGGATCCGGCACGGGGTAGATCAGGTTTCGCACGAGGCCCTGCGCCGAGGGCTTCAGCTTATAATACTCGCCGCGAAACGGCACGATGCGCGCCTCGCGTTCCTCTCCCGCCTCCGCCGCCACGCGGTCGCAGTGCAGACCGGCGCAGTTGATCAAAAAATCTCCGGCAAAATCCCCCGCCGTGGTTTCCACCCGCCAGCCTCCGCCAGCACCTGACGCTCCTTCGCACCGCGACTTCAGCACCCGCGCGCCCGTCGTGATCGTGACGCCCTGCGCCCGCAAAACGCGCTCCATCGCCGCGCACACGCCGCGATAATCGACGATGCCCTCCTCCGGCACCTGCACCGCCGCGAGCCCCGCCGCATGCGGCTCGATCTCGCGAAACGCCTCGCGCTCCAGCCAGCGCAGGCCGTGCAGGCCGTTTTGTGTGCCGCGTTCGAGGAGAGTTTTCAGCCGGACTTTCTCCTCGTCGTTCGTGGCGACGACCAGCTTGCCACAAATTTCGTGCGCGACGCCGTGCTCGCGGCAGAATGCCACCATCTTTCGGATACCCTCGACCGCGAGGCGCGCCTTGAGCGAGCCGGGCTTGTAGTAAAGTCCGGCGTGGAGGACTCCGCTGTTGTGCGTGCTCTGGTGACGGCCCACGCCGGGCTCTTTCTCCAGGATTTGCACATCCGCCCCGGGCTTGAGGCGCTTGAGCGCGAGCGCCGTGCCCATCCCGACCAGACCGCCGCCAACGAGGATGAATTTCATGGGGTTGAAGCGCGCCGAGTAGAGCGCCGCCGCGGCCTTGAGGGAAATCCTTTTCTCGCCGATCGGGCGGAGGGCGGGATTGCCATGCGTCGCGCCGCCGGTTTCTTCGCACGCATGTCTGCGCCCACCGCGCTCCGCCGTATCCGCATCGCCCATTTTTGTCCGTGGGCCGACGGACTCGAGGACGCCGCCATTTTCCTCGCCCGGCTGCCACGGCTCGATCTGCGCAAGCGCGTGACCGACGCCGGCGACCCCGGTCTGCTGCGCATGGCCCGGCTCGATTGCGACTGGCACGGTGAAAACACACGCTGCTTCTCGGCGATGACGCATCCGTCGCTGCACTTTCTGCCGGCGTATGTCGTCGGCACCCCCGGCCTGCTCGAACTCGTGAAACTCGCCCCCGCGCCCGACGAGGAGCGCTGGTTGATTTTCGACGGCCAGAATCCGCAAAAAATCGCCGGCGCACTCGGCAAGCTGCTCACGTTTCTCAAACGCCACGGCTGGCGCGTGCTGTTTTACGGCTTCGATGAAGTCAGCCGCACCATGCCGTGCTTCGGCGAAATGGCCCCGCATCTCGACGTGCTCATCCACGACGAATCGCCGCTCGACGAACGCGGACGCGCCGCGCTCTCCGCCCAGTGCCGCACGATCCATCGGAGCTGGGTGGCCAATTTCGTGCCCTTCGCCGCGCCCTTCGTCGACGAGCCGCAGGAGAAAATTTTCTTCCTCGGTTCCAAGCTTGGTCTCACGGACAACCGCCGGCGCCAGATCGCGTTTCTCGAAAAGGAATTTCCCGGCCGCGTCATGCCGAGCCACGATCACTCCCTCGCGGTCGCCGACCGCCATTTGGTAGGCATCTACAAAGCCAGCCTCTGTCCCGAGGGCCGGAAGTTCGCCGTGCCTGCCATGAGCGCGACGCACACCGACCGGCCGTTTTGGTCGGGCTGTCTCGGCATGGTGCCCGTGTCGGAAAACTCGCGCGAGGGCGGCCGCCTCGAGTCGCTTCACCAGGCCGGCCTGATCCTGCGCTATGAGCAAGGCGATCTGCCCTCGCTGGGCGCCGCCTGCGAGCGGGCGCTGGCGATGCCGCACGCCGAGCGCCGGAAAATCTACGACCATTTCAACCGCCACGAAACCGTCGGCGGTGTCGTCGCCTCCGTGATCGCCGAACACGCGCGGGGCTCTTCATTGTAGGTGGGGTGCCCACACCCCGCGTTTGCTTTGAAAGCGTGATGATCGCCGCTCGGGGTGAGGGCACCCCGCCTACAGAGGAAAAAGCCCCGCGCGCCGAGCCCTATCCGACCAGCTCGGCAAGCGTTGCCTCCAACGTGCGCGTGAAGGTCACCGCATCACAGAGCGGGCTCGCGCGCATGCGTTCGCGCAGACCTGCGCGAATCTGCGCAAGCGCGGGCAGATCGGCGGCGAGCCGCCGGGCGATGGCGAGATACTCGTCGGGCGTGCGGGCGATCCAATCCGTCGCGCCGAGATGTGTGAGCAGGCTCGCGCCGACGCGGGCGACGTGCGTCGCGCCGGCGAGTGTGACCACCGGCACGCCCATCCAGAGCGCTTCGCAGGTCGTGGTGGTGCCATTGTAGGGAAACGCATCCAGCGCCACATCGACCTGCTGATAGAGCGCCAGGTGCGCCGGCACGGAGAGCTCGCGTCCGTCCAGTCGCACACGACCGGGCGAAACTTCCCCGGCGGCGAAGGCCTCGCGGATCCTGCGCGCCGTATCGGCATCGTCGAGACCGCGCGATTTGAGCAGCAGGCGGGAGCCGGGCACGCCCGCCAGCAGCCGGCACCAGAGGGCGATGACCTCGGGCGTGACTTTGGCAAAGTTGTTGAAGCAGCCAAAGGTGAACGTCGCTCCGTCCGCCGCCGCGTCGCCGCCGGGACCCAGTGCCGGCAACGCGCCGATCTCAGGCGCATCGGCGGGCGGTTGATAGACCGAAAACGGTCCCGGCAGGCGCACGAGTTTTTCGGTGTGCAGCGCGTCCGTCGCACCGGGAGGATCGGTGATCGCATCGGTCAGCCGATAATCCATCGCGATCAGACCGGTTGTATTCGGATAGCCGATCCACGTGAGCTGGCGCGGCGCGGCGCGGCGGGCAAACACCGGCAGGCGGTTGCGCGCGGTATGTCCGGCGAGATCGACGAGCAGATCGAGCCGGTCTGCGCGGATAAGTTGAAGCGCCTGCTCGTCGGAAAGCGGGGCGACATCGCGCCAGTGCTCGGCGCGCTCGCGCAGGCGTCGCGTCACGGCATCGGGCGCGAGCACGTTGGCGTAGCAGAAAATCTCCACCCGCGCCCGGTCGTGCGCACTGAGCACCGGCTCGAAGAAATACGCCACGGCATGATGGCAGAAATCCGGTGAGAGATAGCCGATGCGCAGCCGCCGTCCGGCCGCCGGCTCGCGTGCGAGTGGCGTCGATGCCGCCGTGAGCGGATCGGCGTGACGCTCCGCCCAGCGCCGGTGCTCCGCAAAAATCTCCCCGGGCTCGACGCCGTGGAGGTAGTTGAGTGCGAGCAGCAGATTGCTGTGCGTGCCCGGACGCGGCTGCAAGGCGAGCGCGGCGCGGTAGCTCGCCACCGCCTCCGCGAGGCGGCCCTGCGCGCGAAAGAGCCGGCCGAGATTATCGTGGGCGGGCGCGTAGTCCGCGCGCAGCCGCAGCGCCTCGTGAAAACACGCAGCGGCCTCGGCGAGGCGGCCCTGTGCAAACAAGGTGTTGCCCAGGATATTGTGGGCCTCGGGGCGGGACGGCTCGAGGGTGAGCGCGCGGCGAAACTGCGTCTCGGCCTCGGGGTGGCGCTGCAGTTCGAAGAGTGCGACGCCCAGATTCAGCCGCATCGCCGCGTCGTCAGGCGCGAGACGCACGGCCTCGCCCAGCGGGATGACCGCCTCGGAAAATCGCAGCAGGCTTTTCAGGGCGTTGCCCAGTTGATGATGCACCTGCGCCTCGCCCGGAGCGGCCCGGAGCACCTCGCGATAAAGCGGGATCGCGGCCTCCGGCTGACCCGCGCGGTGCAGGCGGACCGCCTGCGCTAAAATCTCTGGGAGGTTCGGCATGAAGCGACGCCGCTCATCACGCCGGCGAATCAGCGCCACAGCAAGTCTCCGTGCATGGAGGATCCGCGCTCACAGCCAGACCCGCGCGACGAAGAGTCGGCCAGGCAGGTCCAAGCCTGGCTCAGCGCTGCGCCACATTCGCCGCGATCTGGATGCCGAGAAACGCGAAGAAGAAACCGGTCAGCAGCAGGAATCCGGTTTCGTTGCCCGATACCAGAAGTGCGCATCCGGCTGCGGACACCAGCGCCATCAGCGCCGTCGCGATTGCGAAGCCCACGCGCTTTTTTCCCGTGCGATTGAAGGTGATCGAGACACACACCGACAGCATCGCCGCCGCGATCGCGCCAAACATGCCCGCGGGATTGCCCAGCGCCCAGAACGTCAGCGCAGCGAGGATCAGCAGCACGCACGCGCCGAACCAGTTTGTCGCCGTGCGTTCGTCGCGAGAAAGCACCAGCCGTCCGAAGCGGTCGAAACGCAGCAGCAGGTTGAACATCGGCCCGGCCGTCCACGACAGGTAGATGAAGAGATAAAAAAGGCCGACCAGCGGCCACAGCACCAGTCCCAGCTCGGGCCGCTGCTCCGCCAGGTTGCGCACCGCGCGCACGCCAAACATGGTGCCGATCACAAACACCCATTGCAGCTGCGTGCTGAGGCTCCCCATCCAGAGGAAGTAGGCCAGCATGCCGCGGTAGACCGGATTGCGCGCCTTGAGCGCCTCGAGCATGCCCTGACGCGCGTATTCAAGATCCGGCTCCAGCCGCAGCGCTTCGCGAAAATGATCCTGCGCGCGCTTCGGGTCGTTTCGATGCAGGCAGTTCCAGCCCTGGTTGGCGTGCGACCAGGCGTTTTCCGGCGCGCGTTCCAGCGCGTAGTCCACCGTCTGCATCGCCTCTTCCTTCCGCCCCATGCGCACCAGCGCCATCGAGCGCAGGTTGGCGCATTCCACATCCTCCGGGTGGATGGCGAGGCCGCGCTCCGCCGACGCCAGCGCCGCCGGCCAGTCGCGCAACGTGAGGTGGATGCTCGCCTGCAGGGCGAAGTGATTTTCGTTTTCCGGATCGAGCCGGATCGCCTCCGCGATGGCCGCCAGCCCGTCCTTCTCACGATCAAGCCGGTGCAAAACCAGCGCGTGGATGTGGTGGCTGAACGCATTGTCCGGCGCGAGCGCGATGGCCCGCTGCGCCGCAGCCAGCGCCTCGGTGTTTTTCCGCAGATCGACCCGGCTGAGCGCGAGGTAGGCGTGCGCCTGGGCCGACTCGGGATCCTCGGCCAGCGCGAGCAACGCCTCCCGCTCCGCGTCGGCGGGACGCGACTGCTGCAACAACAACTGCGCGCGTTCGAGACGGTGGCTCATTTCGACAGTTTCAGGTAGGCGAGGATGTCGTCGTACAGCCCGCTTTGGTTGGCGTAGAGCGCGTAGTTGCGCGCCGTGTCGAACCAGTCGCGCACCGTCGGCTTATGACGCTTTGCCGCCTCGAGCAGGTCCTTGCTCGTGATCGGTGCGAGCGCACCCGACTTCATCGCCTCGCGCAGCTTCGCCTCCACCGCGAGCTCGACGACCGCTTTCAAATCCGCGCCGGAAAAACCGTCGGTCTTTTTGGCAACCGCCTCGAAGTCCACCGCGTCGGCCGGCTTGCCGCGCAGCATCAGGCGCAACACGGAGGCGCGCGCGCCCTGGTCCGGCGGCGGCACGAAGATGATGCGGTCGAAACGCCCCGGACGCCGGAACGCCGGATCGAGATGCCACGGCGCATTCGTCGCGGCGAGGATGAGCACGCCTTCGTTCGAGGAGGAGACGCCGTCGAGCTCCGAGAGGAACTGGTTGATCATCTGCCGTCCGCCGCTCTTGAGCATGTCGGTGCGGTTTGCGCCGAGCGCATCGACCTCGTCGAAAAACAACACGCACGGACGATGCGAGCGCGCCTGCTCGAAGATCGCGTGCAGGTTTTTTTCGCTCTGCCCGATCCACATATCGAGCACGTCATTGATGCCGACCGCGAGGAAGCCGGCGTTGACCTCGCCCGCCGTGGCCCGCGCCATGAAAGTTTTTCCGCAGCCCGGCGGCCCGTAGAGCAGGATGCCGCCGCCCGCTTTTTTCCCGTAGGCTTTGAAGAGCTCGGGCTGTTTCAGCGGGAGGATGATCTTCATGCGGATCTCCTCCTTCACGCCGTCCATGCCGCCGACATCGGCGAAATTCAGCTGCGGTTTTTCCAGCTCCACGCCGGCATCGTCCGGCAGATCGCCGGCCGGAAGCCGCTGCGGTTCGTCCGCAGACTCGCCCGCATCGGCACCACCCGTCGCCGAAAAAGGCTCGCCGAATGCGGATGGCTCGGCGTCCGCCGGTGGAGGCGGCTGGGTGGCCTTCGGCGGCAGCACAGGGGCGGGCCGCTTGGGCAGGTAATTGCCCAGCTCCTGCTCGAGCGCGGGATCGGAGAAAACCGGATCGGCTTCGCGGATACGCGCGAAGAGCTGTGCGGCCAGACGCGGTTCTCCGGCTTTGAGCGCGAGCCGGGCGTGGAGTGCGAGCGCGCGGGCGGAGGCAGCCGGAGATTTGGTCAGCGACTCGATGAGCACGAGCGCCATGTTGTCCGCACCCTTCTGGAAAAACGTCGCGGCGAGGCCGGTTTTCGCGTCCACGTTGGCCGCGTCGAGCGAGAGCGCGCGTTTGAAAAGCGTCTCGGCCTCCGCGAGCCCGCCGATCTTCAGCACGGCGTCGGCGGCGTGCACCAGCAGCGGCACATTGTCCGGCGAGAAGCGCAGCGCCTCGCGCAGGCCGGCCGGGATCAGCGGTGAGTTAAAAACGTCGGGCATGAGGCCGGAGCCAAAACGGCCCCGGGCCCGGCCCCAACTCAAAACTACATGCGCTCAGGCCTGCGAAGGTGGGGCGCGTTGTCCCCAACGCGCCGGAGCGATGTCGCCGGCAAGACCACCCTCGAGTGGCGTTTGGCATCCAAGGCGGCGGGTTGGGGACAACCCGCACTACCTGCGGAAACTGCTTGGACGCGCTCTCAGCCCTTGCTGTCGGGCCGTTTGCAGGTGCTGATGCCGAGCAGAGGATACAGCGGGCAGAAGCTCACCACCGCCGTCAGCAGCGGCACGAGCCCGATCAGGCCCAGCCAGGATTTGAAATAGTAGCCGGCACCGAGCACGCCCAGGCCAAGCACTATGCGAAGGATACGATCAATCGAACCGATGTTTTTATTCATGGGGGAAAATGGGTGGATAAGTCGGACGAGGAAAAATGGCTGCGCAGCGCGGGCGGCGTTCAGGGCGTGCGCGTGAGCTCGCCCGACGACGCCCAGCGGCCAAAGGAGCCGCCATTCGCCGTGCGAAAGCCTTCGCGGGCGAGGATCGCCGCCGCCTGCCCGGAGCGATTGCCCGAGCGGCAGTAGAGGATGAGTTCCTTGTCGCGGTTTTTCGCGAGCACCGGCGTCCACGCGCGCCGCTCGCCGCGCAGATCGCTCAGCGGGAGCAGCAACGCTGGCGCCGCCACGCCCGCCTCCCACTCGGAAGGTTCGCGCACATCGATGAGCACCGCGCGACCGTCCGCCACGCGCTTGGCGATTTCCGCCGGCGTGAGCCCGTCGGTCGGGCGGGAACGGAGAAGCATAAAGGCGATGCCGATGAGCAGGACGACGAGGATCAGGAATTTCATGGGGAGATTTTTTCGAGACGTTGCGCGTTCATGAAGTAGAGCACCGGCACCGCGAGCCGGCTGATGAGCAGCGAGGCGATTTCACCGAACATGAGGCTGATCGCGAGCCCTTGGAAAATCGGGTCCGCCAGGATCACGGCGGCTCCGACCACGACCGCGAGGGCCGTCAGCAGCATCGGCCGGAAACGCACCGCGCCCGCCTCGATCACCGCTTCGCGCAGCGGCAGTCCGTGCGAGCGCCGCAGCTCGATGAAATCGACGAGGATGATGGAGTTTCGCACCACGATGCCCGCCCCGGCCATGAACCCGATCATGGAGGTCGCCGTGAAAAACGCGCCCATCGCCCAGTGTGCCGGCAGGATGCCGATCAGGGAAAACGGGATCGCCGCCATCACGACCAACGGCGTCGCGTAGCTGCGGAACCAGCCGACCATCAGCATCGCGATGAGCCCCAGCACCGCCGCGAAGGCCAGCCCGAGATCGCGAAACACTTCGAGCGTGATGTGCCACTCGCCATCCCACTTCAGCGCGGGACTGCGGTCATCGACCGGCTGGTTCAAATGATAGATGGGCAGCTCCGCCTCCGTGCCGCCGAAGCGCCGCGCATCGAGCTTCGCCAGCTCGCGATTCATCGTGAACAGCGCGTAGGCCGGGCTCTCGACTTCGCCCGCCACATCGGCGGTCACGTAGGTCACGGGCTTCAGATTTTTATGATAACGGCTCCGCTCGCCCACCGTGCGCTCGACGGTGACGAGTTCGCTCAGCGGCACGAGCGGCGCCTGCGGATCGCGGTCCGCACGCACGCGCAACGCCAGCAAATCCTCGGGCGCGGTGCGCGCCGTGCGCGGCAGCTCGACGATGACCGGCACCGGTTCGCGGCTCGCCGGTGCATGGAGCAGATCGATACGCCGGCCCTGAGCCGCCAGCTGGAGCGTCTGTGTGATCGTCGCCTCACTGATGCCGTGCAGCGCCGTCTTCTGCCGGTCGATGCGGTAGCGCACCTTCGGCTGCTCCGCTTCGAGGTACCAGTCGATGTCCACCACGCCCGCCGAGCGCGCCATGATCGCACGGACTTCGTGCGCGAGTGCCTGACGCGTAGCTTCGTCCGGGCCGTAAATCTCCGCCACGAGCGTCTGAAGCACCGGCGGACCGGGCGGCACTTCCGCGACCGACACCACTGCGCCATGACGCGCGGCGATGGCCGCGACTTTTGGCCGGATGCGTTTCGCGATGTCGTGGCTCTGCTCCGAGCGTTCGCCCTTGCCGACGAGATTGACCTGCACGTCCGCGACATTCGGCCCGCGGCGCAGGAACGAGTGCCGCACGAGTCCGTTGAAATTAAACGGCGCCGATGTGCCCGCGTAGATCTGCACATCGCGCACCTCGGGCTCGGCCCGCACCGCGTCGGCCAGCTCGCGGGCGATGCGCGCGGTCTGCTCCAGCGTCGTGCCCTCTTCGGTGTTCAAGACGAGCTGGAACTCCGACTTGTTGTCGAAGGGCAGCATTTTCACCTTCACCGCGCCGAGCGGCACGAGCGCGGCGGATAACCCGAGCAGCGCCATGATCCCGCCGAGAAAAATCCACCGCCAGCGCGCCGAGCCGAGCAGCGGACGCATCACGCGAAAATACAGCCGCGTGAGCACATCGTCCGGCGCATGATCATGGTCCACCACCGCCGCGCCCGGCGCAGGCGCGGCCGAGAGATGCCGGCGCAACACGCGCACCGCCGCCCACGGCGTCACGGTGAACGCGACCAGCAGCGAAAACACCATCGCCGCCGTCGCACCGATGGGAATCGGCCGCATGTACGGCCCCATCAAACCGCCCACAAACGCCATCGGCAGGATCGCCGCGATCACCGCCCACGTGGCGAGGATGGTCGGGTTGCCCACTTCGTTCACCGCCGCGAGCGCGACCTCGGAGAGCGGTTTGCCGCGTGCGTCCGGGAGGCGCGCGTGGCGCACGATGTTTTCCACCACCACGATCGCGTCATCCACGAGGATGCCGATCGAGAAGATCAGCGCGAAGAGCGTGATGCGGTTGAGCGTGTAGCCGTAGAGATAAAAAACCAGCAGCGTGAGCGCGAGCGTCGCCGGGATCGCCAGCATCACGACCAGCGATTCGCGCCAGCCGAGGAAAATCAGGATGAGGATCGCCACGCCGAAGACCGCGATGCCCATGTGCAGCAGCAGTTCGTTGCTCTTCTCCGCCGCCGTGTGGCCGTAGTCGCGCGTGATGGTCACGCTCACATCCGACGGCAGCAGACGGCCGCGCAACGCCTCGACCTTGGCCGTGACCGCATCGACGACCTCGATGGCGTTTGCGCCCGGCCGCTTGGCGAGGCTGAGCGTCACGGCCGTTTCGATACTGCCGCCCGTGCCGCCGGCGGCGTGCAGCACGTAGTCAACCGCCTCGCCCGCCGTGTCGCTGACGGTGGCGACATCGCGCAGATAAACCGGCCGCCCCTCGACTGCCCCGATCACGAGCGCTTCGACCTCGCGCGCGTCGCGCAGAAAACCGCCTGCCTCGAGCAGCACCTCCCGCCCGGCAAAAGGCCGCGAGCCGGCGTGGGTGTTGCGATTGGCCTGCTGGAGCACGGCCACGACTTGCGCGACGTCGAGCGAACGCGACGCGAGCGCCGCCGGATCGAGCGCGACGCGCACCGCGCGGGATTGTCCGCCGATGAGCGTGGTCTCGGCGACGTGCGGCAGGGATTTGATTTCCTCCTCGAGCTGCGCCGCGAGGCTGCGCAGGGCAAAGGCATCGTGCGTCGCACTGTGGAGCGTGAGCGCGAGCACGGGCACATCGTCGATCGTGCGCGGCTTGACCAGAGGCGTGGCGGCGCCGGCGGGGAGTTTTTCGGGATTGGCCTGGAGGCGCTGATTGAGGCGCACGAGCGCGGTCTCGATGTCGGTGCCGACCTTGTAGCGCACGACGATGAGGCTGCCGCCGGGGCTCGATGTGGAGTAGAGATACTCCACGCCGGGGATTTCCCAGAGCAGTTTTTCGAGCGGACGCGTGATGAGGTTTTCGACTTCCTCCGGCGTCGCGCCGGGCAGGCCGGAGAACACATCGATCATCGGCACTTTGATTTGCGGCTCCTCCTCGCGCGGCAGCCGCCAGACGGCGAACAACCCGAGCAGCATCGAGGCGATGACGATGATGACGGTGAGCTTGGACTGGATGAAATATCCCGCGAGTTTGCCCGCGAGTCCGGGCGCGCCTGCGTGTCCGCCAGCGCCTGGTGACGGTGCGCTCATGGGGAAACCTCCACCGGCTGACCGTCGCGCAGCGTGGCGGCGGGCCGGGCCACGACCTGCTCACCGGGCTCCAGCCCGGAGAGAATCTCCACCAGCCCGTCGGAGGCGCGCCCGCTTTGTACGAGTCGGAGCTGTGCCCGGCCTTCGGAGACAACAAAGACATTTTCCAACTGCCCAAAACTCCGCAACGCCGTGACAGGGACGAAACGCCGGGGTGAAGCGGCACCGGGCAGCTCAAGCGTCACAAACTGGCCGGGCAGCCACGGCGTCTCGGCCGACAGCGTGAGGACGACCGCGACACTGCGCGTGCCGGCATCAGCGGCGGCGGCGATTTCGGAGATCGTGGCAACGCCGGTCTCACTGCCCACACTCACACGCAGCGTCGCACCCGCAGAGAGCGCGCCCGCCAGCGACGCGGGAACTTGGGTGAAAATTTCCCGCGCGCCGCCAAGAGCGAGCGTGAGCAACGGCTGTCCGGGCAGCACGAGATCGCCCCGGTCGGCCAGTCGCGCGGCGATGCGTCCATCGAAGGGCGCGCGAATCTCCGTGTATGCGAGCATGGCCTCCGCCTCGGCTAGCGCGGCCTGCGCGAGCCGCAGACGCTCCTCGGCGGAGCGCACGGCGTCGTCGGTGGTGACACCGCCTTTGAGCAACTGGCGGTCGCGTGCGAGTTCGCGTTCGGCCTGCGCGAGGGCGGCGCGGGCGCGTTCGGTTTGCGCGGCAAACTCCGGTGCAGCGAGCAAGACGAGCCGGTCGCCCGCGCGCACCGTCTGGCCGAGGGCGACGGAGATTTCCTGCACGGTGCCGGCGATTTTCGCAGCGATCCGGGCGCGGTCGGCGGCGCGGACTTCGCCGGGCAGCGACACGAGACGCGGCACGCTTTTTTCCACGACCGTCACCAGCTCGACGCGTTCACGCGGACGCTGATCCGCCTGG
>JACCDR011470468.1_pt1 | contig 17813 bp, 16 predicted proteins | sample 7446431 | NCBI WGS metagenome assembly JACCDR01 (sample SAMN15323443, study PRJNA562643) | freshwater metagenome | isolation source: river surface water | place: USA:Blue River Watershed | collected 2017-08-17
GCGTCTTCAAAAGTCTTTTCGAGAGCGTCTGCAATACGCTTCGTGGCGATAGCACCACCAGCACGAACTCGATGCATTCGTTGTAAGAGACCTTCTCGAGCAATATATAACTTGGTTGAAACCGCACCCACATCAATCACCGCGATATTTTTCTCTTCTGCATTATAAGCGGCCCGAATTGCACTGAAACATTCAATCTCTGTTGGCGGCTGCTTGAGGTTTACAAACTGCATAAGAACCTTGAACCGAGCTAACGCGTCATTCTGGATAGCCGCAACAAGTACGTCACGGTTATGAGTACCCTTCTCGGCGTTAGCACCTATTTCAGCCCAGTCAAGTGTCACCTCATTAATCGGGACCGGGATATACTTTCGTGCCTCAACACGTACTCGTGGAGCCAAGTCTTCTTTCTGATCAGCTTCGAAATGAATAGTGGTCACAAAGCTCGATGCGAGCGGCATCGCAAAGACGGCGTTCGTAGCCTTCACAGCAGACTCACGGAGAATATCAACGAGTGCTTGCTGCTCCTGCTTCTGATCAAGCGTTGTCGACTCACCGATGGCATGGTTGGTGTATGGACCAACCTGAATCTCACCATAGGTAGTGAGCGTAAGAATGTTATTACGGTTCTGTACCTCCACCACCTTCATGGATGATGAACCAATATCAATACCCACCACTCGTGAGGTGTCGCCATTCTTATTAGAAAAAGAAGACAGGAAGTCGGATAACGCTTTCATACTACTGTTGTCTATTATAGTAGCACGCCCCTGTCGTATACTAGTCGTAATGTTGGATATCTTTACGAAAATTAGCGATCTCATTGCCCCACCTCACCCGGCAGTAGCGCACATTCGCAACGAAACAAAAGAGAAGTTTGTTCGATTCCTTGACTCTGAGCGAGTCGGTGATGCTACAGCACTCAGCTGCTTCACTATCCCCCGCGTACACGCTGCTATCACTGCCAATAAGTTCTGCGACTACGAGCCTGCTGCCGATCTTCTCTCTGTTCTGCTCGCAACCTGGCTGACCACACTACCTGCTCGTCCAACCATTCTTGTCCCGATTCCACTTGGTCCCAAGCGACAAAAGAAACGAGGTTACAACCAAGTAACTCGAGTACTCTCATACATTAATATAGATGATGTAGTCATACAGCCACTCCTCATGCGACCACATGACACCACCCCTCAAACTGAACTTGGCCGCACCGCAAGACTAGAGAATCTCAAAAATGCCTTTGTAGTGCATGGACCACTTCCCGATAACTTGACTGGAACTCGCATCATTATCTGCGATGACGTCATCACAACCGGCGCTACACTCACTGCAGCCAAGGCCGCACTTCTACCCCACCTGCCAACCGACTGTGAACTTCTCTGTGTTGCACTGGCTCACTAATTGCGGAGGATCAGATTCGGTCACGCTTATGGATATTTAGTTTCGCTTCGCTTACAAAATATCTCATTCGCCCGACCCGGACCGTCTCGGCCCAGAGGGTCGCCGATACGGTCTTTCGAATCGCGTCACGCTTTTGTTAAAAACAAAAGCTACGCCCACATCCTCCACAAAATAAAAACCGCTGTCGCGGTCAATATTTATTTTGCGGAGGATGTGGGATTCGAACCCACGAGAACATTTCTGCTCTGGCGGTTTAGTAAACCGCTGCCTTCAGCCACTCGGCCAATCCTCCAATATACTCGCTTCACTCAAATTGTCGCCCTTCGGGGAGATTGGCCTTGTGTCTGCCACGCACGCGGTAATATATGAAGATGTTCATATATTACCCACTCGGCCAATCCTCCGTGCCGCTGATTGTAACCTATACTGACCATTATTCAAACCAGACTTTGAGCACCCGTAAAAAAATGCTATCGTACCACCACTGTTACCGATAACAGTGATAAACGGAGAGTTGGCTGAGCTGGTCGAAGGCACCTCACTGCTAACGAGGCAGGGGAGTTAAATCCCCTCGAGGGTTCGAATCCCTCACTCTCCGCGAGAACAAAACGAGCACCCTATGGGTGCCTTTTTGTTCGCGGAGAGTGAGCAAGCAAACTACTTTGCTTGTGTAGGGATTCGAAGAGGTTAGTCAGATAGTTTAGGAGCGGGGCGAACTAAACTATCGACAACCTGTACTGCGGCTGTACGCCGAGAAACTCCCTCACTCTCCGCGAGTATAAAACACTGCCCTTAAAGGCGGTATTTTATTTACGAGAAGCTGAATAAAATAAAAGGAATTGGTATAGTAGTGTAATTATGGAATTCGCCAGAGAAGCTCATGAACCAACACCAGAACGAGACAGTATTCCCGAAGCGATACTACCTGAGGCGAGTCTACAAGAACTCCACGAACTCTACCGGGTGGATGCCACTCCACACACTGACACTTCTCTCTCCTCCGAGACACTCGTAACTCATGATGCAATTCAAGACGAAATAGCTACTCTCGAAGCTGATATGACGGCAGTAGGAAGTCTTGATACCGCACCTGAAAGTGTCTCAACAATGACCGCTCAGGAACTGAGAGACCGCTACGATAGAGCATATAGGCATGATGTTGCAAAAAGCGCTTGGGAGACACGCAGTAAGCAAAGAGAACGACTAGCTACCGCACGAGAACATTTCAGTGCTGACGCTGAGACCGCAGAAATAGAACGACTTCAAGCAGGAGTTGAACTCTCCAGAAGATTTGACCTAGAACAACTTGATCAACAGTTAGCCTCTCTACACATAAAAACAGAAAATTCTCATTCTGAATTGGATACCGAGATGCGAAAGAAGAGACAACAAGTAGCGCTACGTACGCCTCTTGAGAAGGTGGTGGCCGTTGGTCAAAAGTACTTTTCATTTTTAGGAACTGATGAGGCACAAGCTGAAATCGATACTCTTGCAGCACAAATGCAAGAACTGACAATCCAAGAAGTTGCTGAACAGGCCCGCATCCAGTCAGAAATCGAACGCATCCAAGGTGAAATAAAAGACGAACAACAGTCTGTAGTTGAACGTGTCAAAACAAACTATCAAGATTTACGAACATCCAACGAAGCGTCGTTTGTCTCCGAGCGAAAAAACCTTCTGGAACAAGTCCGAACTAAAAATCAGGACTCTCGTCTCGCTTCAGAACAAACAGCTGAGCTCTTGGCTGAGGGTAAGCTTAGTGTTTCGGAGCTAGCTAAGGCTACCAATAGTTTAGTGATACACTCACTGCCACTTGAGGGATGGAATACACACAACACATCAATGAATAATACCGAGATCGAAGCTGACAAAGTTACGATTGAAGAGAAGATTGATATAGTGACTGAAAAACAACCAGACCTTTCAGTCTCAATCGTATCCATTGATAACCCTGACGCCCCACACGGAACGATGTACCCATTTGGACTTATTATTGATGGTTCAGTAATTGCTTCATACGGTGGCGATTCTTCTACTATTGCCCGTGAAGATAGAAGATATCGAAAATATGTCAAAGTTGACGGAGAAGGTGGAACACTCCAAACAGACCCAGTGGCCGAGTTTAAGAAAAATGCCCAGGAAGCACCAGAACATGGTATCTACAATGAAACTATTGTAAAAAAACCAACCATTAAAGGCATCTTTCTAGACGGGGAGCGCCTAAAACCGAGTATAGATACCGAAACCGGTGAATCTCACGATTATTTTGGCGATACGGTTGTAGAGTACTCTGACGGAACTGAGGAATCAGAAGCAAAATTACTAGAGAAATATAACGGTAAAGACGTGGTGATTGCACGGAGTACAGCTAACGTGGGTAACCAAGCCGGAAAATCCATTATACGCGTCACACAGAAGCGTTCGGGTGAGCAAAAAGCTATTGAATTTGCTCAGAATAATTACCCTGATTTACCAATCTATATCAGACGTGGTACGAGTGTATACGACCTCAGCGGACAACCTGTGGCCGCTGAAGATATCTACGGTACATAATAACTACGGTCGACACCGTTCACTGCAATAGATGACCTGTTCCCAAATACCGCGTGAACGCCAACGTTTGCGATTACTAAATGGTCGCTGACAAGTCGGACACATCTTAGTTTCGACCGCTTTCATATACATAGTATACTCGAGGTAATGTCTCACGCGACAGTTATCTATCCGCACCAACTCTATGCTGTACATCCAGGTCTCGCACCAGGACGTCCTGTCTTTCTTATCGAAGAACCGCTCCTTCTCTCTGAATTCCCTATTCATCGCCAGAAGCTTATGCTCCATCGTCTCAGTATGGAAGCGTACGCAACAAAACTCAGATCAGCCGGTTACCAAGTAACCACCGTACCAATAACGAAGACAAGCACGACCGAAAGCATCTTTGTGTGGCTATCTGCTCACGGCTTCACAGACATACATTGTGCCGATACCACGGACACCTGGCTTGAACAACGTGTAACTACGGCAATCAAAAAATACCAGCTCACCCGTCATTCGTATGAGTCTTCCCTCTTCTATATGAATAAAGCTGAAGCCGTAGAGCGATACGTTGCCTCGAAACGTCATATGGCTCGCTTCTACCAAGGAGTGCGTACCTCAACCGGTATCCTCATGACCAAAGATGGCGAACCTGAAGGCGGACACTGGAGCTATGATAGCGAGAATCGTCAAAAGCTGCCTAAGCACTTCCCTATTCCACCTGATCCAACTCCGCTATCAAACGAGCTCATACTCTCAGCAGCAGCTTGGGTAGACACACTGCCTGGCGAACACTACGGTGACACTCATACCTACTGGCTACCCTATACCCATGAGGACGCCGCGATATGGCTAAAGAATTTCATTACTTCCTGCCTGAATGAGTTTGGTCCGTACGAAGATGCTATCAAGGTTGGGAGCATTCGACTCTTTCATTCAGCTCTTTCCCCACTCATGAACATCGGCTTGCTTACTCCACAGCAAGTCATGACCGCCGCTCTCACTCATCACAAGAACACACCAGTACCGCTCCCTTCACTTGAAGGCTTTATCCGTCAAATTCTCGGCTGGCGCGAATTTATTCGCGCCGCGTATGAAGTTGATGGCACCAAGATGCGTACACGTAATTTTTGGCAACACGATCGTGATCTCCCCGCCGGATTCTGGGACGCTACGACTGGACTCCTGCCTCTTGATACCAGTATTAAAGGTACCCTCACGTACGGCTACTCACACCACATCGAACGACTCATGGTACTCGGCAATTTTCTATTACTCACGAGAACCAATCCTGACCACGTGTACCGTTGGTTCATGGCCATGTATGTTGATGCGTACGATTGGGTTATGGTTCCAAACGTGTATGGCATGAGCCAGTTTGCGGACGGTGGACTCTTTGCTACAAAGCCATACCTTTCAGGCAGCAACTACCTCAAGAAAATGTCCGATTATACGTCTGGAGACTGGGAGGGTACGTGGGACGCGCTTTACTGGAACTTTATCCATGAACATGAGGACTTCTTCCTCAAGAACCACCGCCTCAGCATGATGCCCCGCCTCCTAGCCAAAATGGACCCGGTTCGGAGAGAAGCTCTCCTTAAGCGCGCCAGAGAATTCTTACATTAAAACTTGCCAAAATACACTGAAGTGAGAGAATTGAATTATATGGAAGGACAACCAAAAGAAAAGATGATTCATGAGCTTTCAGGTGAAGAACTGAAGGTGGCGATTGAGACAGGACGACAGAGACTCGATGATTTACTCATGGAGGTTGAGCGATATCCTGACGAGACACAACGTGAGGAATCAAAACAACTCGCGTATGAACAATTTGAAGCCCTGGTCGCACTGCACGAAGAGGTCGGCAAGGAAAAGCGTGTCAGGATTGCCGCTATTCAAGCTACCAGTGATACCTCTATGGACAAAGAACGCTTCTCGGGACCAGGCTCTGACCCCACCTATCAAAGAAATATCTAGACATGAAAAAAGCGCACCCGGGGGTGCGCTTTTGTGTAACCGCGGCCGTAGCCCATCGGTTGTTAGTCGGTCCAACGACAGAAGTCCGTGTCCACTTCGCAGGGACCAAACTTCACAATTGGTTGTGTTTGCTCCGCCAGGTCATCATTGCTGATGACCGGGACAGCAGGCATGGTTCTTGACGGGATCTGGACGAACCCGCTCATCTCCTTGATTTGGCCCGAGAGTGCCAGCAGTCCATCTTGAGCTGCTTTAAACCCAAAACTCATTCTTGATTCCTCGAAATTATAGTTCTACCCTATTCGACCACCGAACGGGCCAAAACAAATCATCCCTCGCCATGCTTGATGGTTTGTTTTGGCCCGTCCCGTAGCAGAGAAAGTGAGACAGCAACATCTATGTAAGATAGAATGTATTTATAACCTATTCTGAGGTATTGGTCAAGTCTGTGACTAGACTCCCTGTTTACTACACCCTGCGCAAAATTTTCTTTCATGCTACTCTTGATGCCAGGCATTAAAACAGGAGGTGCCCTGATGTTTGTTCCTGACAACCCGCTCGTCAAACTAGCCTCGCTTGGCTATCACTTCACAGGACCAATCACGAAGGCGACCGTCCTGGAGATGATCGACGAAGCCGATAAGGCCAACAACCGGGATGCTTACGAGCTGCTCGCTCATCTGCTCTTGAAGATCGATCGAAGTGATGCCTGCAGCGAACCAATTCCGGAAATGCAGATGCAGATGCAACTGCTGTAACGAGTTGGACACGTGCGTAGACACAACGTTAAAGTCCCGCGATGCAAATCGCGGGCTTTATTCATACGTAAATGGTTGAACCCACGCCGAAGCGTGGGTTGGGTTACATGGTGGTATTGCACGGAAGCGTCTCCACAATCACTTCCGTTGCTCGATGTTCTTGACAATCCTCATCGAGTGCTTCGTAGAACTTCGCTTTGAACTCCCTCTCCTCTTGACGACGAAATTCCCGAGACCGAGCTTGGCGGCGCCTCTGCCGACCATTTTTCTTTTGCGGCATCGTTCCTTCTACGTGAGTCTGGGTACTGAACCAGAGACCGGCACCGCAGCCCGCGCTTCACGTTCACGGTCTTCGATGCGCTTGACCGCCTCTCGATAGGCATAGTTGAACTCATCAGCATTGAAGTGGGTTGACCAAGCAGACTTTCTGATCTGCCTACCGTGGACACGCTGGAAGGAAATCCACCCGACCCAATTGGAGACCACGCACGAGAAGTTCAGACCGTCTATGGAATGAACTTGAAACGTCAAATGGTTCATGATGACGAACCTCCTTTCTGACTTTTACTATGTCATACTAAAATCATTTTGTACAGTTACACCGCCGTTGAAAATAGCCGAGGACGCGTGCGTCCTCGGCTATTTTCTTCCTTTAGACTTCTCACTACACCACAAAGAGTACAAGGCTCGCAGCCATAATAAGCATACCAACGAACACACCCATGATTGGAAGATGGTGATCGTACCGCTTCGCGGTTGGCAGCAATTCATCAAGCGAGATATATACCATCACACCAGCCACGCCTGCAAAAATAACTCCGAAGACGTACTCGTTCATGTACTGCAAGAAAAGGAAGTATCCAGCCAGTGCTCCGATTGGCTCTGCCAAACCTGAAGCGAACGAATACCAGAACGCTTTGAGGCGACTACCGGTCGCTCGATAAATTGGGATTGATACAGCCACTCCTTCCGGTACATTGTGAATCGCTATAGCAACAGCAAAAGCAATACCAAGTGCTGGTTCTTGTAAGGTTGCCAAGAATGTCGCCAGTCCCTCAGGGAAATTGTGAATCGCGATAGCGAGAGCCGTGAAGAGACCCATTCGCATGAGTCCTCGTCGCTCTTTCTCTTCGGTTGCGTTAAGTTCATCAACCATTCCTGCTACATCAATATCGTGCGCATCATCATGATGACCATGATGCTCATGACTATGCTGATGGATAGACTCTGGTTCCGTCGTAGCAGTCAAAGTGGCTACCTCCTTTTCGTCTTCATCATGGAAGTGACCAAATATTTTGTCGATGATAGCAATTGCCACAAAGCCAGCAAAAAAGCCGGCCGTAGCCCAGAGATACCCCTGTCCTGGATCATCAAAGGCAATCGTGAGACTTTTTACGGCTTTCTGGAATATCTCAACGAGTGAAACATAAATCATCACACCAGCAGACAAGCCGAGCATGAATGCGAGGAACTTATCTCCTGGTCGTTTCCGCGTGAACGCAAGCAGACTACCAATACCGGTCGCGAGACCAGCACCAAGAGTGACTAAGGTAGCTAATAGAAGTGGGTCCATACTTAATGAAGTTAGTTAACGATAAATACTGTCTATTTCAGAACGCAGAAAGAAAAACTAAAGAGTTGTTTTAGTCATATACATCAGGCGCGTAGGGTGTCGACAGATTGAGTTCGACACAGGAGAAAAGTTGCTTACCTACACATTACCACAAGAATCAATTTTGACAAATACCATTACAAACAGTTCTCTTAGTACCTTTATCTTGTCCTTAGAATACCAAAGCCGGGATGCACAGAGTGCATCCCGGCTTTGTTCACCTCTCTTTTGTCCCCTACTTCTTGATAGCGCTGGCTACCGTCTTCATGAGACCAGGTGTCATAACTGGCGGTATCACAGCATCTGCAGTTGGCTTCTTGATGAGACCAGCAATCTTTTTCGCGGCAGCAAGCTTCATTTCGTCAGTGATGTGCGTTACTCCCCTATCGAGCGCACCACGGAAGATACCTGGGAATGCGAGTGAATTATTAATCTGATTAGGAAAGTCTGATCGGCCGGTCGCAATAACTGCAGCGCCAGCGAGTCGCGCATCTTCCGGCATAATCTCTGGAACAGGGTTTGCAAGGGCAAAGACTATCGCCTTTTCTGCCATTGCAGCAACGTGAGCTTGAGCAATAGTACCCGGACCAGATACGCCAATAACAACATCGGCACCAGTCACTGCCGCCAGAACGTCACCCTGACGACCTTCAGGATTTGTCACCAGTGACAAATCACGCTTATAGCCTTCAAGTCCGGTTCGTCCTTTATAAATAATACCTTTACTGTCAGTGACAACGACATTAGCGATACCGGCCTTGAGAAGGAGGAGTGTTACAGCGCGACCGGCAGCACCGGCCCCAACTACTACAACACGTAAACTCTCAAACTTCTTTTGTACTACTTTTGCAGCATTCAAAAGACCGGCCAGGACAACAATAGCAGTGCCGTGTTGGTCGTCATGCATAACCGGGATAGAAAGCTCAGACTTAAGTCGTTCTTCAATCACGAAGCACTGCGGTGCAGCGATATCTTCGAGATTGATAGCACCGAAAGTCGGTGCAACCGCCTTCACTGCCGCGATAATGCCTTCGACATCATGTACATCAAGCACGAGTGGGATACCATCAATACCAGCCATTTCCTGCAAGATGGCACACTTCCCTTCCATAACCGGCAAAGCTGCAATCGGACCTATATTGCCAAGTCCCAGCACCGCCGAACCGTCGCTAATGACCGCTACTGTATTGCGCTTCATAGTATATTCGCGCGCATCATTCGGATGCTTTGCGAGGTGACTCGAGACAGCACCCACACCTGGTGTATACATCGTACTCCACTCGTCTTTAGTCGAAAGTTTGCCCTTTGAGATCACGCGGAGCTTCCCCTTGAGCTTCTTATGGAGTGCCAAAGCCATCTTGGCATAGTCTTTCTTTACCACCTTCTTGGCAACAACCTTCTTCGTAGCAGCTTTTTTCGTTGGCATGAAAATAAAATATAAATACTCATAAGTAGTGGCTCCTAGTATACGACAGCTGTGGCCCAAGCAAAAGAAAGACCCGGCTTGCGAAAGACATACACATGTCTTTCGCAAGCCGGGCCAAGCCGTACAACGGTCGATCAACTCGACCGTCATGTCTTTTTTCCCCTACGCTTCTTCTTAGGCTTTGGCTCCTTGGCAAGTCTTGGGTAGTACCCAGTAAACCTGCATGCCATCATAGCCCTCTTATCGAGCTCCTTGTTGTAATCCTCGAGAGAAAAGGGTTTGGCCGACTCCTTGATAACGCGAGTCAAATCGGGAACGGGGGATTTCTGGACCGAAACTTCCGGAGCAGGAACGAGCGGAGGCGTGACTGGCACGCACAGGTGCGATGTCCGACCAGGGACTCGCAAGGCTGCCTCACGGGCGCGCACTTCTCGCTTCAAACGGGAGAGTATGCCCATGAGGGCCTCCTTTCAGGTTGTGGTCACCTGGTGGTGACCGGTTGACGAACAGGCGGCATTGCCTTAACGAAACTTGAGAGCTCGGTGAGAAGCATCTCTTGCAGCGATCCGGCCAAGTACTTGCCAGGCTGGCCGTTCACGACGCACACACACAGACTCATACCTTTCGGCGAAGCGAGCGGGTGACCCTTCGGAGCCCGAACGAGCGTGAAGCTCACCGCCGGACTTTGCCACACCACCTCGCGTCTGACCACCAGGCGACCGTGTGAGGTTTGGCGGACAAACAAGCCGCTCTCCCCACACTGAACCAGGAAATGTCGAGGCATCAGGTCTGGGAGATTCTGCGCTTCGAGGTCCTTGAGGATTTCGAAGTACTGCTCGATCTCGCCACGGAAGTGCCGACGCAGCTGGCGGCGCAAGAAGCGCTCGGCCCTACCGAGAGGCCCCGTGACTTCGTTGCGGAAGTCACTGAAGGAGAGTGTGACTCCCTTCAGCTTCGACTGGGGGTTGGTCGAATCGTACACGACCATCACGTTGCCCTGGTTCCGAAGATGGAGATCCTCATCACAGAGGACCTCCCTTGTTTCGTGGTGCAAGACCTTGATCCGGACCAGGACAACCTGACCCGGTATCTCGGCAGCCACGAACTTCAGACGGTCATTGAATTCGTTCATGATTCTTCCTCGAATTGGAGTTGGAGATAGATTATCAGAGAGCTTCTGCCTATAAGTATGACGTGTTTGGCAGTCTGGTTTGAATAATACTACATTATATCAAAATGTCAATATACGGAAGAAAATGGTCGTATTCCGCTTCTATCTGTTACTATTACCCTATATATGCGCCCGTCTGACCTTCTTGGTACTCATTTTCGTCTTGATGAGCCACACCGTCGCGCCCTCAAGCGCCTGGGTATCGCCACAGTCGAAGATCTCCTTCTCCATCTGCCACAACGGTACGAAGACATATCTTCTATCCAGTCTGTCGGTTCCTTGGTAAAGGGGCAAGACGCGGTCGTCTTTGGTCAGCTCGGTGGACTCAAGACTCGGAAGTCATGGAAAACTCGTACCCCTATTTCTGAGGGTTGGGTCGAGGACGGCACTGCACGAATCAGTATCATGTGGTTCAACCAACCATACATCGCCAAGATGCTCCAAGACGGTATGTATGTGAAAGTGGCTGGCAAAGTAACCGGGAGTGAAAACAAGCTCTACCTCGCTAACCCCGAAGTTGAAAAACTCGAGAGTATGCCGATTGATCGTCACGACTCTATCTTCAAGAATACTGAGTCACTCGACGAAACCATCTACCCAGTCTATCGAGAGACGAAAGGTATCACTTCTAAGTGGTTCTTCCATACGGTCCAGAAGTGCTTTGGGAGTGGTGTCCTCGATCTTCTTACCGACCCAATCCCCGAGGAAGTACTCAAGCGATATAACCTCCCTTCACTTGCAACAGCGCTCATCTGGATACACACGCCGAAGAAAGCTGAACATGCTGAAAGTGCCCGGAAGCGTTTTGCCTTTGAGGAAGTCTTTTATATTCAAACCGCAAAAGCGAAAGAGCGTGCCGCTATCACTGTATCTTCAAGCTATGTTGTAAAGACAGACACGGATCACCTTATAGAATTCACGAAACGCTTCCCGTTCCCACTCACGAATGCTCAAAAGAAGGCTATTGCCGACATTATGAAAGATTTCAGTGGCAAACACCCCATGTCACGTCTCCTTGAGGGTGACGTCGGTAGTGGCAAGACGGCTGTCGCCGCTACGACCGCGTATGCCGTCGCTACCTCGCGCCCACCGGAAGGAACCAAAACCACCACAGCCTCTCTTTCGAAAACCAAGTCGGTAAATTTGGCGACGAGTGCGCGGCGTGGAGAAGGTGGCGAGGGAGACGTAGAAGACTACGATGACCGAGACACAGAGGCTCCACAACAAAGCAATCGTTCCAAATTTACCGACTTGGAATTCGGAAACCTCCAAGTGGCTTATATGGCCCCGACTGAAATATTAGCCAAGCAACACTTTGAATCATTCATCGGCTATTTTAAACATCTCCCTATCGCAATTGGGCTCATTACCGGCAGCGGCTGTTACAAGTTCCCATCTAAAAGTGATCCGACAAAGCCGACGGCCATCTCTAAGGCGCAACTCCTTAAGTGGGTGAAGAATGGTGAGATACCGATTCTCATCGGTACCCACGCTCTCATCTACAAATCAGTCGAGTTCAAGCACCTAGCACATGTCATCATCGATGAACAACACCGCTTCGGCACAAACCAGCGGCGTGCGCTCGCGAAGAAAGATGCGCGTATGCCTCATCTCCTCTCAATGACCGCAACGCCAATACCCCGCACCCTTGCACTTACTGTCGATGGGGACCTCGACATTTCACTCCTTGATTAAATGCCAAAGGGACGGAAACCGATTATTACTAAACACGTCGCCCCCAGTCAGATCGAGAACGTGTACGAACAGGTCCGAAGTGAACTCGCGTCTGGACGCCAAGCCTACGTTATCTGTCCTCGTATCGACGAACCAGACCCGAGCAAAGAGAACGCCCTCCAGCTCAAGTCAGTGAAGCAGGAAGCTGAACGACTCAAAGCATCGGTCTTCATGAATGCGCGCATCGACATCCTCCACAGCAAGATGACACCTAAAGAGAAAGATGTTGTGATGCTCAAGTTCCTCGCTCATGAGATAGACATTCTCGTTGCTACGTCTGTCGTTGAAGTTGGTGTGAACGTGCCTAACGCGACAAACATTATTATCGAAGGAGCGGAACGCTTCGGTCTCTCCCAACTTCATCAACTCCGCGGTCGTGTCATTCGTGGTACCCACCAACCGTACTGCTTCGCCGTCACGAGCAAGGACACGACCGGCAAGAGCGGCAAGACCCATGAACGCCTCAAAGCGCTCACTGAAGCGAAAAGCGGCTTCGAACTCGCTGAGTACGATCTTACCCTCCGTGGCTCAGGCGAACTCTATGGTATGAAGCAATGGGGACTTACTGACCTTGGCATGGAAGCTCTCAAAAACCTAAAGATGGTTGAAGCGGCACGAAAAGAAGCACAACTCCTCATCGAGACAGATGCCGAACTGGCTAACCATACAGAACTCTCGCGCAAAATTCAGACCCTATCGAAAACTCTTCACATGGAATAGTGCGTTTTGTGTTAGATAGCCACATCTCGTGATACTCTTGACAGAAGCAGCAAGTATGGTTAAAGTATCTCTCACCTAAGCTCCGCTTGGGTCCGTACTTGCCCGGTTGGCAAGAGTTACTTGAGGAGAACCTCATGAACCGTTCCATCGGACCGCCGAACCAGGCGGACCATCTGTACAGCAAACAGGCGTGCCTGGGCAAGACCGCGGGCCGCTACAACTCCGCCTACACGATCGGCAACACCGGCGCGACCACGATGGTCGACGGCCGCGGCCCGCTGATGGACAAGCGCGCCTGAACGGCCAAGCGCTTGGACGAGTCCCGGGTCGTCCTGGCCACGATGCGTCGTGACCAACCCGGGCGTTCCTGCCCCGAGCCCGACCGCGTGAAGGTCGGTCTCAGGGCCCCACCGCCGGCATGTCGCGCGGCGGTAGATGGCACCAAGGAGATCCAGTGAGGCAAGGCTGTAAGAGTTAGGGGAGCCTTTCCCCTGAAAAAAAGGCCGCGTCCCTATGAACACAGGGTAGCGTGACAATAGAGTACCAACCTCAACCGGGCCGGAATCGTACGATTCCGGCCCATAACATTTCTACATATCACTCCCCTTGTCGTACGTAAGTACTTTGTGTCACACTAGCAATGCTGGCCGCATCCCGCGACTGGCTAACTAGGAGCTCACAATGAGAAGATCCCTGTTGTTCCAATCCTTCATCGGCCTGGCGCTTGCACTGGCTTCTGCGGCGGCGAGCAGGTTCGGCTTCCGGCCCACGCCGTACGCCGAGCCCGCTTCGCCGCCGTACGTCGACAAGTCGCTGCTGCTGAAGCCGCAGCAGAAGTCGTGGTCGCAGCCTCACCACCGGCGCCAGGCACAGCCCATGGTCACCCTGAACTCCGGCATGATCAGGCACCGCGCAACGACCATGTTCAAGCGGTTCTTCGAATCGAACCGCAACCTCCGCTCGGCCGGCTGGATGGTCGCGACCTGACGCAACGACGCGCGTCAGCGTGACTACAGGCACCTCTCCCCGAGGTGCCTGTCTACTTTTTAACTATTTGTTTTAGCGCTTTAGGTGCGTTATAGTTTCTCCACCAACCCATCCGCCTATAGCTCAGTTGGTAGAGCGCAGAGCTTACTGGTGAATGAGTGAGTGTCGTGAAAATATCAAACGGAGTGTGATATTTTCATGACCGAGCGAATGAAACCAGGATCGTTGAAAATTTATTGTGTCCGCCTATAGCTCAGTTGGTAGAGCGCAGAGCTTATACCTCTGTGGTCCTTGGTTCGAGTCCAAGTGGGCGGACAGAGTAAATTTTCAACCGATATACCTCTGTGGTCCTTGGTTCGCACCACAAGGGCATTTCCGTTTTCATAGTCGCTTTGCTTCTTGAAAACTAGGTCAGTCCAAGTGGGCGGACAGTCGTAAAACAAATGGTTCCAGTCTCTAAGACTGGAACCATTTGTTTTAGCAAGCAAACTTCTTTGCTTGCGACGACTGTCCGGGCCGCAGGGATATGCTTCTGCCCTTCCCAGGCAGAAGCATGACCGAGGCGGGGTCGACAGCACTTAGTAGATTTGGAGTCGTAGACGAACAAATATACTTAGTGACTGGTGACGACAAGCTTTTAATTTTATATACCCCTATAATCCTTGGTTGTGAGCGAGACTGTGCTGTGCTATAAAGCGTTTGTCAGTTCCCAATCCCTACGGAGGCCCTATGAACGTCGAAACGAGTAACCTCATCTTCAACTTCGGCGCCTTCGGAAAGACGCCAATCGTTCTTTTCCATCCACCGAAGACCATGTCTTGGTCCCCCACAACCACCCTCTTCATTCCGAAGACAGGCTGCACCGACATCGGCATATACACCGATATCATCAAATCCATCGTCATGCGGAACAAGACGCTGGTGTACGCACTTGAGTTCCGAGGCGACGCAGAGTCTGGAATTCATCGCCCCTCTCCTTCGGTCGAACTGTCGATCATCACAGGAGCCATCCTGTGGCTACGACAGGAACAGCTTCATGTCATAACTTGTTCACTCGCACTCCAGATGAACGTGTTCGGCAACGAACACTTCCGTCGTGGTCGAGATGTTGTGGAGAGGCTCAGACATTGACCACCGGCCGGCCGCGCAAGCGCCGGCCGTTCCCCGTTCTATCAACGCTAACAGGTATCGAGATGGTCACAAATTGTTATACTAGACAATATGAAACGCGTTCTTGCACATAAGAAATCTCTCATCTTTGGTGCGATAGTACTAATAGGTGTCACCTACGGTATTGCTAAGAAGAGCTCTGAACTTCCCACTTGGGTCACTGCCACCGTCGAGACTGGCACTGTCTCCGAAATCATATCTGTCTCTGGCGTCATGAGTGCTGAAAGCGAAGCTACTCTCGCCTTTCCTGTAGCCGGCACGGTGAACACTGTAGATGTAGTCGAGGGACAAACTGTCATAGAAGGACAAATCCTCGCCACCTTAGATCAGGCCGAACTTTTAGCTGAGAAACAGACCGCCTACGGCGACCTCCTTATCGCCGAAGCGAATAGAGCGGAAGCTTTTCAAGGACCACGCGCCGAAGCTAGAACAGTAACCACCACAACCATCGCAATAGCCAAAGCAGATTTAGCCCGCACGCAGTCAGCTGAAATGGAGAAGGTTGAGAACGCCTATCGCACACTGCTGTCTGATGACCTTGAAGCGCTTCCCGTAGACCCTGAGACCAATGATATACCCCCAACTGTCTCTGGGTCATACACGTGTAACACTATGGGTACCTATACGTTCGCTGTATTCCGGTCCGGAACAAAGTCTGGCTACTCATACCGACTCTCTGGTCTCGAGACCGGCACCTACGCTGCCTACACTGATGCTCCAGCGCCTCTTGGTACCTGTGGCCTCTCTCTCCAATTTGGAGCTAACGAAATGTATCGTGCAACCGCGTGGAAAATTGAAATCCCCAACACACGAAGCACGAGTTATATTACCAACCTCAACACCTACGAACTTGCTAAGCAGCAAGCTGAAAATGCTATTGCTGCCGCAACTGAAGTATATGAGAAGGCCACTGCTGTCGGCGTCCTCGAAAATGCCGCACCACGAGCTGAAACAACCAGCCGTCTTGATGCAGCTGTCATACAAGCGAAAGCTAAACTCGCCGCCATAGAGGCGCGTCTTGAAGACCGGACTCTCCGAGCACCCTTTGCTGGTGTGGTGAGTGCCGTTGAAATGATGCCAGGTGAGATTGCTCCGGCTGACGCTCTTACCATCGTCGCTGATACTCGCTATGAGCTTACGGTTCGCATCCCAGAGATCGACATAACGACGGTCACTATCGGTCAGCCTACTGAAATCATCTTTGATGCACAGCCTGATCAGGTCATTGTCGACACCATCGATTTCATCTCTGAGACTGCAACTGAGATCGACGGTGTTGCCTATTTTGAAGCCAAGGTGCATTTTGACACTCCACCGAGTTGGTTCCGTAGCGGACTGAGTGCAGATGTAAATATCGTGGTCGATTCACGTACCAATGTGGCAAGACTCCCTAAACGATTTCTCACCGAAACTTTAGATGGTCAAACAGCCGTACTCGTCCCAAAGAATGAACGAGAGACGACACTCACCCCCGTAACCGTTACCTACACAGGTAACGATGGATTTGCTGCCATCGACGGTATCGCAGTCGGTACTACTATCGTCGCTCCATAGCACATGCAAGCACTTCGTCTCGGTTTCCTGCTCGGTCTGCGTCAGATTCAACGTTCGAGTCGCTGGACCACTCTTCTCATCATCTTTGTGATGATGTTCACCTTCCTCAACCTCATCGCTGTCTCTGGTATTTTGGTCGGACTCATAGTTGGTGCAGAACGCGCCGTACGCGAGAGCTCATACGGTGACCTCATCATCTCCCCTCGCGCTGAAGAAAAGCACATTCTTGAGACCCCAACTATCGTCCGTGAAATAGAGCAGTACCCCGAAATTCGTGGCTACTCTGTCCGCTTTCAAGGTGCTGCCGAACTCGAAGCCAACTACAAAGAACGTCGTAGTCTCACCGCCGAACGTGATGTTGCAAGTGTGAAAGTGACTGGCATCGATCCTGTCCAAGAAGACACCATGACAAGTCTCAGCAGCTTGCTCGTCGAAGGTGATTATCTCGACCCACGAGAAGAAGGCAAGATACTGATTGGTGTCTACTACATTAAAGAGTACGCTGAACAGTACGGTGATATTTTCGAGACAATCGAAGATATTCACCCAGGCGACACAGTCCGCCTCACCGCAGGTGACATCTCGAAAGAATTCGAAGTCAAAGGTATCGTACAGTCTAAGGTGGACGAGGTTAATCTCAATACGTATATACCAGAGCGAGAGTTTCGACGACTCTTTGGGAGACTGGATCAGAATGCTGACCAGATAGTAATGAAACTCACCGTTCCAAGTGAAAACGCTGCACTTAAAGAAGCATTCGTGGCTGAC
>JACCDR012251822.1_pt1 | contig 17813 bp, 21 predicted proteins | sample 7446431 | NCBI WGS metagenome assembly JACCDR01 (sample SAMN15323443, study PRJNA562643) | freshwater metagenome | isolation source: river surface water | place: USA:Blue River Watershed | collected 2017-08-17
CTTCGAGTCAGACTTCAGGCCATCGATATAGGAGATTTCGCGGATAAGAGAGGAGTTCATGATTTAGTATCCTTAGAGAGATTAGAAGATCGGCACAAGTAGAAAGAGAGTCTTGTAAAAGTTATGCCAATGCTCAGGATAGCAGAGAGTCGGGAAAAAGTCAAGAAAATTCAAAAATTCTCGAAAATTCAGATATTTAGCCCTCCCTCCCTCTCTGGTTCGCTCCCCATTCTGTATTCTGTATCCTTCTTTCTAAATCCATAAGGTCTAGTAGAGAAGGAAAGAGAGAAGAAAACGTCCTTAGCGTTGTGTTTCTAGAGATAAAAATTAAAAATGGATACCCTCATATATTATTATAGAAGGGGATATAGAAAGACACAGAGAGTAGAATAGACTCCTAGTTAGACGGTGATAATGGGAGGTACAGAGGGAGGGAGGCATACCCTCTAATATCTGAATTTTCACGACTTTTTGAATTTCCTTTACACTCTCTCTGCTCAGATAGCTTCTAACGATTTTGATTAGACTATTCTCTCCATAGAGAGTAGGAAAAAGAGAGCCGAAAAGATCAGTTCTGTTAAGAATCATCCATGGAATAGAAGGATAGTTAGGCTCTCGGCCTCGTCGCATCCGGCCCCATGAGGGAAAGCTTCTAAGAAGGAAAGGAGAACACAACAATGGTGCATAAAATAATTTCAAAAAGTTCTTGACTCTCTCCATTCTTTCATCTATACTCTGTTCATCGCTTGAATCACTCCACCTCCCGCCTCGGTTCAAGCGATCTTTCGGCGGATCACTCTCAGGAGATAGAAGCAAATGAAAACCTTCATCATGGAAGTCTCGAAGAAGAACGAAACCTCGGGCAAGTATGAGCTGGTTGGCACTGTGCCTGTTCATTATCCACTGCTCTCGGAAATGGGCTTCGCCGTGAATCCTGCGAAGTATGTCAAACAGGATGACAAGGGCGCTGAGATCGAAGCCAAAGAAGATGACACGGCCGCATTCCCTGTGTATGCAGACGATAAGCATCAATTCGTCTTTGACTCCATCCTCGCCGCCGTGAAGGCAATGGCACGAAACCGCCTTGTTAGTGGTACTGCTACTCTCAAGGATGGCCTTACTATTCCTTCTTCCGTCGAGGAGTTGCTTGAGAGCGGCGGCGGCAATAATGGCGCTGCCTTGGCTAATATGCGCGCTGCTATCAATGCCTTCGCAAGCTGGATCAAAACCGCAGGCAAGACCGAAGCCGCAGTCAAGCTGTTCTCCGCTGGTTTCTCTCAGCCGAAGGTTGCCTTGTTCGGATGGAGCGAAACCCGACTCAACAAGTTCGAAGAAGCTGTCGGAGCCTTCTTGGCTACACTGACAGAAGAACAGGCAGGCACCTTCTCTCGTCACTTGATCCGCGTTAGCGAGTGCATCGCTGGTGCGAAGGAGCTTGCTCAGACGGACGAATAACCTCTTACTAGCCTCTTGACAATCTACCGTTAAGAGGCTAGAATAAAGGCTATTCAATAGTACCGTGCTAGACGGATTCTAGCATTCTATAGAAAGGGCGCGTCATGGAATATCGCGGAATTTTGCAGGCTATCATCTATCTGCAAGTCGCCGAAGATCGCAGCAAAAGGAGCACTGTGACTGTTGCGTATAATGTGACGCGAGAGGAGGCGGAGCGTAAAGTGGAAGAATTGAGGCGCTTGAATCCTAACTTGCACATTGGCGGGTATCACTTCTACTGGAAGCCCGACGGGGAATATCTCGGCTAATCCTCTAACCTCCCCACTAGAAGCCCGGTCTAATCAGCCGGGCTTTTTCACGTCCGCTAATCCAGTGAGTTCTAATGTTCTAATGAAAGCCGGGGCTAGGGCTTTTTTGACTTCAAGGGCACCAGGATATATCAAAGGACTCTCTTCAAAATTCCTAAAGTTTTTTCTAATCATCCCCATCTTCTAACCACTCTTCTTATTATAACCTTCATTCAGAATACTAAACTCCTGAAAAACTTGACTTCTTCCCACAAGGATGCTACTCTCTTTCCTGAATGCAGCCCTCTTCTATCCACCGCTCGAAAGCCAGACATCCTAGCAGCCAGGAGTTCCAATCATGAACAAGCGTAGAATAGCAGACCTTCTAACCTCAGGCCTCCGTCCCGGCCAGGTAGCTTCTATCGTTGGTGTGACTCCTGCACGCATCTCTCAGCTCCTGAAGGATGATACTGAGCTCCAGAATCTGGTCGCAGAATTCGAAGCTGCGGCTCGAGAGCAAGACACGGTAGATAAGAACATGGAAGCGAAAGAGCTGGCAGCACGCTCTCTTCTCCTTGATCAGATCATGGGCCTTGCTTCTACTTCTGAGCTTCGAGATGTTACCAATGCCTACCGAGCTATCGCAGAGGTTCAGAAGCTTGACGCAGTTCGTAAGAATCCGATCGCAGTAGGAGGCGGCTCCACGATCGTACACACGCATGTTAGCGTATCTCTTCCCGCTCATGCTATCACTCTCCCGACCCTCACCCTGAATGCGGAGAATGAGGTCACAGCCATAGGAAATCGCTCCCTGGCTCCTCTCTCCTCGAAGGCAGTAGAATCACTCTTCGCTTCTTTCTCTTCACAGAATAAGCCCTTGGAGCACATAGATCATGACCCAAACTTCTTACCAGCAAGCTCAGGCTCAAGTCCTGGCGAAGCTCTTCCCTCCTCCCACGAAGCCAGCGCCGAGCTAATAACTCAGTTCATGGATTCTAGAGATCCGGCCCCCTACGCCCCCCGCCTCTGACTTTTCAGCCTAGCTTATTATGTCAGTCACGGATCTCGACCAGCTGCAGAAAGAGTCTCGCCATGCTGAGACCACTTCAGTATCAGCCTCTATCGATGAACTATATCAAAGGGGTGAGCAGGATATTTCGTTCTTTGCTTCTCTCTGCCTTCCTACAGTCTGCATCTATTCTCTTCCTGTCTTCTATCTTGCTGTGTGGCAACTCCTCATCAAGAGGAATCCTAAGCAGATTGGAAAGCTTCTTCGCTTTGCTCTTGGACTACCCCGGGGCCACGCTAAGACGACTTTCATCAAGATCCTTATCGTATGGCTTCTCGTCTATGATAAGTTCTCTTTTGCGCTCATCATCTGCTCGAACAAGGATCTAGCTGAGAACCTCCTTGCTGACATCCATGACATTCTTCGCTCTCCCAACATCGTAGCCGTATATGGAGACTGGGAAGGCGGTCTTGCTATTGACTCGGCGGATACTAAGAAAGCGACCTACCATAATCGTGGAGTCACGCTCGTAGCTCGTGGCTGGTCTGCCGGTATTCGTGGTCTAAACCTCCAGAATGATCGTCCTGATCTGATCTTCTGTGATGACGTTCAGACTCGAGAGAATGACGAATCCGTCACGGAACGAGCTAAGCTCCTCAATGAACTAGCTGGTACTATCTTCAAGGCCATTGCTCCTAGAGGGAATCGCCTTATCATCTACGTCGGGAACATGTATTCTGACCAGTGCCTCCTCCAAAAATTTCGAAAGAATAAGAGCTGGCTCTCGATGGTCACTGGTGCTATTCTTTCTGATGGATCTCCTCTCTGGCCTGAGCTCTTCTCTCTTGAGGAACTCATGGAGTCCTACTATCATGACGAAGAACTCGGACTAGCTCATATCTGGTTCGCAGAAGTCATGAATGATCCTGCATCGCATAAGCTTTCTCTTCTTCCGAATCCTCTCCCAATCTGTGATGATGAAGAGTTCGTCTCCTCTGATGGGAACTTTATTATTATCGACCCTGCCGGCTTCCGTAAGAACTCTGATAATAACCAGATCGTAGTAGGTCAGAAGCATGACATGGAAGCCTACGTGGTGGATTCTGATGCTGGTATCATGGATCCGAAGGAGCTCATCAAGAGAGCATTCGAGAAAGCCCTCCGCTGGGATGTCACACTCATCGGCGTAGAATCAGTGGCCTATCAGCAGACTCTTGGCTTCTGGATCAAGCATTTCATGGGAGAATTCCCTGGTCTCCAGAATATCCAGGTCGTAGAACTCCATCCCCACGGCCGCTCTAAAGAGACTCGTATTCGGCAGCTGGTCTTGGAACTCTATAACAAGAGTGTATTCATCAAAGATCCTGAGACTCGTAGGCTCTTCACCTGGTATGCCTCGATCTACAAAATTGGCGAGAAGGATAATAAGGATGACCTTCTTGATGCTTGCGCCTACATCCTAGACGTTCGTACAGAGTATTGGCATCTTATCCTCCCACCCACCAAATCCACCTTCGATTCTACTGCCCTCGTGGTAGCTGATAACACACCGTTCTAGGAGACTCACATGGCTGCTCCCAAAGATTCCAAAGGCTTGTTCATTCCTTCTGCTCAGTCGCAGCAGCTTCTCCTCGACTACGTTAAGCGTATTGTCTTGGAGCATAAGAGGCAAGAGGACTACGCACAGAAGATGGAGACTATCGACATCGCCTATGCTCGCTATAAATCTAATGTCGATCCAGTCTCCGGTATCGTTCGAGAGGAAGGCATCGATGCTGCTCATACTCCCGTAGGAGTCCATGCTCTCCCTTCTACGACTCCTCCCATCGTAGTCTCCCAGGTCGATAGTATGGTCGGCTACCTGGCAGATGTGTTCCTCTCCGGCTATCCCATCTTCCCTATCGTCTCCTCTCCGGCGGATAAGGCTGATGCAGAGGCTCTCGAAGCTCTCATCGACGATCATAGCGTGCTCGGAGGCTATCCTCGGCAGCTTCTCATGTTCCTTCGGGATTGCGTCAAATACAACATGGGAGCTCTAGAGGTAGACTGGAAGAGCATAGAGCAGTATACTTCCATGGATGAGCTTCTCGAGCCTGGTACTCAGAAGGTTCAGACTGATAACAAGAGCTATACTTCGGTCCAACGCTCGGATCCTTATAATACCATCTGGGATCGTACTGTAGCCCCTGGAGATGTCAGCAAGGAAGGAGATTACGCTGGTCACGTCAAGCTCCTCTCACGCACGAAGCTGAAGCGTCTTCTGAATAGACTCTCGAATGATGGAGAAGTCTTCAATACTGCAGAAGCCCTTGCTGCTGGATATGTAGGAGCTGCTGACTATTCTGCCTATCGAGTCCATCCTCAGATCTCCAAGTATGTTGCGGCTAAGCGTCCTCTCTCTGAGATCAACTGGTACTCCTATCTCACTGGTCGCCCGGAGTCTTCTAACTCGGATCTCTATTCTGAGAACTATGAGCTCCTCACGCTCTACGTTAGAATCCAGCCGGGTGACTTCTACATGAACGTTCCTGGCAAGCGTACTCCTCAGATCTGGAAGCTCCTTGTAGTGAACCAGAATCTCGTGGTGCAGGCTAAGCGTATCATTTCCGCCTACGATTGTCTCCCGATGATCTTCGGTCAGCCCTATGAAGACGGCCTCGGCTATCAGACCCAGTCTCTGGCTGAGGCGAATATCCCATTCCAGGATGCAGCTTCTACGCTCCTCAATATTCGATTCAACGCTGCTCGTCGTGCAGTCTCTGATCGTGCTCTCTACGATCCTACGATGATCAGTCCTTCTGACATCAATGCTCCTGTCCCTGCTCCCAAGATCCCTGTCCGTCTTAATAAGCTCGATTCGACTCGTAAGATCTCTGACTACTATCATCAGATTCCTTTCGATGCTCGTGGTACAGAATCTACCGTCCAAGACGCTCGCATGATCTTCGACTTCTCCAAGGATCTTATGGGAATCAATGGCCCTCAGCAAGGCCAATTCCAGCGAGGGAATAAGAGCGTGAAGGAGTGGAATGATGTCATGGGGAACTCTGATAACCGTCTCCGCTGCGCTGCTCTCTGCCTAGAATTCCAGGTGTTCGTTCCTCTGAAGGAGATTCTCAAACTCAATATCATGCAGTATGGGGATGATGCTATCGTGGTATCTCGGAATACGGGAGAGAGTATTATGGTGAAGATCTCTCAGCTTCGGAAGAAGGTTCTTGCTTTCCGTGTGGCTGATGGTTTCACTCCCAAAAGTAAGCTCGCTTCGGCTGATATGCTTCGTGAGCTCATGCTCATGATCTCGCAGTCTCCCATTCTCCAGCAAGCATATGGCCCTGGCCTAGCTGACATGTTCGCTCATCTCGCACAGCTTGGAGGAGTTCGAGATCTCAGCCAGTATAAGCCTAATGACCAGCAGATGGCTCAGTTCCAGCAGCAGCAAATAGCAATGGAACAAGCTAAGAAGCTTCCGCCCCCTCAACCTAACCAAGGAGCCCAATAATGCAACTACTTGATCATATCTTCCCGGAAGTAGAATTCACCACAGAGGAGATGCTCTTCATCGAGGGAGTTCTCTCTGATCCCATCATGAAGAAGTATCTCTCACATCTTGCCAGTCAGGAGATGAAGGATCTTGCTGCGCTCTCATCCACCAGCCTCTCTGATCCCAGTGCTCTCCTGATCTCTCATGCTTCTGTAGCAGGTCGTCTTGAAGTGTTGTCCAACCTCAGCTCGGTTCGAGCTAATCCCACCAAGGAGTTTTAAAATGTCCATCGCTGATCTCTTCCGTCGTGCTTCTACTCCCCCGGCTGGTTCTGGTGCTCCTGCGCAGCCTAACCCGAATGCAGCTCCTCCGCAGTCTGGTAATCCTAGCAATGGTACCACTTCTGACGGTCGTGGACTCTCTGATCCTCCTGCTACTACCGGCCCTAATGGCAAGATGCCTGGCACTCCTGGTGGCGAAGGAAATCCGCTTGATATTTATACGAAGTTGTACGAGAATGCTACTAAGCCTATCGGCTCAGAAGCGCCTAAGTTCGAGCTAGACGCTAATATCCTCAAAGAAGTCGCAGGCAAGATAGACTTCAGACAGGCTGTTAGCCCAGAACTCCTTCAGAAAGCTACCACTGGTGACGCAGCAGCAATGCTGGATCTCATCAATCAGGTAGGTCAGCAAGCGTACAGTACTGCCCTCAGCCACGGTTCCGCTCTCACTGACGCTTTTGTCAGTAAACGAGCTGAGTATGATCGTGGTGCCGTAGGAGCTTCCGTCAAGGGTGCTCTTACCATGCAGGAACTGTCCAATGCTCCAAACTTCGATCATCCCGTTATCAAGAATGAGCTTCGTCAGAAGGCCAGCCAGTTGGCTCGTAGCTTCCCTGACAAGTCTCCGCAGGAAATTGCCTCTATGGCAAAGCAGTACATGATCGACGTAGCCTCTGCTCTCAGTCCTTCTGCTCCCGCCGGTTCTAAGCCGCAGGATGGAGACTTCGACTGGGATAAGTGGCTCTCTAATTGAAGCCCTCTTCTGTAAAGGAAATCTGACATGGCACTCCTGAACGGTGTATTTAATACGGGTATGAACCCGGCGGAACTCAACAAGCGTTCCTTCGCTTCTACCATCCTTCGGCTCTTCCCGAATGGCTCGGCTCCTATGTTCGCTCTGACCTCTCAGAGTGGCAAGAGCAAGGCCCTCTCGACTACGCATGGTTACTTCAGCAAGACCATGACGTTCATTACCGCTACCTCGACTAGTGGTGATACCTCTGCTGCTACTAACCTGACCATCAGTTCTACGACTGGTATGCAGGCTGGCATGCTCCTGCAGAATACCCGCACTCGTGAGAACGTTCGCATTCTTAGTGTTCCGGATGCGACTCATATCATGGTCACTCGAGCCTTTGGTTCGGTTGCGGCTGCTACGATCAACTCGGCTGATAAGTTCATTCATATCGGTACGGCGTTCGAGCAGAATAGCACTCGTCCTGCTGCTCGTCAGCTGGCTACTGCCTACATCAGCAACTATACGCAGATCTTCCGTAATGCGTGGGCACTGACTGATACGGCTCGTGCTAGCATGTCCGAGATGGGCTACAGCAACATCGCTGAGACCCGCAAAGACTGCGCCATGTTCCATTCGGTTGATATCGAGTCGGCCATTATCTGGGGTCAACCTAAGGCTCCGGCTGCTGGTCCTGGCGGTCAGCCTATCAGCGCTACTCAGGGTATCATTGATGCTCTTGAGACCTACGCCGCTGGCAATACCAACGCTGCTGGCTCTACCACGACCTACAACCAGCTGGTTACTTTGTGCGAGCCGTTCTTCGCTTATAGCACGGATATGAGCAACCCGAAGGAGCGTGTTGCCTTTGGTGATGCTCAAGCCATTCGTGTGCTGAATGAGATCGGTGTCCTCTACGGCTCGATCCAGATCACGCAGGACGAGAATAGCTTTGGTATGAACTTCCAGACGTTCAAGTTCTACAAAGGCACGCTCCGTCTGATCGAGCATCCTCTCATGAATGGCCTGGGCCTGGCTGGTACCCTGCTCGTTATGGACATGGCGGCTCTCAAGCTTGCCTACATGGACGGCCGGGACACCAAGACTGAGGAGTACGGAGCTAATGGCAAGGTCGTTGAGAATGGCGTCGACGGTGTTGGCGGCTCCCTCACGTCTGAGCTGGCGGTCGAGCTTATCAACCCCTACAGCTGCGGCCTGATCACTGGCCTTACGGCTGGCGCCTAATCCTCTATTTGAGAGAAAGAAAGGAAAGCAATCATGCAGACTCCTATCCTCCCTGGCTTCACTCGTATCGCTCTTGCTATGGCTATGGCCCTGGCTGGCGAGATCAAGGCTCAGCCGGCTCCCACTGCTGTTAACACCACGGCTACTACCACGGCGGCTGCTATTCTTGGTGGTATTATCACCTCGACTACGGCTGCTGCGGTGGCTCTCACGGTTCCCACTGGCGCAGACATGGACACTGGCACTGCGTTCGACGTGGATTTTGCAGTCGACTGGACTGTCATCAACACGGGCGGTGCTAATGCCGTCACGGTGACAGCCAACACTGGCCATACTCTGGTCGGTCTGGCTACTGTCGCTGCCAATACGTCAGGTCGCTTCCGCACTCGCAAGACTGCGGCTGATACCTTCGTGACGTATCGTCTCTAACCTCCTCTCCTTGGTGGAGTTTGGCCTCTATCCTACATAGGGTAGGGGCCTTTTTTACGGAGATTCAAAATGTCGAACAAACTAGCTGATTTGCTTGCAGCTCAAGCCGCCACTGCCTCCTCCTCTCCTGTTCCCGTCGAGACTGTCGAAGAAGCTCCTATGCCCGAATCTCGTCCTGCGGGCTTCTATTCCTATCGTCCTCGTGTGTTCATGCTCGGACGTGAGAAGATCACTCCTGATGAGAACGGTACCTATAATCCTCGCTCTCCTGCCGAGCTGGCAGAATTCGAGCATTGGGTTCGTATCAACGAGATGTACGAGGTCAAGTAAGGCCTAGGAGCGCATCATGACATTCGCGGAAGTCGTACAAGCTGTCCTTGCTATTACCACTCGCAGGGATAAGACAGGAGAGATTGGAGTAGCTATCAATGCTGCTATCAATCATTACTCTCTCAAGGCTCGGTATTATCGAGACGTGGCAGAAACCTCCTTGCCTCTGGATTCTGCTCTCACTGCTCAGGAGGTGGATATCTCAGGGCTTGTACGCTTCCGCTCCTTCAAGTACGTTAAGCCCACTGGAGAGAAGCTGGTTCTCCATCCTCTTGCTCCAGAACGAGTCTTTGAGCCGGCAGGTACTATGCAGTCGAACTGCTACTACGTGCTCCGGCAGACTCTCACCGTTATTATGCGGAAGACGGCCGCCACTCTCGATGTCGGCTACTACCAATATCCTTCTGTCTTGAGTGGCACGGATACCCACTGGATTCTTGATCTCTCTCCCTACTGCGTGATTGATAAGGCCGCAGCTCGTATCTTTAAGAGCATCGGAGATGAGAAGATGGCTTCTCTGCATGAAGGCTATGCTCGAGATGCCTATAACGCTATGATCAGAGATATCTCCTCTGACGGACTCGACTAAGGAGCGAACATGCTACCCGGCGAACATGATGATTCCGGCTGCCTTCTGAGCCCAGAAGAGCAGAAACAAATCTACGCTATGTCCAGCGATCAATTCGCTATGGGCATTAACAAGCTTCTCCAGGCCTTCTACCATGCCCGCGAAGGAGACGAGGCTGCAGAAGAAGGTTCTGAGGTAACTGATGTCTATGCAGGAACACAGGGTGGTGGAAACGATACCATCTATCTTCCGGATTCTCTCGCGCAAGATTAGAGATCATGACCTCTTTCGTATTCACGCCAAGTAGGAAGATCTTAGCGAGTGCTACTATCTCTCCTACTGTCTCTGTTTTCGGCAAGGCTCTTCCAGGGTCTCTCACATCAGAACCGGTGTGGGAGATTCTCCGCATTGAGATAGACGACAACTTCAATCTCGTCTCAGGCCTCTACGCATCAAACGGTTCAAGAACTCTGGTCTTTGATGACCATCTCACGTATACCTATTCCTAGTAAAAAGGAGAATCAAAATGGCTGCTGGTGATATCAAGTGGTTCGCTGCTGGACTTTTGAAGCTTGGCCAGGCTAAGTTCAATCTCGGCTCTGACACGCTCAAGCTCGGCATCATTAAGAGTGCAGCTAATGGGGGTGTGGATCCTACGCTCTCTCTGGCTGATCCCTGCTGGGGCGCAGGAGGTACCACGAACCTCTCATCCTCCCAAGTAGCTACTGGAGGCACAGAATATACCGCTCCTAAGACTCTGGCTTCTGTAACCTGGACTTCTGTGTCCAACGTACCTACGCTTCGAGCTACTGATGTGGCCCTCTCTACTGATGCCTCCGGCTTTACCAATGGCCGCTGGGGGATCATCTACGATGATACGGCTGCTAACAAGGATGCTCTCGGCTTCATCGACTTCGGAGCTGATAAGAGCATCGCTTCTGGCCCTCTTACTATCAACTTCGGCGGAGCTGGTACCGATATTCTGACTCTCACGCAATCCTAAGGAGTAGATCATGCTCGCTGATTGGATTGTTCAGTCTACTACCAGCACTGGTACAGGGAATCTAACCCTGGCCGGTGTTTCTGGTTATCCTACGTTCAATGAGTATTTCTCTACCACACGCTATTTCCATTATGTGATCAGGAGGAATAGTGATGGAAAACCTCTCGAGAGTGGTATTGGGCATCTCTCTGCCTCGAATACTCTCGTTCGAGATGTTGTGCTTGGAACCTACAAGAGCTCTACACTTGATGTAACTGCGCATACTCCTGTCAACCTTGGTACTGATGATACGGATGGTACCTGGATTGTTATGTGCTCAGCAGTAGGTCGGGCCGTGGCTGCTACCATGCCGCAGATCGTAGACCAGGCTGCTAAGTTTGGTGGATCTTCTGGTGGTAAGAAGCTTTACTCTGAGGGAGCTCAAGTTCCTAATTCGACTAGAGCCCTGGTGGCGAATAGGCAGTATGTTGTTCCATTCTTGCTCAACTGCGCTGCTAACGTCAATGCTATTGGTACCTACGTGACTACTGGCGTTGCCTCAGCTAAGATTCGTTTCGGCCTTTATGCGCTGGATGAGGGAGGCTATCCCAAGGCGCTCCTAGCTGAGTCCTCTGCTGGGGTATCTGCGGCTACGTCTTCTACTCGTGTCTCTTCTTCTATCTCGGAAACATTCCTAACTCCTGGCTGGTACGGCCTATCACTTGTCAGCGACTCCGCTATTACTATCGCTGCTGCTTCGGCTGCCAACATCAGAGCTAATCCATTCGGTCTTACCTCTACTGGTGACGGAAGGGCTGTGATCTGCGACTTCTACACATCTCTTACCTACGCCGATACAGGGGCTCTCATGCCAGGTAGCTGGCCTACCACTAGCATCACAGTAGAAGGTTCCACCGTCGTAGGTCAATACGGCTGTTGGCTTGAGCTGGAATAAGGAGAAGAAGATGAGCGTAGATTTCAAGGGTAAGGGAGCCTATAAGTCCCTGGCTGCTATGATAGAACATTCCAGTAACTGGTTCTATATCAAGGATGATACTGTGGTCTGCTCAGACCCTGTAGCGGTTCAGGCTATTATCGACTCCTATACGATCAGTGATGCTGTTGATTGTATCGTTCCTGAGATTCGAGACTTCGCTGGTAGCATGATCTCGGCCCGGTATCCTACTTACAAGCAGATGAATATGCTGGCTAGGCAGGCTGAGCTCGCTGACATCAGACTCCGCATGGGTCTTACCGCTCCTGAGGCTACTGAGTTCCAAGCCCTTGAAGCTGTGTGGAACTGGATCAAGAGTGTGCGCACAACCTCGAACGTGCATGAGCAGAATATGCGCTCTCTTCCTACGTTCGAAGCTCTTAATGCCTACGACTGGAAAGCTGGGTGGCCTGAATGAGCCTCGGCCTTTATCCTCTTGGTTCAGAGCCGCTAGGATCAAAGGCTCTTAGCTTCGGGTCTGGCTCGACTATCGTCTGCACGGTAGGAGCTGCGGTTGCTGCTGGTATCACTGCTGCTATCATTGCAGGATCCACTATCTCTTGCACAGTAGGGGATGCCGCAGCTTCTGGGGTCACAGCTTCTATCGAAACAGGCTCCTCTGTTTCCTGCTCCGTAGGGAATGCAGTAGCTGCTGGCGTTGCTGCTAGCATCGAAGAGGGTAATGCGGTATCCTGCGCAGTAGGTAATGCGGCCGCTTCTGGAGTCTCTTGTAGCATCGTCGCTGGCTCTGAGATCTTCTGTGCCGTAGGAAATGCCTCAGCCGCTGGTATAGCTTGCACTATCAGCACTAGCTCAGGGACTCTCACCCTCACTGCGGAGGATATCGCAGCAATCGCAGATGCTGTGTGGGCGCATCCTAAAGCCTACGCTCTTGCTAAACTCATCGCTGCTAACTGAGGTTATCATGTCAGCAATCACTCCTAGCTGGATCTCTGTTACTGCTGATTTAGATAGCTACTGGGATTCGAAGTTTTTACAACTTCGTGTCAATGGAGGCCAGGTTGGCTTCTATGCCGGAGGTCTTGATGTATTTGGACGTTCTGCTGCTGAAACGGGAGGAGACCCAGGGCCTATCTCTCTAGTCGCAGGTACTGGAGGTCTAGGACTGCCTGGAGGCTACGTGCTAGTATCCGGAGGTGACGGAGATCCTGGTGGGGATGTCACTATTACCGGCGGAACTTCTACCCTTGGGTCTGGAGGAAATGCGAGTATAAAAGGAGGATCCCCTACAGGAGCTATAGGAACTACCTATGGTATGGCGACCTTAGGAACAGATGTAGGGCCAGTAATACAGGCATCAGCAGATGCTAGTACTTTGCTTCCTACGCTAGCTTTCTTCGCTACGGCTCTTGTGCCTCAGCAAACAATCTCAGGATCCCAGGGAGGAAATACTGCACTTGCTTCGCTAATAGCAGCCCTAGCTGCTTACGGTCTTATTATCGATACCACTACGCCATAAGGAGAAGGTCATGGAAGAACACGCTGTTGAAATAGTACGTCTGCTTGTCTGGATCCTTATTGCTGTGGGAGGAGCTTTCGTATCCATCATGGTATGGGTGGCCGGAAAATTAGAAGCTACCCTCAAAGAGAAGCTGAATAGCATACGAGAAGAACTCTCTCTTACTCGAGAGGAGGTTACAAAGACCAATGCTACTCTGACTGGAATCGAGAAAGATCTTCGTAAGGATCTGGCACATCTTGACCGTCGCGTAGCTGTTATCGAGACACGCTGCGAAGGTCGTCATTCGGAGGAGAGGGCATGAATACTACACAACGCTACCCACTTTCTACAGCGGACGGAAAGGCTATTCCTTTTGATGTCATGAAGCCGTATGGGGTTATTCATCGTAATTTCAATAATGTGGGAGCCTCTGCTGCCATGGCAGTTCCTACTGGCATCGAGATAATGTCCATCGAAGCTACTCAGGATATGATTCTTAATTTCGGGGGAACTGCTGCTCAGCCTACTCCTGGGGTGATCTCTACCAACTGCATTATTGTTAGGAAGAATACTCTGATGGTAGTATCTCCTACCGCGGCTACCTTTACTGTTCGAGGCCTTGACGGAGATCCCGAGGGTATGGCCTATATCCACTTCATCTCAAATTGGGCTGGCCTCTCTTTGGATGTTCAGACTCGTAAGCGCTAAGCGTAGAAGGAAAAATCATGGCACAGCGTCCTAAGATTATTGACCTCACCAAGTCTATGGTGATCACAGATCCTAACGCCTTCCCGGAGAATCTCCGTGGAACTGAGGCTGAGGATTCTCCTGATCGCCCTATTCCCATTCTGGCTTACGAAGGCTGGAATGTTCTTCCTACCTCCTACGGCTATAAGAGCTATTTTGGTCTGACTTCAACTCTCAACATCGACGCTCTTCCTGATCCCCGCTGCGATTATCTCCTCGTCTTCCAGAATAGCTCCTTCCAGAATATCCTTGTCGCACTCTGCGAAACTGGAATCTATCTCTGTCGTCCTAACACAGCAGGTGCTGACTGGAATCATATCCTCACCTATGCTGCTCCTGCCTCTGGGATCCACTACGAGTGGACTTGGACTATTATCGAGAATAAGCTCTATCTATATCAGCAAGGGCGTGCTCATTACCACTACATCGATCCTACTGATGTAGGTCTTGCTATTCACGAGCAGACTCCTACCTTTTTGACCATGTCAGGTCAGATGGGCATCTTCAATGCGAATGGCAGGCTAGGTTTCTGGGATTCTGCTAACTCCGTCTCTTGGTCTGACCTCTTCGACTTCCAAGACTTCACTCCTTCTGTGCAGACTCTCGTAGGGAATACTATTTTCTCAGCTCTCGTTGGTAGGATTGTAACGATTAAGAGTCTTGGTGAGGGATTCGTCATCTATGCCACGAAAAGTATCGTAAGCGTGCAGTATACGAATACCGGGACTCTACTCTGGGAGCCGTCTCTCGTCTCTGACAAGGCTGGTATCGCCTATCCTCGGCAAGTATGTGTCGCCCAGACGGATAAGGATCACTACGTCTACTGCAATGGTATGCTTTATCGTCTCGGCTCCTTCTCTGTGGTTAAGAAGAGTCATGACTTTGAGCCTATCTTCACGGCTGAGATGGACTTCCTTCGTAAGAACCGTGATCCGATCTACCTAGATTGCCTTGGTGCTCGGTATGTATTCTTCTCTCTCATCTCCGACACTTACATCAACGGCCTTACTACATTCGAGCAGCAGACTGTTGATCCTCTTACCATTACCCTCTATGTGAATAATGACGAGTGGGATGGTACCTTTTCGATTCTTCCTACGGTGATTCCAGGAAATGTGATCATCTATCTCATTGGGAACATTCTTGAAGACCCGGGCTCAGCTCCTGGCATGCTTCATAAGTCTCCTACTCAAGCAGAATTCTGGACTCCTCGTTATGTCGCTGTAGTAGACAATATGAGTGATAAGATTTACTCAGTGCTGGATAGGAATGTGTCTAACGTAGCTCTCGCTGACGCGGGATTGGCTACTACGGCCGAGGCTATTCCTACTCTCACGGGTGCTCAGTTCTTAACCTATGCGGATGACATGAATACGCAGAATGTGTCTCCTACTTCTACTACGCACTGGTATTCCACCCAACATACCATTTCAAATGCCCGTCCAGCCTTTAAGAATGGCATTCCATATGCTGAGCGCCCACTAAACTGCCTCGAACTCCTAGCTATGCAGTACCATGAGTGGGAAGAGCTAGCTGTGCGCCAGGCTGCTAATATCGCAGCGCTGCGTTCTATTGGTGAGATTCAGCGTACGGTAACGACAGAGACTATTGTCGGTACTATGCCAGCTGATCCTGCCGATGTCATCACTTACGATGATGGTACTACTAGCATGATCACCGGAGAAGGAAATAACAAGATTCTGTGGAATGGAGACGAGGTGGTGGCTCGAAAGTATTTCCAGAGAGCCTATACTCCTAGCAGAAAGAAGACTGTGCAGGTGCATTATTCTGCTGGAGGATCTGGAGTATCTTTCTATAAAGTAGTAAACCTACAGGTATACTTCCATTTCCAACAAGTAGATTTTCATTACGTAGACTTTCGGGTGTCTGCTGCAGTAGCAGTATCTACCACAACTCTCTGGCCTGATATTTGTACTCAATTAGTGGCTAGACTTAATAGCGCTAACATCACCGCTCGTTCTATGTACCAGACAGTAGGTGGTACCTATGGAGGCAGTTATCTGGATGTCTCAGAAGTAACTTTCTCTGTCGTATCTTCCTCTCATGATCCGCAGACCTTTGTTCTGGGTATATCTATGCGTATCATACGAAGGGATAAATTTAATGCTGTGATATATAATGAAGTAGTAACGGCTACCCTCGATATGCTTACAAATACTCAGCTTACTGGGGCTAATGGGAATTTCACGAACGGGCCTTTTAGTGTCTATACTACTAGCTTTAATGGGATGCGCGTACCTGCTGTCAGTGCCTTCACTGTTGATGCCAGCGATCAGGAAGTGGTAATTAGGGAATCCTATACTATAGACACTCAGACTGTGTATAATGATATAGATCAGACAAGATCTTTAGGTACCTTAGGACGAGTATTTGATTTTATCAGTGTATTACCTTATGGAACTGATCCACTAGTGGGTAGGGTTTCTCGTCTTACTTCGCATGTTACCTCTACTCAAGTCTTTGGAGCTTATATCCCAGCTTTCGTGATCTCATCTAACAGCAACCCAATTTTTTACAAGTACACTGGATATACTTTCCCAACGGATGATAGGGTATCTTCTATCAATCTGCTTGATTCGTTTCAGCCGGCTACTTCCTTCGCTGCGTATTCTAGAACTTTAGTAGCCTCCGAGCTTACCCCATACACCAAGACAACAACTACCATCTACGAATCCGATACTACGAATGAGACCTATACCAACGGCCAGTACGGATATGCAGAAGCTAGATTCACTCTCTCACACTGGGATCATTATCGGGTAGAAGATGATGGCTCCTATACTCTTCTCGAAACTACAGTCCCAGCTCCTACAACTCCTCTCGCTTTCGACAATGCCTATCCTTCCTATTCGAATACTGCTCCTATTACATTCGTAGAGAAAGAAGGAGAGGTCACAGCTGAGAAGGGTGGTTGGTTCCCTCTGAACTCTACGATAGGAAAGCTTGGCCCATTCACTACGTCCTACTCCGTTAACGTATTCGTAGAGCCTCCCTCTGTTGTCCCGGGCTACGATCTTGAGGGCTTGAATACTATTTTCCCGACCGCTACCTTCGATGTGCCAGGAGCTACATTCCTCCTACAAGACGGTTCTCCTGCTCCTATCTATCCGGATTTCGTAGGTGCAGTGGTCTATGATCTCCATCTGAAGAAGTGGACTAAGTTCAAGGGCTCATATCGTCAGCTGGTAGAAGTAGTGCCAGTGAATCAGCTAGAGAGTGGTGCTATCTCCTATGACCAGTTTGGTATGGATGCCGGCATTCTCTCTTCTACTGGCGTTATCAAGATCTTCACTGAGGATTCTAGTTCTGATAACAATATCCGCTACGGCAAGATCGGCTACTACCGTCTAGGTTTCACGCAGTTCCTAGAAGCTCGAATCCACTTCTCCAAGCCTTCCACTGGTACGATCACCTTGGATTCTAGCATCGACGGCATTTCTCTTGATCCTTCGCTCTCTTACTCCGAATCATTCACCTCAGCTCTCAGCCATGTATTCCAGATAGCCGAGAGAGCAAGATGGTTCACAATTTCAATCTCCGGAGACTACGACTTGCAGTTTCTGGAATTTCGCGCTAATATCAGCGGCACTCGTTAAGGAGACGTTATCATGGCTTGGTCAAATACTACTGGCACTACTACTGGAGCAGGCTCTAGTGCTAATCAGAATACTGATGAATTCACTAGCGGCTTCAAGAATCAGTATTCTCAGACGAATACCTCAGGAACGGAATCCTTCCAATATGATCCTGAGACTGAGAGGGCCATCAATATTCTCCTTGGTC